>WLWH01001240.1_pt1 | contig 17477 bp, 30 predicted proteins | sample 6712741 | NCBI WGS metagenome assembly WLWH01 (sample SAMN12718694, study PRJNA515312) | sponge metagenome | isolation source: marine sponge | host: Mycale hentscheli | place: New Zealand: South Island, Marlborough, Capsize Point | collected 2003-05-01 | reverse complement strand
TATGCAAACAGGTACAGGAAGACAATTGAATGATGGTCTTAATGGAATGGATATATTATGGGGAGCTGTTGGTTTTACTTCTACTACTGTTTCTAAAGATAGAGAACAGATTAGAAGAAATAAATATCTTAATAGTAGAATGAGAAAAATTAGAGATAGATATACAGATCGTATAACTAAAGCTACATTACAATTACAAAGAGAAACTGATCCTGAGAAAAAAGAAGCATTAAGAAAATATATAAATGAAAAATATAAAGAAATTTTAGAGCATGATTCTGGTAAAGAACCAGAAGATAAAATAGATCCTTCTTATTCTATAGCAACAAGTGTAGGTTCTAGATTAAAACAAGTTTACTCTAATGTTCCGGGAGCTATTGCTCCTGTATCTAAACCTTTACAGTATAGAGCATTACAACTTACCAGAGAAGACTAATAACTTTTCCTTGTGAGACTTCTACATATCTAATATAATACGTACATGAAAGGAAATAGCATGTTACGAATCTTTATTGGATATGATTCTCGTGAGCATGTGCCCTATGAAGTGTGTAAGCATTCCATAAGAAGGCACTCTTCTGCTCCTGTAGATATAATTAAATTAGAACATAGAGAGTTGCGAAGGCAAGGACTCTTTGATAGACCATGGCGAATAGAAGGTAATGGTCAGTACTGGGATACCACAGATGGTAAACCTTTCTCAACAGAATTTTCTCACACTAGATTTTTAGTACCAGAAATATGTAAACGTAATGGAATGACAGAAGGATGGGCAATGTTCTGTGATTCTGATTTTCTTTTTCGTGATGATGTCTGTGAGTTATTTGATATGGTTAATAATGATTACGCAGTCATGTGTGTTAAGCATGATTATAATCCAGATGAAGGGATAAAGATGGATGGAATGGTTCAACAAAACTACAATAAAAAATTATGGTCTTCGCTTGTTCTCTGGAATATCGGACATCCCAAAAATAATCCAATGGACAGGACTAAAGCAAATCATTCTGATGGTTCTTACCTGCATCAGTTTGGGTGGTTGGATAATTCTGACATCGGTACTCTACCTCATAGTTGGAACTATGTACCTAACGTCAGCCCAGATACTAACGTGGTTAAAGCTGTTCATTACAGCCTTGGCGGACCTTGGTTCAGAGACTATAGAGAGACTGAGTATGCCCAAGAATGGCTCAACGAAGTAGAACATTTAAACAGTATAAGAGGAAGATTTAAGATATGAGTTATGTAGTAGTTACATCATTTAATGAAGAAGGTTACAGCAAGTATGCACAAGAAATGCTCAAGAGTTTTAAAAAACATTGGGATAAAAGTATAACATTAGAAGCATGGTATCATGACTTTGAGTTACCTACGTCAGCACCTAAAGCTAAGAATATTATTTATAAAAATTTAAATAATGTTAAAGATATGTTAGAGTATAGAAAGAAAATGACTCACATTAGTAGTAGTCATACAGGTAAACAACCTTATGATTGGAAAAGAGATTGTATTAAATGGTGTCATAAAATATATGGTCTAACTGAATCAGCTCGTGGACATTGGCATGATAAAACACATTGGATGTTTTGGTTAGATGCAGATACTATTACTCATTCAGATGTTACTGTATCTTTTTTAGATAAGCTAACTGCAGGTGATAAAGATATAATACATCTAGGTAGACATGATATAGATTATAGTGAAACTTCTTTCATAGGTATTAATCTTTTAAGTATGATGGGTAAAGAATTTCTTGAAGACTTTAGAGGTTGTTATGATGCTGGAGAAACAATAGCATATAGAGAATGGCATGATGGTTTTATATTTGATAGACTTCTTATTGTACATAAAGCTCATGGTTTAGTAGCAGATAATTTAACTCCTAATATAAAAGGTATAGATGCTTTTGGTCAATCTCATTTAAGTAGTATCATGTATCATAATAAAGGAATGAAGAAAGAACTTAATGCATTAGCTCCTCGTTATAAATTTGTAGGAGATATGGTTGATCATTATAAACCTAAAACAATTATAGAAACAGGTACTAATACAGGAGCTCGTGCTCTCATGATGATTCAACATGCATTAAAACATACAGATGCAGTACATTATACTGGGTATGATTTGTTTGAAGATACTACTCCTGAATTAAATCTTAAAGAGTTTAATAATAAACCTATGTTTAGTTTAAAAGAGATGGAAAAAAAATTAAAAGACTTAGCTCTTACATTAAAAGATGGAGGAAAAACTCTTACATATAAATTATATAAAGGCGATGTTAAAACAACTCTTAAAGAAAAAATGAATGCTGACTTTGTTTTAATAGGGGGTGGTACATCTTATGAAACTGTACATCATACTTATGAAATGCTTAAACATAATCCTCAAGTTGTCTTTGATGATTACTTTGGTAAAGATAAAGGTGGTAAGAAACCTGATGAAGAATATTGTGGTGTTAATCAAGTAGCAGAAAAGATTACTAAACCTAATTCTGTTTTACGTAGTACTGATCCTTGTTTAGGTACAGGTCTTATTGGGTTAGTTGTAGTATGTGATAAAAAAGAAAACTTATTTCAACCTAAAGTTCCTATTGTAGTAACTCCTAAAGATAGTATGCCAAAGGAACATATAATTAATAACATAAAAGAAAACTTTAAACTTATTTCTAAATGGATGAACCATGGATGCACAGCTAATGATGGTACAATTATTTTAGTATCTGCTGGTCCTTCATTGGATATAGATTTAATTAAGAAACAAATAAAAGAAAATCCTAAAGCTAAAGTAGTATGTGTTAAACATTCTTATCCTATACTACTAGAGAATGGTATCAAGCCTTGGGTATGTACTATATTAGATCCTAGACCTGTTACTGGTTTGTCTACTCATGGTATAGTAAGAACAGATTTATTTAAAACAGTTGATCCTTCTACATTATTTTTAGTAGCTGGTATGACAGATATATCTGTAACTAATTTACTATTAGAGAAACATGCACAGATTATAGGATGGCACGCATATAGTGAGGCAGTAGCACAAGGAGTTCCCGGTATGGATAAGTCTATAACATGGATTACTGGTGGTACTAATGCTGCTATGCGTAGTGTATCTATCATGCATACTCTAGGGTTCAGAGATTTTAAACTACATGGTTTTGATTTTAGTTTAAATGAAGAGCCTAAAGAACCAGAGAAACTAGATGATGAAGGTCAGAAAGCTTTTCTTAAAGTTAATGTAGAGAAAGAACAGTTCTGGACAACAGGAGAATTACTAGCTGGTGCACAGGACTTAGAGAAATTCTTTGATACTAGACCTAAAGATATTAGTTTAGAGCTACATGGTACAGGATTAGGTGGTACTTTATGGAAGACTAATGGTAGTAAGAAGCTATCTCCTGATTATAAACAGGTGTTATATGGCTGATATAATTAACTTTAACTCTGGTAATATCAAGGATCACAACGATGATGGAGAACTTACTCCTGTTGGTAAGGAGAAGGCATTGGAAATGATGAAGAAATGTGTTAAGATGTTACAAGATAAGATTGATACAGGAGATGTTGAAGGTCTTGTTCTTCTAATGTTTAGTAAGAACGAACCTGTAATGGATTACTTTGCTGGATCAATTAAGTTAACGGATTTGTCTTTTGCTTTACAGACAATGATACATAAAATCCATTCGGATTCTTTAATGACTATGGAGGAATATAATGACTGAAGAAGTAGGACTTATACAACAATTATGGGCAATGTCTCCTGAGATAATAGCTGCTGTTACATCTATAGTAACTGTTGCTAGTGTAGTAATAGCAGGAACTAAAACCCCTGATCCAAATTCAGCACTTGGTAAAGTATACAAGGTGCTTGAATGGGCTGCCTTAAATATAGGTAAAGCTAAACAAACTGGGAAGGAATAATTCCATGTGGAAGAAACCAATAATGAGAGAAATAGCAGTAGGTCTTGAGATTAATTGCTATGCATGTGCAGAAATTTAGTACATGTTTTCTTTTGTCTCAGCTCTAGCTAATCTTATTACTAAAATCCTACCTTTCATATTAATGAGGAAAGCTGGAGCTGATGCAGCTGTCAAAAAAGGATTAAAGAAAGTTGCAAAACTTAGAACTAAAAAAGATAAACTTAAAGCAGACATTGCTCGTACTTCCATTAGTGATGTTACTGACAAGCTGCTTAACAAGTGGAAACGCAGTAAATAATTCGTGTTCTTTAATAGAACCTATTCTTATATCAGATGAGGATAGATTAACGAATGCTACTGCTCGTCAAATTTTAATTCATAACGAAGCATGGGAGCAGCTATGTCAGTAGAAGAATGTAAATGTGGAATGCCTAACTGCACAGGAGAGATTTGTTTATGTGGTGATCAATGTGATTGCATGGTAGATAAAGATGTGGATTATGGCGATGAAGATTAGAGAAGATACAGGAGTTGATTTAAGTATTAGAAATATTTTAAGTATTGTTATAGCTGTTGCTGTAGCAGTATGGGCATACTTCGGTGTGATAGAACGTATTAATAATATAGAAACAAATTATAAACTTGTTAACTCTGATATAGAAAAGAATACAAACTTTAGAATCCTCTGGCCTAGGGGTGAACTGGGTTCTTTACCTGATGATGCTAAACAGTTTATGTTAATAGAACATCTTACAAGTGTTATTGCTAAACATGAGCAGTTACTAGAAGATGGTATGCACAACAAAGTAAACTTAGAATTTTTACATGGACAAGTAGAAAAGATACAAGAGGATGTAGAAAAACTAAAAGAAAAAGTTAGAAAAAATGGTAACGGAGTAGGGCACTAATGGCAAAACTATGTGCAAAAGGAAAAGCTGCAGCTAAAAGAAAGTTTGATGTGTATCCATCAGCTTATGCTAACATGTATGCATCAGCAGTATGTAGTGGTAAAGTAAAACCGGGTGGTAAAAAGAAACCAGTTAAGAAAGCTAAAGGTGGTGGCTTACGTAAGTGGGTAGGTGAAAAATGGGTAGATATAGGAGCACCTAAGAAAGATGGTAAGTATCAACCTTGTGGTAGAAAATCTACTAAAGGTTCTAAACGTAAGTATCCTAAATGTGTTCCGTTAGCTAAAGCAAAAAGAATGTCTAGCTCTCAGAAAAAATCTGCAGTAAAAAGAAAAAGAGCTAAAGCTCAAGGTGTAGGTGGTAAACCAACAAACGTAAAAACATTTACTGCTAAGAGGGGTGGTTCACTTCTCGTAGCATCTTGTTATAATTAAGGATTAGAGATGGCAAGAAAAAAAAGTAACATGAAAGGAATGACCATTGGTAGTGGAGCAAAGAGACCTACCAAGAAAGGTGCTGGTCTATCAGCCAAGGGAGTTGCTAAGTATCGTAGGCAGAATCCGGGCAGTAAATTACAGACTGCTGTAACGGAGAAGAAACCTAAAGGTAAAAGAGCAGCAAGAAGAAAGAGTTACTGTGCTCGTTCAGCAGGACAGATGAAGAAGTTTCCAAAGGCTGCAAAGAATCCTAACTCAAGATTGAGACAGGCAAGAAAGAGATGGAGATGTTAATGACTAATAAAGAACTAATGATTAATGCTGCAATAAAACACTTTGAATCTGAAAGAGATTTAGCTGTGGCTAATGCACAAATATATTTAGATAAACCTACAGGTATAGGTGAACATGGAAATGTAGTTCAAGAGTTTACTGTTCAAGTAAAGAAAGCAGCTGAAGCACAAGACGCATTAGATATGGTGCTTGATATGTTTGCAGAGGATCACGATTATGATTAAATTTATATTACCTTTTATACTACCTGCTATAGTTATTGTTGCAGGATTAACACATGCACAAGATATGTCACCACAAGAGAATGAAAATGTTTTTCAAAGACAAGTAACTAAAACATTAATATGTGCCAAGCATGAATATCTTACAAATGATTTAACCAAAACTCATAACGAAGAAAGAAAATGGTTTGGAGTAGCAGGTGATAACCTAGCTGAGTTGTTTGTTAATAAAGATAATGGCAGTTGGACAATCATTCTTACTGGAAGAGACAAGGTAGCTTGTGGTTTAGTAGGTGGAGACTATGGTTCACAGTTTATAGAAGAAGAAACGGACCTATAGTAGCTAAATCTATTTAACGGATGTATAAAAAGGATACAGAAGAAGTGGTATTGATAGGGTACTAAGGTATACCGAAGGTTATTAGAGGGTACTCCTGCCTCATTTATGGAGCAAAAATCTGAGGCAAGGAGCACATTTTTATTAAAGAGCCTTTAAATCTTCCTTACACTCTTTAATTTTACTATCTATTTCTTTTTTGTATTCTTCAAGACTATCTATCTTACTTTGAATACTTTCTTTCCATCTTCTCTCAATAACTTTTTGAGGAACGACAGGTTGTTCTACATAATAATGAAACATTAGTTTCTCCTTCCCACCTATATATGGGTATTCATTATTGATTTGTCAAGTGTACATATATACATAGTCTTTAATTGTTCTACCTTGAAATGTCATACCTAGTTCATCAGATAAATAATCCATAACTAAATGAGCATCAACACTTGGTTTAATTTCTATATTGATTACTGGTTTAGTTCTCATGATAGTTTCTTTAGCACCTCTAAGAAAATTTAATTCATATCCTTCTATGTCTACCTTGAGATAGTTTATCTTATCTATATTATAAGAGTCAAAGGTTCTCATCTTACATTTATATTTACCTTCTGTTCTTATACTAGCAGTACCACTATTATCTGGTTGGTCATAATCAAGAAAGACTACATCTTCTTCATGGTCTCCAAGAGCTGTACCTATTACAGTTACCTTCTCAGGATGCTGTATGTTTTCCATGAGACAATCAATGTGTTCTTGAATAGGTTCAAAACAAATTACTTTATTAAAAACTTTCTCCAGATCTATAGCCCATGTACCTACATGAGCACCAACATCTACAGCTATGTCATGTTCTTTAACAAAGCTAAGAGAATAATCTCTATGTTTCTTTTGGTACTCAGGTCCAACTGTCTTCAGGTAGTATTGAAAATGTCTATCATCTTTTGGTAATCTTAAATCCATTATAGTCTTCCTAATCTATGATATAAATTTACTAACTTTTCTTGTTCCTCTTTATCAATAGGACTAAACCCATTAAGATAATAAGTTATTACCTTTCTTATTAAACCAATATCTTCAGAGGCTATAGCAGGTTTACTTTCTTTCATTATCTTTTCTCTTTCTTCATCATTATAAAAAGCCCATTCAGATATTTGTTTACTTGTTCTAAGACAACCAATACAAATATCATTCTCTAGTGTACATACACCAACACAAGGTGAACTAATTATATGTCCACCAATTCACATACTCCTGCAGTACATGCAAGTTCTTGTGATCCTTTTGTATTATCTTCTTTCTCAAAGTCTTGTAGTTTATTCCAATCAATATTAGTTGGCATAGCTTTTGCTAACTTCTTATAAGTCTTCTCATCTATATCTTGATAAGGTGCTTGTTGATATGTATGATCAGAGAAAGGTAAGAAAGATACACCACTTAGGTAATCAAAGTTTTCCCAACACCATGCACCAACAGGAACCCACTCTTCTTCCTTAACACTTATAGTTACAGAAGGTTTATGTTCACACCAATGTTTAGCATAGCATTTCCAGATCTCTAATTGTTCAATAGCTGTCATGTCTGTTCTGCATACTGAACCCTTTGGAGCCATCATTGGAAAAGAAAACACAGTAGTATGTTCTGGTTTCATTACATCAGGTTCACTAGGTATACCAGATGCTTTCATAAACTCAGTCAATGGATCTTTGTTATCACCTCTTACTGTTCTAATGTAGTAAGGATTATGTCTAGCATGTATACCACTAGCACTATCTACTAACTGACTCACAGTACCTGAAGGTTTAACACAAGTGATAGCTGTTGATTGTGGTATACCTAACTTCTTTGCCAAAGATTTATTAGTTTCTACTGCATGTTTCTTTAATACTTCTAGTCTAGGTGCTAGTCCATCAATAGTATTTAACTCAATACAATCCATGATACCTGTAAGAGATACACCAAGTAATCTTTCTTCTTCTGTATTGTTCTGCCATCTCTTTCTAAGATAACCAAAGTTTGTAAAGGTAGATTGTATTGTACCTAACATAGTAGCAAGCTTAACTTTCTTTGTTAGTGTAGTCATAGTATCAGTAGAACGACATACAACTTCAGTTAAGTTACAGAATTGATTAGGTCTAAGTATAATTTCACTACAAGGATTAGTACCAAAATCCCAATCAGCATTGCGTCTACCATTCTCAGCAGCTTTCTTTTGAGCAGATGCTCTGTTGAACATGCCTCTCTCACCAGATTTACTTTCATATAATGATAACCATTCCTTCATAAAGATTCCGGGATCTGGTTTTTCTGTATAAGCTACAGAGTTATTAGCTAATGCTCTCTCTGGATTAGTAGTCCACCATTCACCTGTCTTAGCTGTACGTATTCTTTGATCAGATAAGTTAGATAAAGATATAAGAGCTGATCTACGTACACCACCTACAACTACAACCTCACCTGTCTTACATACAATGTCATGGCATTCCATAGAAGATAGCTTTCTACCTTTAGCATTTTTAAATTTAAGAATAGTAAAGTCAAATAAATCTACAAGAGGTTGAGGTCCACTAGCTCTACCACCAAATGTTTTTAATCTTGTACCTGCAGGTCTAACTTTATTTACATCTATCTTAGGAACTCTACCTGTGTAGAGATAAGATATTAAATCTCTGAATCCTTTTGCCCAACCTTCTTTAGAATCAACAACAGATATAACATCTTCTGTATGTTCAAACTCTACATCAGGAACAGTAGGTAACTTATCTGCATACTGTCTTTCAACAGAGAAGCCTACACCTGTACCATTCATAAGTATATATAGTACTTCATCAAATGCTCTTGGACTATCAATAGGAATATAAGAACAGTTATAACCTGCAACATTCTCTCTATCTAATGCTTTACCTGATGTCATCAAGGCTCTCATACTTGGCATAACTTGTAATGAAAGTATACCTTCTTCTAAATCTTCCCACTCTTTCTTTTTTATTACACCATCATAATTATTATCTATATGTTCTTTGAAGAAAGACACAAGTCTACTTACAGTTTCACTCCAACTTTCTCTTCTACCTTCTTCTTCTAACCATCTTGAATACCTAGACATATGTATAAATGATTGGTACTCAGTAGGTAAATAATTATTTCCTAGTAATGATGCCATCTATTTTTCCTTTCCATATTTCTTTTCTAATATTAACTCTGCATAGTGTATTACTTTTCTAATATCTTCTATGCCATTCTTTGTTTTATGTCGAGTTATATATTTTACCACATTACCCTCTAAGAAGTCAAGATTATTTTTAACAATATAATCTACAGGTTGTATAACACAATCTTTATAATGACTACCACCTATTTGTTTATCACTAGGTTTACCATACTCATACTCATACGTACCTTTTTTTATAGCTTCTTCTTCAGCATCTCTTCTTTTCATATATGCTCTATAACTTTCTTGAGACCATCCTCTATCTTGTTCAGGATTTATCCAAGACTCTTCTGATTCTTTGTCTGACATATTTTATTTCCTTTGAGTTAATTACTTTAATTGCAAAACTTCTTGTATACTGTGCATCCATACCTGCACTCTCACAGATATACTCAAAGTTATCACATGTTACACCTACACTACAGAAGAACCAAGCACGAGCATGTTGTCTTTCAACACTTGTACGTGGTGATTCTACTTTAGTCTTTTCTTTTGTTGCATCTAACAATGCTTGAAATATAACAGATAAAAATAACATGCGTTCAGGACTACTGTTCTCATGCTCTTGTATCTCTGCTAGTATCTCAATGTATTCTTCATTCATTAGTCTTCTATTATTTCATCTCTAAATGTATCTACTAACATAGAAGCAGCTTCTTCTGATTCAGCAGCTATCTTTATTTGTTTAATAAATTCATCAATAACTTGGGGATGTTCTCCTATACCAACAGGATGTTCCAAGTATATACGTGCAGTAGCTATAGCTTTATCTCTTTGAGAATGAAACTCAGCTAGTGCTGTGTTGTACATTGCTTCCTTTACTGACATCTTTTACCTCCTTTCTTTCAACAGGTCTAAAAAATTTACCACCTATATAATTATTATAATACTTATGATTGTCTGATCCTTCAACACAAGAAGTTAAAACATTATGTTGTACTTGATAAGCTAACTCATAATATTTTAAACTTCTTTTGTTTTTAAATTCATCAATCACTTCAAACTTAAAATGTTTCTTACCTATTTTCTTTATATCTTCCTTTAAATATTTTGAAGAACCCATATAAGATTGCCACCTTGATTGTCTTTTAGATTTACCAATCAAATATTGTTTACATCCTATATACTTTTTTTCTGTCTTCAAGTTAGTAATGATATAAACAAAACCAAACTGTTCAAGATCAGGGACAAAAGGTTTGCCTGTTCTTAAATCTAACCAATGATTTACTACCAAGATGTAACCTCTTCTACATTAGGAGCTTTCTTAACTTTCGTAAGATACCTGTTTCCATTTGCATAATTGAATACACGTAACCCTTTACCTTCATTCGCATCACTCCAACAAGTACGCTTATGTTCACAATAGAAGCAACCAAAAGCGAGCTTACGATTGCCACTAGCACCATCAGGCACATCATCATAACACCTATCAGGTGGGTTATCTTTATCCATTGCTCCTTTAAGATAGTCAATCCTTTCTTTAGCATTAATCATCTCCAAAGAATGAACAGGAGTTAAACATATGTTCCCATTCTGTTTATCTATTGCAAGAAAAGCAGCTTCATCTACTCCATTACCTTCAGCATAAGCAGAGATCTGTGCTATATAACCAAAGGGATCATCAGAGTATAACTTATTCTTAGAAAACTTTTCAAAGCTTCTACCTGATGCACTCTTACAATCAACTAACACTCCATCTATTACACAGTCTTGATGTCCTTTTATTCCATTGACATGTACTGTTTTTTGTAGGTCAGTTACTGTATGTCCTGCAAGTCTTGAGAAAAGAATCAATAAGTCTTCTAACATATGACCATATAAAAACTTAACTCTTGTACTAGGTTCTAAAGGTTTAGGTTCTTCTTTAGAATTTTTATCATACCATAATTGTCTAGCAGGTTTACCTATAGCAGAGAGTCTTAGGTTACGTCTCTTAACAGGCACCTCATTTAAAAAGTTTCTTAGTGTTTCTTTGAGACTCTCTGTAAAAGAATCTAAATGAGTATCAACTTCTTTCTCATCTAGTTCTACCTCTACAAGAGGATCAAACAAATCGTATATATCTTTTACTAAAGTATCAATAGATTTCATAATAAATAATGGAGAGATACTCGTTCAGTAGCACCTCTCCATCCTTTCATGGTTGGTTAAGAAGCGAAGGTTAGTTCTTCATCTGAATCTTCAGTTACAAATCCATCAGGAACTACTTCAAAAGCTTCATCTGCATCAGCATCTACGTTATAAGGTATTAAATTAGTTACCTGCACAGCACGTAAATCAGCAGAGACTCCAGAACGACCTTTGAACTCCCACTCATATGTACTATAAAGTACATTGACTTCTGAACCATTACCAATCATAGTACTAGCAATGTTTCTTTTCGCAGCATCAACCACTTCAGGTTGTTTATTCATGTTACCATCTTTACGTCTCACTTTTCTTTTAATAGTAACAAAGCTACCACGATCATCACCTTTATTCTTTACATCTAATCCATCAGCTTTAGCTTGATTAATATTCTTCTCGTCAAGATTAGATACATCTATCGACCATACTCCATCTGAATCAAATGTAGTATTTGGACTAACTATACTAGCCCAATATGCGTTTCCTTTTAGTACACTCATTTGTGTTTTCCTTTCGTTGTTATTAATAAATGAATTATGACATACCTCTGAATTAATGTCAAGAGATTTTTTCATAATAAATGTTTTATTTAAATTAAGTATTAAACTCATCTCGATTCTTGAGATAAGGTCTTGTTTTCCTTGATAACTTCTACCCCATGTTTTGTATTCAGCATCACTATAATTCTGTACTCTTGTGTTTTTATCTACAACTTTGTCAGTTAATTCTACTAACTCTTTTGCTTCACACACTACATAATCATGCTCTCTTTCAAATGCAAAGTAATCACAGTCACCATACAGCCAACCTTTATTACCCATTGTATTTAAAAACTCAACAACAATCCATGCGTCATCCAAAGATTTGTTTTTATTTCCAGTTCTTCTAGCCTTTACATCTACACTAATTGTTAATCCTTTGTAGGTTAAATATAAATCTATATGTTTATTTATATTCTCTTCTTCACTAGCTATCTCAACTGTATAACCACGTGACTTAGCTGTATGTATAAATTCATTCTCTACTTTTATACCTCGCTTAATATAATCAACGTGATCTTTTCTTCCTTTAAATTCTTTTACTAATGTGTCTCTGCCCATGTCTTACCTACCTTCCATTCACTATCAAGAGGACACTTCATTTGTAACTGTTTCTCTGTATCTTTCATAGCATCTTTAGTTATCTGTCCAAACTTATTTATATCTTTGTTAAGAACTTCAAACTGATACTCATCATGTATACTAGCTACAAGTTTAGCATCAACACCTGTTCTGTTAATACGTTTAATCATATTGATAAGCCATAGCTTACATACGATTGCTCCTGCTCCTTGTATTAGAGTATTCAATGCACTATGTGGACTACGTATATGTAGTAGTCTACCATCAATACCTCTAATTAATTTTTTAGATGCAGCTTTTGTTACAGAGTCACGTACTCTTTTCAAAGCTGGCATACTATTTAAAAACTTATTAATTAATATCTGTCCTTCTTTAGCACCTGCACCTACGATCTGTCCTATCTTAGATGCACCTGCACCATACATAAATGCATATATAAATGTCTTTGCCTGGTCTCTATCAGTTAATCCTGCCATTTGCATATTGTGTGTATGTATATCTCCAGTCAATAGTATATCTGTAAATGTAGTATCATTCATTAGATGTGCTAAACATCTTAACTCTAAGCCACTTGCATCAGTTCCTACTATGGAATGAGTATAAGGATTATCAACTGTCCAACAATCCCTACACTCTTTTCCATATGGAGAACGAACTGCAGGTATCTGTGCCATGTTAGGAGAATGATGAGACATACGACCAGTAATAGTTTTAAGAGTCATAACTCTGCCATGTACTCTACCATCTCTGTCATCACATGCTTCTATCCATGACTTAATCTGTGCTATACGTTTCTGTAAGAGAAAGAACCTTGAGAACTTTCTAGCTTCAGGCATATCTATTGTATCTAATACAGCTTCATTAATAATAATGTTACCTTTATCTGTATGTTTCTTTGGTTTCCAACCTAACTTCATTAGTCTGTCTGCAATCTGTTGTCTTGAACCTATGTTAAAAGGTATGTATTTTGTTTTTGTTTTTAACTCTACAACTGTAGGTTCAAAGGTTGTTACTGACCACTTTTCTAAACCATTAGCTTCATCTCTTAATTTATTATAAAGACTCATAGCTTTTTGCATGTCCATAGCAAAGCCATTCTTTTCTTGTTTATCTATTATAACTCTAACTTTATGTTCTAATCTGATAGAACTAGAAGAAAAACCTTTACCTTCATTCTGTAAAATATTGAATAACTTGTGTGTTATATTTACATCTTGTTTACAATACTCTAGCATGTCTGGTGTATATATTTCAAAGGTATCAACATCTCCTTTAGGAAATCCTAATCTTTCTCCCCATGCTTTTAAACTATGACCATCACGAATAGGATTGAACAACTGTGATAAGACAAGTGTATCTACAATCTGACTAGGTTTAATGTTAGTACCTAGCAATCTATTACACACAGGTGCATCAAATGATAAACCATTATGCATAATAAATTGCTTGACACCTTGTGACCAATCTCTAAACCCATGTACCATATCAGGAGGGAAAGGGTAAACCCTCCCAGAGTCTATGTCTTTAGCCACTATACAATGAACCTTTGTTGCATCTAAGCTATCTGTTTCTATATCAACTACTGCTCTCATTCTCTTTCCAATCATACCAATACTCATTATATAATATCATGGGAGTTCCCTCACCTACCCATACATTTAAGATATTAAACTGAGCAAAATCATCTGCTTCTTCCCATGTCATATCATCTCGTTCTCTTAGTATCTTACATATTTTACTATAAGAATATACAAGCAAAGGTTGTTTACCATACTGTTCTCCATAGCCTATGATAGCATCATCAAAACCATCTATCTTCATAGAGTTTTTATCTAACATATCAAAATCTATCAAAATGATACCTCCTCATCATTATCATCTACTTCGTAAGGATTGTCAATCTCTTTCATACGACCTGTCTCTTTATCATAATAAAGATGTGTAGCTATACCAGTATCACCAGTATATCTATTCTTTAGAATACGTATCGTAGTAGTATTAGATGCTACATCATCATCTGCTTGTTGATTACGTTCTAATCCTATCACACTATCAGATAGGTGTGCAATAGATGCAGAGCCACGTAGATGTGAGAGAGTAATCTCTTTACCATTCTCATGTCCTGCATCACCTGCAGGTCTACGTAGATGTGATACTAATAGTAATCCAACACCAGTTTGTTCTACTAATGAACGTAACTTAGTCATCAATACATCAATAGATTTTCTTTCATCTCCATCTTCCTGACCTGATACAAGTATAGATAAGTGATCAAGGAATATCCATTTACAATCTAAAGCTTGTGCCATAAATCGTACTCTTGAAAGTATCTCATCATTAGATATAGAACCAAAGTGATCAAAGGCAAAGAACCTACCTGTACCCATAGTGTTATCAAACCATGTATCTAATTCTTCTTGGCTATACTTCTTACGTATCTCATTAATATATAGTCTAGCATTAGCTTCAACAGACATGATATTAAATGCTGTGTTCTTTGTGCTCTCTTCCAATGCAAGTATACCTACATTATCATTTGTATTCTTTAACATATGGTGCATCAACTCACGCATGATAGAACTCTTACCCATACCTGCACCTGATGTGAATGTAATCAACTCACCTGTACGCATACCATATGTCTTATCATTTAGTTTTTGCCAAGGGTATAGACATGTCTCACAATACTCCTCTTCAAATAAAGAAGTCTTTAAATCTTTTAGATTGACTATACCTGCAGGAGTATATGGTTGTGCATTCCACCATGCTCTTGAGAACTCCTCACGTTTATTCATCTTGAGATATTCATTCGCATCTTTATGTTCCATGTGCATGACCTTGCATTTGTTAGGAGCAAAGAGTTGTGCTACTTTTTCAGCAGCTTCTCTGCCTTGCTTGTCCATATCAAATGATATAACTATCTGATCATAGCTATCAAGATATTCAAATGCTTTCTTACAATCACGTAATGCAGAACCTGCACCAGTTTTAATAGATACACATGCCCACTTACTACCAAGTAATTCATAAGCAGACATGGCATCTACCTCACCTTCAGTAATAGTAATATACTTTCCCTTTGGTGCAAAGATATTCTGACCAAACAATCCTGCATCAGTCATGCTACCTTCAGTCCACATGTTCTTTGTTTGTACATCTCGTACTTTGTTTGCAATATTATTTCCACCTTCATCAAAGTATTTATAGATGTGGTGTGTATTCATATTGCCATTTACTTTTACATATGTGTTATACTTCTGTGCTGTATCTTTAGATATACTACGTTCACTCAACGCACCTAGTGTACCCACAGTTTTCATAACACTTTCTGTTCTCATTGGTATTACTTTTTCTACTTCCATCTTATCTCCAAACCTAGTGTTGCAAGAAAAACAAAAGCTATAGCCTTCAGAATGATTTACATTCCCATCACTAGAGCCACACTTAGGACATGCTCCTCTATCTAACCATTGTTTATCCATATTATTAATCCAAACTATTTAAAGTATTATCATACAATTCTTCAACAAAGTCAAGTTGATCTTTCATTATTTCTTTAGCATCTGTTCTAGCTAAAGTTCTAGCTTCAACTTTATCATATCCTTCGTCAAGATAAGCACAATAGATTTCTTCAAGAACTCTTTCGTACTCTTTATCCCATAAGTTCTTAGGCATATTAGTCCTCTCTCTTCCATGCTCTTGAATCATCAGACCATACATGGTCAGCCCAATGACAAGGGTAATAGTTTCCTTCGTTGTCTGGTTCAGGAGATCTTTTAACTGCGATACCATACATATCTTTCATATCGTCTAGTAAGTCTATAACTTTTTCTATTTCCCATGCAGTTACATACTTTATACCTGACTCTCTATAACTTTGAGTAAAGTCATTACCTGCATTAAATAAATCTAGTAAGTGTTTCTTTTGTGCTTCATCTAAAATCATAGCACCATCTTTCTTTATTGCTTTAGCCATTATAGTTTCCTTTTCTTTTTGTTGTTGTTTTAATTCTTTATGTAACCAATTAGTAAACTTATTCTCAGTCATATTGTTCTCCTTCACTATAGTATTGATTGTCTAAATCATCTACGACTTCTTTCTGTTGTCGTTTAATGTAGCTTTCATATTCTTTTTTAGCTACATCACCTGCATCATCTACTGATACAAGTGTATCTCTATCTTTTATTTTGTCAGGCATGTCATGTTTCCTTTCACTAATTTCCATTTAGTATTATCTATGACTACAGTTTCTTTGTCAAGTTTTTTATACTTAGAACCTAACATATGCCATAGTCCTTCATGTGCCTGAATAAACTCAGGCACACTTGTATATGTTTTTAATTCTTTAAACATGATATTCACTCCACCTTTCTTCCCATAATTCAGATAGATGTTCTTCTATCTCATAGTCAGAATGATTAGGATTAGGATATTTAAAAGTTTTAAGTGCTAAAGATATTGCATCATAAGGTTCTTCAATACCTTTAGCTTTCCATAAATCTAATACAGATACTTCGTATTCATATTCTTCATCTAGTATTAGACTATTTTGTAACATAGTCATATTATTTCCTTTCAGTTTGTTTAATTAAAAAGTCTTTAGCATCTTTGTACACATGCTCTCCAAACTTGTCAACACATTTTTTTAAAATAGTTTCACTATGCCAACCTTTAGGCATATGTAAACCAGTTACAAAGTGTTGACTACCATGTATCATAGCATGTTCTTGGAAGTCTGTGATAAATTTTTCTACTTCATTATTCATGTTATTTCCTTTCTATATTAAACATAAAATTATAATACTAATCCAGTAGATTAATTCTAAATCCATACTAAACTCTTGATATTGTAGTATAAACTGGTGCTTTATTTATACCATATTCAGCAAGTATTTTAGTTTCATAT
>WLWH01001236.1_pt1 | contig 17526 bp, 29 predicted proteins | sample 6712741 | NCBI WGS metagenome assembly WLWH01 (sample SAMN12718694, study PRJNA515312) | sponge metagenome | isolation source: marine sponge | host: Mycale hentscheli | place: New Zealand: South Island, Marlborough, Capsize Point | collected 2003-05-01 | reverse complement strand
ATTTTTTGTAGGTTATTCAGGAATGAAATTAATGCCTATGATCTTAGACAAAATTAAAAAAACATTAGATAAATTTTAGGAGCAATGAATGTTTGGTATAAGTAGTTTTTCAGCAGCTCCTTTTAGTACATTAGATAGTACAACTCATAGCGCAATAGCTAGTATAGATGGTATTGCTACTGTTGTAGCTATTGGTGGAAAAGATATTTTTGGTGCTGGCGCAATTACTGGTCTAGGAACTGTAGTTTGTGATGCAAGAGCTGTAAGTGATTTAGGTACAGCATTTATTACAGGATCTGCTTTTGTTGTAGGAACTGCTACCGGAACTGTTTTAATTGGATCTGGATCTATGTCTACCGTATGTACGGTATTAGTTGTTACAAGTGGATCACTTATTACAGCATCAGCAGATATAACTGCAGCTGGATCGTTTGATGCTTCTGCAATTAGAGAAAGAATAGGTAGTGGTGCAATTTCATCAACTGCATCTTTTGTAGCCCTTGGTGGAACTTTAGTATCAGCATCTGGAGCAGTTTCTTCTACTGTATCATTATCAGTAACTGGTGGTGTTGTTTTTGATAATAGTGGATCTGTTGTAGGTACTTGCACAGTAGTATCAGATGGACATATTTTAGGTAATAACTGGGTTGAAACTCCGGTTGGAGCAAACACATGGAAAAGGATAGGATAAATGGCTAAAAATAAAATTAGTGAATGGGATTCAACAGCCTCTGGAAATACTGATGTTGGTGGGATTAACATAAATGAGGGATGCCCTCCTAGCACCATCAATAATGCTTTAAGAGAAATAATGGCTCAAACCAAAGATTTAGTTACAGGATCTGACGGTGATAATTTAACGGTTGGAGGAAACCTTAGTGTATCTGGAACCTCTACCTTGACAGGAGATGTTACTGCTCCAACTCAAGCAGCATCAGACAATTCAACAAAAGTAGCTACTACAGCATATGTGCAAACAAAAACTGGCGCTTTAGGAACTATGTCTACCCAAAATGCTAGTGCTGTAGCAATTACTGGAGGTACATTAGCTGGCGTTACAATTGATGGAAATTCTATTGGCACAAACGCAACAGGAGCAAAAACAATATCATCCTCAGCTCCCTCTGGAGGATCTGATGGCGATGTATGGTATCAAATATAAATGGGACTTTATGTAAAAAATAGTGGATCTTTTGTTCCACCTAACAATGTATATGTAAAAGATGGTGGGGTATGGAATTCATCTACTCAAGTATATGTTCATCAGGGTGGCTTTTGGTATCCTATGTTTGCAAAATTAGTTGCATCAACTGGCGCTGTAGATGTTGATTTATTTACATTATTTGGTAGTCCTACCGTTCCTTTAACTGCTGTATATGAAATAGCTAGTGGAGTAACTATTAGCTCTAGCAGTTCTTCAAATAATGCTATTACAGCATCTGGATTTCCAGCAGGATCTATTATAAATATAATTAATGCAGGAACCATTACTGGAGCTGGAGGTGCAGGAGGCGATAGGGTAGATGGATCAGGAAGACTTGGAGCATCCAAGCCAGGAATTAAAGGTGGTACTGCTATTTACACAAGAAACACAACCTTTATCACCAATACCGGCACTATTGCAGGTGGAGGAGGTGGCGGAGGTGGGGGAGGCAGAACTAATCGTGGAGGAGAATCTTACGATGATTACACTGGAAACGGTGGAGGTGGTGCAGGAACTATTGTAGGATCTGGTGGAGGTGGTGCAGGATCAGCAGCAGCCTCAGGCACATCCACAACTGGAGGCTCTGGAAATTCTTATTATTCAAATCCAGGATCTAGCGAACAACAATATGGATCATCAGGTGGTGCAGGTGGTGGATTAGGGCAACCAGGAAGCAGAGGATTACCTAACCCAGATTTTGATGGAACAAACTTAGGTGGCGCTGCAGGAAATGCTATAGATGGAATATCGTATACAACTAAAACAGTGTCAGGAACAATTCTTGGCTTAGAGGTGGGTTAATGGCAACTAAAAGAGTCGCATTTAATGAATGGCTACCTGATCAACCAGCAAACTCAGGAGCTGTAATAGATGCTAAAAATGTATTTCCAGTATCTGTTGGGTATCAACCTTTTCCTAGCGATGTTGATTACAGTGGAGCAGCAACAGAAAATTTAAATAGTGTATTTATAACTAAATTTGGCAATGATGTTCAAGCATTTGCAGGTAGTGCTACTAAACTTTTTAACTTAAATAACACCACACTAGCACTAACCGATGTATCAGGAGCTACTTATGGTGGCACAAGTAATTGGAAGTTTAGTCAGTTTGGCAATGCTTGTTTAGCAGTTAACAATTCATCAGTTGTGCAAAAATGGACAATTGGATCTTCTACTTCTTTTTCTGATGTATCAGGATCTCCGGTAGCTAAATTTATAACTACGGTTAGAGATTTTGTAGTTTGTGGAAACTTAGATGGTGGAACTAATGCTAACAAAATTGCCTGGAGTGATATTAATGATTACACTGACTGGGTTCCAGGATCAACATCACAAAGTGATTCTCAAATTCTTCCTGACGGTGGGAACATTACAGGACTTACTGGAGGAGAGTTTGGATTAGTATTTCTTGAAAAAGCCATTGTACGTCTTCAATATATTGGTAGCCCACTCTTTTTTCAGGTGGATACTATAAGCAGAGGATTAGGATGTTTAGATGGTAACTCAATAGCACAATATGGTGGCATTTCATTCTTTTTATCTGATGATGGTTTTTATTCATGTGACGGTCAAAATGTTTTAGGAATTGGGCAAGAAAAAGTAGATCGCTGGTTTTTTGATGATTGTGATCTTACTGGATTAGGAAGTATGAGTGCTGCAGTTGATCCAATAAAAAAATTAGTTGTTTGGAATTATGCAAATGTAGGTGGAACTAGATCTATCTTAATATACAACTGGCAAATAAAAAAATGGTCTAGAGCAGACACTACAGCAACCGTAGTCGGAAATCTTGCTACAGTTGGCACTACATTAGAAGGACTTACTTCTACTTTAGGATATACAGATATAGATACTATGCCAGCATCGCTAGACTCAAGATTGTTTATGGGTGGCAAATTTTTATTTGCAGGAGCAAAAGACACCAAGTTAGTTACATTCACTGGATCAGTATATATACCATGGATTACTACTACAGATATTGAAGTAGGATATAACTCAGTTATTAATTTATTAAGACCTCAAATTGACAATGGATCAGCAACCATCGAAGTAGCATCCAGAAAAGAACTAGATGATGATGTGTCATGGAGTGATCCTGTTGTAACTACGGATGAAGGAAGAGCTAATATAAGAACTGGTGGTAGGTATCATAGAATACGAGTTTACCCTACAGGATCATGGACTACAGCAATGGCTATTGATGTTGATGTAATGCCTCAAGGCAATAGATAGTGGCAAGTAATCAATATAGAATACTTCCGATCCAAGGAGCTAACGATCAGAGGCAAGTATCTGAAGTAGTCAATAATGCAATGCAAGGAAAGACCAACAATTTTGGAAGCGTAGTTTTGGTTAATTCTGGAACAGAAACAACTTTAACTGATGAAAGACTAGGATTTAATTCTGTTGTATTGTTAACTCCTCGATCTTTAAATGCTGCAAATGAAATAGATCATATTTTTATAAAAACAAAAAACAAAGGAAGCTGTATTATTGGGCATAGGAATCATGGTCATGCTGATGTATTATTAGATTATGTAATCGTAGGATAAAAATCTAATGAAGTTATATATAGTACCAAAAGAACAAGTCCAAAGATTTTGGCATAAAGCTGAACCGTTACTACAAAGAGCTTTAGATAAAGGTGATGGTGAGTTTAGCAACGATACACTTAAATTAACAGTAGCCCAAGGACAACAACAATTACTTTTATTAATGAAAGATGATGTTTGTTATTGCGCTTTAACAATGCAATGGGTAATGTATCCTCATACACGAGTTGCTTATATTACATATATTGGCACAAAAAAAGACGGTGGTTTTATTACAAAAAAAGGTTTTGAACAGTTTAAAAACTGGGTGGTAAACAACGGTGGAACTTCTATACAAGGTTCTACTAAATTTAAAAGTATAGCTAGGTTATGGAATAGGCTATATGGTTACGAAGAAAAATATACTTTAATGGAGCTTAAATTATGAACGACTACTTTCCGGAGTTGGATGGAAATCAATCAATTGACAATGGTAAGATGGGTAGAATTCTTTGCAAAGGTGGAGGTGGTGGTACATCTACTACTAAGCAAGAAATTGATCCAGCCATACTTCCATATATAACTTACGGACTTGATGAGGCTAAGACTTTATACGGTGAAGGTGCGCCAGATTATTATCCTGACAAAACATATATTGATCCATCTTCTGCGACTACATCTGCTTTAGATCTAGCTGAGTCCAGAGCATTATCTGGTAGTCCTTTAGTTCCTGCAGCACAATCACAATTGCAAAGCACAATTGAAGGTGACTTTTTATCAGCAGGGAATCCATACTTTTCAGGAATGATGACAGCTGCAGCAAGACCAGCAGTTACAGAGTTTAACAAAGCTATAAGAGATATAGGAAGTAGAACAGCAGGTGCAGGAAGATATGGATCTGGAGCTATGGGAGAAATGGAGGGAATTGCCTCTAAAAACCTTGCTAATTCTTTATCCGATACTGCATCTAGATTAGCTTTCCAAAATTATGGTCAAGAAAGAAATGCAATGCAAAATGCAATCAACCAAGCACCTGGGTTAGCTGCTGCCGATTATACTGATATAAATCAGTTATCTTCTGTTGGACAACAAAGAGAAGGTTACGATAGAACTGCCTTAGAAGCAGATATGGCTAGATATGAGTATGGCGCTAATGCACCAACCCAACAATTATCTAATTATCTTTCAGCAGCGTATGGAGCTCCAGCTCCAGTAAGTCAAACTACTACACAGTCTGGTGGAGGCAAATAATGAAACCAATAATAATGGGAGCAATGCTTGGTGCTGCTAGTTCAGCAGTAATGGGAAAAGATCCATTAAAGGGCGCTATATTAGGTGGAGTTGGTGGTGGAATATCATCAGCATTTACTGGAGGTGCTGGAGCAGCAGGACTAGAAGCTCCTATGTCATTTAGTCCGGTAGATGCAATGGCTATTGATCCGTCAAATTTAATGACTCAAGGATTAGATTCGTCTATAGGAGTTAACTTATCAGATGTAGCAACCAATGCATTACCAGAAACTACTTCTGGACTAGGTAATTTATACTCAGTTGCTGACACTCCATTTACAACAAATCAAATGGGGATAGGTGCTAACTTAAATTACTACAATCCTGCAGATGTAATTAATCCTGCTGATCTTGTTGCTGATGAAGGTATATTGTCAAATGCTATGCAGAATATGCCTCAAGAAAATAAAAATATATTTGGAATGGGTATGGGTGATGTGGCAACAGATATAGCTGAAACACCAGGATTATTACAAAGAGGAGAAAATTACTTACAAGAATTTGGTGAAAAAAATCCAGGGTTTATAGCTCAACAAACAATCAACGCTGCACAACCAGATCCACAAGAAGAAATTCCTATTCCTAGCGTACCACCTATGAAACAAGCAACTATTGATGTTGATGATTATAAAAGTTTTGGTGTAACTCCTACAAAGAAAAAAAGAATGTACAACATACCGTTAAACTACACAGCTTAAATACAAGGATAAAGCATGGCTATATATGACAATTTTTTTGATAACTTAGGAAAATTAACTTCAGGAAGAAATGTGTTTGGTGTTAAGGCTCCACAATACTTAACTGATCTTTCAAACATTGCAATACCTAAGGATGACAGTCCTTTAAATCCAATATCAGGCTTAATAAGCAAAACACAATTAGAAGAAGCAAAAAAAGAATCATTATTAAATGGTCTTATTGCTGCAACTGGACAGTTTGCTTTAGCTCCTAGAAATAAAAACGCTGGTAGTGTTGCTCCATATTTATTAGATGCTTTTGTTGCAGGTAGAGGTGCAGCTCAATCACCTTATGGAGATTTAGCTAAATCAGTAGGAACAAAATTAGAGCTACAAAAATTAAGACAACAAGCTCAACCAGAAATATATACGAAATATTTAATAGCCAAGAATGATCCTAAAAAACCCTATACAGGTAGCTTTATGGATTATGAAACAGAATTAGCACAATCTAAGAGACCTATAACTTCAACTACTATTGGTGACAATATTTATAAAAAAGATTTTTCTACCTTTTTTGACAGAACAATGAAAGAAATGGATCCAGATCAACTAAGAGAGAATAATCAAAACCTACAAACAATGAAAGATTTGTTAGATGAAGGTGTTCAAACTGGGTTTGGTGAAGAAACAAAATTAAATATTAAGAGAGCATTAAACTTTGCGTTCCCAGGTCAAGGTTTTGATGAAGATATTGCTAGTGCAGAACAATTTATAGCATCTAGCCAACGAATTATACTTCCTTTAGTTAAAATGCTTGGTGTTAACCCAACAGATAAAGACTTAGACTTCGTGGTAAAAGGTTCAGCATCTTTTGCTAAAAGTCCTGATGGTAACCGACTTATGTTACAAGCAATTGAATTAGCAAATAGCAGAAAAATAGAAATGAATGGTCTTGTTAGTGGTTGGCTAAATAAAAATTATGAGCTTGCAAATAGCAATCCACTTAAAGCTAGAGCTGCTTTACAAAGCTTTATGAACGCTGAAGGTGAAAAAATGCAAGCTAGAGATAGCGACATAGTAAGAGAACTAAGGGCAAACCTTGAAAGCATAAATCCTGAGGGCAATAATGCAACAAATAATACACCAGGAAAAGTAAAATTACCCTCTAGGTTTACAATAAATTAATACAGGAAAAACTTTATGATACCACCAATTACATTGCCTGAGATAGAAATAAATCCTGACAATCTTACAAAGCAAACTTACAACCCTCAAGATATGTTATTAGATGCATATGCATCTTTATTAACTCAAAACGAAAATGGAAATTTAAGCAATGAAGGTAAAAAAGTTTTAGCAGCTTTTCAGACTGGATCTATAAGTAACTCTGGTTTTGGAATGTATCTTAAAGGTTTAACTTCTTCATTAAGTGATGAGGCACTAGGATTTTTTGAATCTGTAAGGAGTGAAAATCCAGAATTAATTGCTGAATTTTTAACAGAGTTTGATCCTACTCAATCACAACAAAAAATTACTCCATATCAAGTTGCTAGAGATATAGAAAGAGTTGGTCAAAAACAATATGCAGAAGAAAATCCTGGAAAAGCTTTAGCATATGAAACTGCTGGTGGAATTACACAGGCAGTGCTTCCTGGCGGTCAAGTAAAAGGACTTGTAAGTGGAATAAAGCAAGGAGCTGGTTACGCTGCAGCAAGTGCATTTGGAGAATCAGAAGGTCTTGCAACTAAACAAGCACTTGACACAACAGGTGGTGGCGTTGTTGGTGGAGTTCTTGGTGGAGCATTTACCGGAGGAGGAAGAGTTGCAAAAAAAATATATGATGTTGCTTTTGAAACTCCAACTAAAGTATTACAAAAACAAACTGATAAAATTGTTAAAGAAGCCTTACAACAAGATTTTGGAACGCTAGAAGAGCTTTTAGCTGAAGTTAGTAGGAGACAAGGAAAGCCGATCATACTGGCAGATTTGGGAACCAACACCAGAGCTATGCTAGAAGCTGCTAACATGATTCCAACTCCAAACAAGGCTGCAGCAACTAAATTTTTAGAAGATAGATCTAGAGGAATGCCTGTAAGATTAACATCAGATATTCAACAAGCATTTGGTAAAAATGCTTCTTTTTATGATGAATTTAATGCAATGAGATCTGCAAAAACAGCAAGAGCAAAAAAACTTTATAGACCAGCATTTAAGGTTACTATTCCAGTAACTAATGATTTAAAGCAGTTGTTAAATAGACCTAGCGTAATTTCTGGTTATGAACGTGCTATGAATATAGTAAAAGAAGGTGGTTTAGATGATCCTGGATTTAGACTTGTAAATGGTAAATTATTTAAGTTAACTCCAAACGGTACTGTTAGTAAAATAGAAATAGATTCTATACCAACAGACTTTCTCCATACCGTAAAGATGGGATTAGATGAAAACTTAGGTGATGCAACAAAAGCTTCTTTTATGGGACAAGGAGCAGCAGCTGGAGCAGATGCATCTTCCCTTAAAGCTATGCGAGATACTAAAAATTTATTTTTAGATTTTATTGATAGTAACAACAAACAATATAAATTAGCTAGAGATTATTATGCTGGAGATATGTCAGTAATGACAGCAATGGATCTAGGGCGTAAAATTTTTACAAAAGAGATTGTAGAAAATCCACAAAAATTTATTGCAGAAGTTGTAGAAAAAATGTCAATGTCAGAAAAAGAAGCTCTTAGAACAGGAATTATGAATGAGGTGTTAAGTAAAATTGGAGGAGCAACTACCACTGATGTCATGATTGCTAATAGAAACTTAGCTAGATCATTTTTAACAAACCCTAAACAATTAAGAATTTTAGAAAAAACATTTAGAAATAAACAATCTTTTAATACATTTATAAAAAACTTTAAAGACGAAGCTGATATGTTTGAAACTATGGGAATATTAAAAGGATCTCAAACTGCACCACGTCAAGCAGCTTTAGAATCTTTATTTAAGAATATTGAAGAAACTTCAGGTGACGTAAATGTCTCTAGATTATTAATTAAAATGTTTGGCGATGATTTAAAAGAATTAAATATGCAACATAAAAAACTTATTGCAGGTAGAGTAGTTAGCCTTTTAGCAGAATCTAATCCTAAAGAAATAAAAGCTATTGTTAATAGATTAAATGAAAAAGGTGCTGGTGATTACATTAAAAAAGCGTTTGGATATGGTTTTGAAACTTTGACTAGTCCTAGAGTTTTAATGCAACAACCAGGTCAGATGATTCCAAATATGAATTTAGGTGGTGGAACTGGATACAAAAATTACCCAAGGAGATAAGGATAAGTATGGCATCAAGCAATCAAGTACAAAAAGTAGAATCAGACCTAAATACGCATGAAGAAATTTGTGCTATTCGTTATGAAGGTATCCATGCAAGATTAGCAAGATTAGAAAAAATTATGATTGCTGTATTTGCCGGACTTGCATTTTTATTATTTAAAATATTAATTAGTTTAGGAGGCTTGTAATGCTTTCTGTTTTATCGTCTATTTTAGGATTTGCAACTGCAGGCTTACCTAACGTATTAAAATTCTTTCAACAACGTGGAGATCAGAAACATGAGTTGGCTATGGCTGAAATGGAAATGCAAAGAGCTTTGGCTATGGCTGAAAAAGGATTTGCTTCTCAGGAACGTATTAGTGAAATGGAAACTTATACAGATGAAAGAGTGGCTATGTACAAACATGACTCAAGTTTACAAAAAAATACCTCACCTTGGGTTAATAACCTTCGTGCTAGTGTTCGTCCCATGGTCACCTATGTTTTTGTTGGTTTACTTTTATTTGTTGATATAGCTGGTTTAATATGGGCTATAAATACTGGACAAGATTTTATTGTAACTATGGACAAAGTTTTTTCTGAAACAGAAATGGGAATAATTGCATCAATAATAGGATTCTGGTTTGGAAGTAGACACTGGAATAAATGATCACATCACAACAAGGAATTGATTTAATAAAAAAATATGAGGGAGTTCAAAAAAAAGCTTATAAATGTCCTGCAGGGTACTGGACTATTGGTGTTGGTCATCTTATTACTAGAGATAATGTGTTACCTGATCAGTGGAAACGCACATTAAATAATAAAGAAATAGATGATTTACTTAGAAAAGATTTATTACGCTTTGAAAATGGATTATCTCGTCTGTTACCTTTTGTGCAACTTAGGCAAAATCAGTTTGATGCTCTTGTCAGCTTTTGTTTTAATCTTGGTTTGGGTTGCTTTCAAAGGAGCACTGTTAGGTCTGCGCTGCAAAGAGGTGATGAGGAAAGAGCTATAAATGTTTTATTGGCTTATTGTAGAGCTGGTGGTAGGGTATTACTAGGGTTACAACGAAGGAGAGCTGCTGAAGCAAACTTATTCTTTAGCCATATTACATGAAAATATTATTTCTTGATATTGAAACTAAGCCGGCTGTTGTAAATGCATGGCAAACAAGAGATGTAAATGTAGCAGTAAATCAAATTGTAAAACGAGGAAAAATTATTTGTTGGGCTGCACAATGGTACGAAACAGAAGAAGTAATATTTGATTCAGATTGGACATCTAGTCACAAAAAAATGATTAAGCATATGCACAAACTTTTAAACGAGGCAGATGCTGTTTGTCATTACAACGGTACATCTTTTGATATGAAAGAATTAAATAGAGCTTTTTTACTTCAATCATTATCTCCTCCAAGCCCTTACAAAAATATAGATCTTTACAGAGTTATACGAAATAAATTTAAATTTATATCTAACAAATTAGAAAATATTTCTATTGAATTAAATATTGGAGAAAAAGTAAAACATACCGGAATGCACTTATGGAACGATGTAGAAAAAGGGTGCCCAGAAGCTAGAAAAATGATGGAAGAATATAACAAACAAGATACAAAATTACTTATAGATTTATATGAAAAGTTAAAACCTTGGCTTGGATCTCATGGATTAAATCACAACTTGTTTACAGAAACACAAGTATGTACTAATTGTGGATCTACTCATCTTCAAAAACGAGGCTATCAAAAAACAGTTAGTGCTACTTATCAGCGTTACCAATGCCAGTCATGTGGTACCTGGTCTAGATCCAATAAATCCATAAAAGAACTAAAAAAATTAGAGTCGGCTATCAACATTTAAGGACTATAATGCACATAGATCAAATAGCTAAAGTAATGGTAGACAAAACCATTGAAGAGGTGCAGATTGGCTATGACGAATCTGAGATAACTTTATTTTTAGGCGATGGGACTATTATTGAAATAATTGTAGACTCTATTCACGCTGATGTACCTTCTCTTGACGATTAAAAAAATGATTCCATATAACAACCTTGAGGTAAGTAATGAATCCTCAGAGTGGATGCTATGGTGCGAAGCTGTATGCTTATCAAAATGGAAATTTAATAAAAGAAAAAAATTTTTAAATGATATACAAGACAAACATCCAGAAAGAAACAAAATGTTAAAGAAATATTTAACGTATATTTGGGAAAATAAATAATGCAAAAAATAAAAGGATTACTGGAGCTAATGGATGAAGCTCTAAACATGGATGCAGCTTATGAAGGTGTAAAACGTCTAGGATTACCACCTAACAATACAGCAGCAGATAGAGCAAAGGCTATGGGATTTAGTGATGATACTTACTATCATGGCAGTTTAAAAGACATTAAAGAATTTGATCCAAATTTAGCTTCTATTGAAGGGCATTTGGGCAAAAGTATATATGTCACAGATAACCCAAAAGATGCTAGTGTTAATTATGCAAGTTTATCAGCACCAGACATTCTTCACAAAGCACAAAAATATGCAGATACAATAGAACACAATGATCTTTATATTCCAAGCAAACCAAATAAAGAATTAAACCGTATAAAAAAATTAAGAAGATTTTATTTAGGAAAACCTCCTAAAACTGAAACTCTTGTTAGCGATAATGATTTAAGACAAGAATTTTTACAAGACTTTAAAGATAACGATGGAGTTGTTTATCCGTTAGCTATAAAAAAGGGAAATGAACTTGATGTACGAAGACCTAATATTGATGACAATGAGGAAGTTTTTATTGATTTTAGTCCAAAATTTGATGAATATGGAGAAGAAATAATAGAAGAAAGTAAAAATTTAACTAACTTACAAAACTCATTATATAAGCAAGCAAGAAAATATGATTTTAATTATGATGCTGCTGCTCGACAACTTGATGATTTTTATGATGCATATTTAGCTAAAGATTTAAATAATAATTTAAGAGGAAATTCTATTTTACAAGATGCAACTACTGAATCTGGTGAATCAGCAGCCAGTGAAATAAGAAGGCAAATTTTTGAAGATATGGGTTATGACTCTGTAAAACTTAATGCTAATGATGAGTTTAGTGGAATGATGAATGAATCTAAAATTTATGATCAAACAAATCATCACATGATTTTTAATCCAGCATATGTTAGAAGTAAGCTTGCAAAGTTTAATCCTAAATATGCAGGCGTAGGAGCAGGATCTATAATGTCAGCAGATTTACTTGCTAATGAAACAAATCAACCTACGTCATTGCTTGGCTACGATCCTCAAACTATGGAACCTTTATTTGCTCCACCAGAACAATCTCATATAAATTTAGATAACCTCAAGAGTTTAGATAAAGAGTTTTTAAAAAAATTAGCAGAAGGTACTTATGACTTTGGAAAAGAAATGGTTTTAGATCCATCTGTAATGGGTGAAGTTGTAGGAACTGGGTTACTAAAAGGAATGGGTGTTGCTTCTCCATACATAAAAGGAATGGGAATTGGTGGTCTTCTAATGCCCTCAGATATTTCAGCTTCTCAAAAATTTTATAATGAAGAAGATTTAAAAAGATTAAGGAATAGATAATGGGATTACTTGGTCAATTACTTAAAAGAGGTTTTGTAAGAAGTGAGCCTACTGGATTGATTGAACCAGAACAAATAAATTTACAAGATTATGTTGGCGCAACTATAGTCCCTATGCCTTGGGATTCAACACAAAGAGGACAGAACGTAACAAAGATTGCTGGTTTTAATAAAACTGGGCAGCCAATGGATGTAAATAGTACAGGATCTGGTGGCGATAGATTTATGGACGATGAATACAATATAAAAAAAGGTGTTATAGGAGCTTCGGCTAAAGAAATAAACAAGAGAATACAAAAAAGAGCTAGAGATGCAGCTACCTATGGAATAAGTCAGCCTGGAGGAACAGGTGAGGTTATTTTAGCAACAAACACTATGGGTAATTTAGCAGAAGGTTTTTCAGGAGCACCTAGTGAAACTTTATCACAATTAGTAAATCAAGGATTTAAGAAAGATATTAAAACTTTTAACAAAGATTTAAAAAATCTTACAGCCAGCACTTTAGGTTTAGGTATAAAAACTTCAACTGGAGAACTTAAATACGGAAAATTTCCTTTTAAAAATTTTCCAGGTGTTAGTGATCCTGATTTTCCTGCAATGCTTCGTGGTGAAATTAAATTAAAGGCTCCTAATGGAAAAGAAATAACTCCAGGAGATTTTAGAAAAGCATTTTATAATAGAGCAACAAACAAAGGATACCAAAAATTATTTAATTTTGATTTTGATAGTTTTAGAGGCAGTCAATTAGATGATACATCTGGATTATTAGGCAGAGGCATGATGGGAAATAGAATGGGACTAATAACTTCTGGAGATCAAATAAAGGTAGTACCTAACACAGATAATTTAACAAAAAATATATATGAAAGTGGAATAACCGGAAAAAGACTAGGTACTTTAGATCTTGGAGCGCAACCTATAGAAAAATTAATGCCAAATGCATATGGAAAAGCTTACGCAATGTTAAAACAAACATATCCTAATATGTCAGAAGCTCAAATAAGAGCTATGGCTATAGGTAAAATGGAAAAATCAAAAGATCCGTCAATATTTTCTCAAGTTATAACAGATGAGGTCTTAGAAAACATTTATAAAGGATTATTGTAAAAAAAAGCTTCCGTCAGAAGCTCCTGTAAGCATTTTAATACTTACTTAATGCACTTACATCAAAAAACAAATAAAACCTTGCTATGAGCTTTGAGAGGGCTCCAGACGTGTTTTGCTGTTTACGTCAACAATTCCATTCTTAATTACCTTGCCAGTTAACTCATTTGTAATTCTGTAATGATTATTACCGTTATTTTCCCAAAAAACTATTGTATGTTTATATCCATCAAAAAATAAAATATCATCCATACTAATCTTCGTCATGCAATGGATCATCTATCCATTCATCGTCTTTAATCCTTGCTTGTATTTCTGCAATACCCTCCAAATAAACTTGTTTTTCTTTTTCTGTGTACCATGCTTGCTTCTCACAATCGATAACTTTAGCTAGTAATTTTTCGTGCTCACTAAGACCTTCAGTTTCTTTATGTCCTCTACGATCTAAATATTTGTATTGATCACCTTTTAATTTACCAATAAATTCTTCGGTAGAAAGTTTCTTTTTCATAATATCAATTGTTTCTAATCCACCTCTTTTATAATGATCTGGGTTTATTTTATCGCTCATTATTTTTTTCTCCTTTTAATGTCTCGAATATCTATACAATCTTCAGTTCCTTTTAAAAAAACATTCCCACCTGGTTTTATAGATTTATATAATTTGTGATTTTTTGAATGACAATGATATTTATGTTGATCCGGCATTGTTTGAACTCCAACAATTAACATACCACCAATAACTACAGCAAATCCTGTTAACGCAAAAATGTCTTTCCAAAACGCTATATTAATCATTTTACTTACCTCCTAATAATACATTTATCAATAAGATTATATTTACTTTTTAAGTATAATCTAGCCTTGATTAACCAACAAGGAACTAAATTATGTGGATTAAACCATCAGCAACAGAAATGCGCTTTGGCTTTGAAATAACTATGTATGTTATGAATAAGTAAATAATATATACATTAAGCTCCCAAGTCTCATCGTAGAGTTCCAGACCTATTCCAGAATATCCACCAAGGGAGCCAATGTAACCTAAAATATATCTTCTATACTATCAACTTCTTTTTCAACTTCTTTTTCTTTTTTATTTCTATTTGCAAGTTTTACATCATCTATTCCACTAGCATAAAAAATACCTACGTTTCCAACAATAGGTAAATCTTCACCTTTTTCACCTTGAGGTAAAACCAAACCATTATCGCCAAACTTTTGCAATTCATCTAGCATCATAAAACTTTTACAGTTTAAATAAACAGTAGATCCATCCTTACTTTTTGTCATTTTACTTTTTGGAATTTTTCCTAAATTAATACTTATATTTATTCCGATTATTCTATTCATAATATTTTCCTTATTTAATTTTTCTTTGGTTGATAAATTGGTTTTTTATTCCATCTTGGTGGCTCTTTATCTTCGTCTACAAACTTTAAAAATTCATAAGCATAAGGCAAGAACCATTCTATAAACTCTGGATCATGATCAATTTTTTCTGCTTTAAATTCATCTGGTGTCCATACTCCAAACCATCCATATGGAGTCCCATGAACATAAGTTTGAATTTGTACCTGATACCAATATCGCTGTGGTATCTCAGGATATATCTCCTGAGACCAAGGACACTTCAATTCGATTGGAATATCTATTTTTAGATCTTGATCATAATAGAAACCGTCTGCACTAGCACCAATAGGATCACTACCATGTACATGAAATTGATTGCCTGATTTACAAATATCATTAACTGATTTTTCAAATGCAGACAATGCATAACATTCGTGCTCAAGACCGTAGGCAGTCATTTCATTTCCCTGAAAAGGTTCTTGTCTAAATGTGCGTTCTCTCCAAAGTTTTTTCCGGTCATTTATAACTGACCAGGCAAGACTGGCGCTAATAACTTTATCACGTCTTTTATCCTTTAGATGATCTGAGCTCATTTGCTACATCCCTCAATTTGTCCTGCATTTTTTCGTGTAAAGCATAAAATGCTTCTCTTAATGCATCTGCATCTTTTGCATGAGCATCTTCTAAATACTTCCTTGCTTTAGCTATAGCCTCTTTTGATAGATCAACTTTTTCTTCCTGTTTTGCTGTTGCATTGACTATTTCGTCTGCTGAAGCAAACCCTAGATTTATACCTATGCCGATATTTCCTAGGGCTCTACCGACTGCTGAAGTTTCTGCATTTTCTAGAGCTGATGTTTTATTAATAAATCCATCGCCTTTTAACTCACTTGCATGACCTACACCATATATAGTCCCATCATTAACAATAGTTGCTTTACAAATAATTTCTAACGGATCGTCAGAACTTATAAGCTCAGTTAAAATAGATCCTTTTGGGAAAAGCTCCCTAAAATGTTTAACTCTTTCATGTACCATTACATATTCATTTTTCTTACCTCCCTTACCAATTGAAACTGTAGGGAGTGCATCTGTAATACTAACTACTTTTGATTTTTCCATTTTAATCTCCTAAAGATAATGCGTTTAATTTTTGATCACCATTTAACCAGGTGTCGTTTATTTTTAATGTTGTATCCCCATACTTTTTATATAAAGTAATTGGGGATAATGCATCAAAATCTACCTTTGGTATATAAACATAATTTTTTATATAAACCATATAACCAACATGATTTTCATCTTCGTCATAAACCTTTAATAGTTGTTTATCCATTATTTATTTTCTCCATAATATGCAGCCATAAGATTCATTTCAATCTCAGTTGGTGCTTGTGAATTATTATAATCAGCAAGAGCATCTATTTCTTTATGTTGAATTTTTTTACCAAACTGCCTTAAAGATCTAGCAATGGTTTCATCAATGTTAATTTTAGTTGATGAGTTTTTTGTTATATTGCGTGGTGTACTAATTTCTACACCATTAGTAATTGCTTGAAATTGTAAATCGCTTAATGTTTCCATGTCATTTTCTCCTTATAAAATTTAACTGACAAAGTATTGTACCATTAAAAACATTTTAGTTGCAAACTTTTTTATTATGATTTATACTTTTTCCATGGTGCTACTTCGCACTAGTTAAATAAGGAAAGAAACATGGATATGCAACAACTGTCAGATAACATTATTAATGATGTTAAACGTAAGAACCCAGAAGCTTCATGGGACGATATAGTAGCAAGACTTACAGGTATAGGTTTTCATGAGGTCTTTGCAGAGAAGCTTATTTCTAACTGGCTTAAAGCCAGGATATAACAAAATCCGAGGGGTGGAAACATCCCTCTCTTTTTAAGGAGTTGCAAATGAATTTATACGAAAAAAAAGTTGCTGATGCAAAAAAGAAACATGGTGAATATTGGCATGAACATCAATCAGAATATGTATGGCTGACTATAGATCAAGATCAAGCTCAAGCTATTGTTTTAGAAATTCTTATCGAAGCGCCTTTTGATGAAGAGCAAACATTTGGAAAAACTTATTTTACAAACGGAAGTTTTTTTGAAAGCGATTGGGAGGAGGATAATCCTGAAATTACATTATCCGATTTATCAGAATGGCAAATTATGAAAGCCAAAGAAATGTGGAAATTATTATAGGAGATTTAAATGACTTATTTAGAAGCAAAAGAAAGATTTGGAAGTAACCGTAAAATGGCAGAACATTTTGGCGTATCAACCCAGGCAGTTTATAAGTGGGCAAAAAAACCTGAAAAACCTTTACCAAAATTACGTCAGTCACAACTCGATGGATAAGATTTTTATTTATCAAAATATAAGGAGAGTTTTTTATGAGAATCAAAAATTGGGAAAAGCATCAGCATTACAAACTAAAAAACCCAAAAG
>WLWH01001232.1_pt1 | contig 17629 bp, 26 predicted proteins | sample 6712741 | NCBI WGS metagenome assembly WLWH01 (sample SAMN12718694, study PRJNA515312) | sponge metagenome | isolation source: marine sponge | host: Mycale hentscheli | place: New Zealand: South Island, Marlborough, Capsize Point | collected 2003-05-01 | reverse complement strand
ATAAACTTCTTTCCCATCTAAGTTATAAATATCCACTAGAAAAACTTTGTTAAATAAATATTTTTTACTATATTTGTAGAATGGATATATACACTTTAACAACAATATTTACAACTCACTTTATCGCTGACTTTATCTTTCAATCAAGAAACATGGGTCGTAAAAAAGGTAAAAACATTTTTTGGCTTTTAACACATGTTTTTGTTTATACTTTAGTTACCACAATTGGTTGGTCTTTATTTTTAAATTTAAGTTTATTCTCGTTTAAAACATTTCCAATCTTTATTTTTCTAATGTTCTCCACTCACTTTGTTACAGATTTTATAACTAGTAAGATAAGTGGTTATTATTATTTAAAAATGTTAGAGAATAAGAAAAAACCTTACAAATGGGAACACTTATTTTGGTCTACAATTGGGTTCGACCAATTAATTCACGTAATAACTTTGATTTTAATATATAATTACTTATATTTGTAGAATAAAAAAACAGAACAACACTGCTTAATAACGCAATTAAGCATATTTAATAAAACGATGAAAAATACTGTAGATAAAGAAGATGATAAAATATTGTTCTTACTAAAAGAGAAGGAGAAGAATATTAACAAAGTTGTTAATAGATATATACGTATTAATTTTAAACGAAGATTAAAAAAATTTACTGGAATAAAACTTTAAATAATGAAAACAATAAAAATAACATATCAAGAAGTTAAGATGGCCACAAGACCCAATGTGTATCGTAATAAGAAAAAATACGATAGAAAAGATAAGTCTTGGAAAAAATCTTATTTAACTACTTTGGTTTTTATTTTAATGTCAACGTTTATGTTTTCACAAACCAACACTAGTTATTTGATTGAGAATAATGTAACCAACAATACTCAGACTCAATCGGTTGAAAATTTTAATCAACAATACACCCTTTATCTTGAGAAATCTTATAGTCAAAGAAATACTGCAACTTGGATAGGTGTTTTTGGTGGGTTAATAACTTCAGTTGGGTATAACTACTATTCTAATAACCCACAAATGATTCAAGGAGTTTTACTTACAGGTATTTTAACTTCTTGTCTCTCAACAACATTTTACATTAGGTCTTCTATTAATAGAAAAAAAGCGTACCAACTTAAGTCAAACACATATTTATAGTTAAATGTTATGGAAAAGGTATTAGAAAAAGTAAAAGAATTAGCTACTAGACTTCATGGAAATCAAAAAAGAAAATATAGTGGTGAACCTTATGTTAACCATACTTTTAGGGTCGCCGATATTGTAGAAAAACATGGTGGTGATGAAACTATGGTTTATGCAGCAATCTTACACGATGTTGTTGAAGATACACCAACCTCATGTCCAGAATTATTACTTGAATTAATGAGTTTCATTGAGGTAGAAGACGCCATAAAAATTGTTACACTTGTTAAAGAACTAACAGATACTTTTACCACAGAAAACTACCCCCAATCAAATAGAGAAACTAGAAAAGAAATGGAAGCTATGAGATTGGGTAGGGTTTCATACCAAGCCCAAACAATCAAATACGCTGACCTACTAGACAACAGTGAGGATATACTTAAAAATGACCCAAAATTTGCGAAGGTTTATTTAAAAGAAAAAAAGAAAATCCTAAGTTATATGGATAGAGGTAACCAAGTTTTATATAAAAAATGTTTGGATTTCTTGAAAAATTAAAATAAAATTTTTATATTTGTTAAACAAAAGACAAGGAGTTACACAATAATATTTGGAACTATGTAACTTTAAAATAGAACCTCGTCTTTTATTTTGAATTTAAATAAAGAGTGGTGGGCACTCTTGGTGTTAGTAGAGGTCACTTTCAACTCTACCCTAAAAGCCTACGTGAGGGAAGAGCGAGGTATGTGGATACATGGATGGGTCGTCCCCCTACCCCCACATTAAGGACCGACTTTTTTATGTGGTAAGACACTAATGAGTATTTTGAGTAGAAAAAGAACGTTAAAATCTAGTACACTAAATCCTAATAATAGGGTTCAAAAACCCAAGTGTATGAACTGGATGGGTAGCTCAGCTGGATAGAGCATCTGCCTTCTAAGCAGACGGTCGCAGGTTCGAATCCTGCCCCGTTCACAAAATAATTAAACAAAAACAAAGATGATTAAATTAAATATACATGATACGTTTGTTCATTGGATAAATACATTAGGTTTAAGTGGGTGGTCTATATCCTCCGAAGCTATTAGTAAAGAAGCTGTTACTTACTCAGATGATGTCCCAGATATCGACAAGTATTTTGTTGGTGTAGAAATAAATAAAGAGTTTTTGCAAGCTAAAATTTATTACGATAGACCACTTACTGAAGAGGATATAGTACATGAGTTATTACATGTAAAGAACCCTGATTGGTCGGAAGATAAAGTTAATTTAGAAACAGAAAGATTGTTAAAATAAAACAAAGAAAGTTTAACCTTTATATCGATATTTATATAGAAAGAAAGTCTTATGAAAGTATTAGTACTCAATATGGACTATAGCCCAATCAATATCACAACACTACAACGGGGATTTAAATTAGTGTTTAAAGGAAAAGCGGAGATAGTTACACACCAAAATAAAAAACCAATAAAAACAGAAAGAAAAAACTTTAAAAGACCAACAGTGATTCGTTTATTAAGGTATATTGTTTTACCTTTTAGAAAAGTTAGTTTAAATAGACAAAACATATATAAAAGAGATGACCATAAGTGTATTTACTGTGGTTCAAAGCAAAACCTAACACTAGACCATCTAATACCTAAATGTAAAGGAGGTCCTAATAGTTGGAAAAACTTAGTTACTTGTTGTGGTGGTTGTAACGTTAGTAAAGGTGACAAAGACGTTGGTGTTTTCTTGGAAGAAAAAAATTTAAAAATGAGTCACCAACCATTCAAACCAACTTATCTATATTTTGTTGAAAAAATAAATAAAGTTAATTCTGATTGGAAAAGGTTTGTAGGAATTATAAATAATTAATATATGGAATTTGAACAAGGAAAAGATTATTACCTTGAAGAAGGTAGGATAATCTTAACAGAAAAGTATTTAAAAAATCGTGGTAAATGTTGTGGTTCAGGTTGTAGGCATTGTGCTTACGAACCACCATACCAAAAAGGAAATCAAAAATTAAAGCAATACTTAGACAATAAGAAATAGTTTGATATTTATTATTGATGAAACTATTTGAAGTATATCAAGATATGATGGCATCAGAAGCTTGGTCTAAGTTTGATGATTACTTAGCTAATGAAACTTCTTTAACAGAAATTGATGCCGCAAATGTTAATGAACTATTAAAAGAATCTAATGTCTTAATATTTGAAGCTTTTGGGATTGAACCAGCTCAAGCAGGAAAATATTTTATAGGTGGTTCCGCTAGGTTATTTAAAAACCCCGAACTATTTAAAGTTTTAAACCAACAATTTGAGAATTTTCCACTATCTGTTGGTGATTTAGATTTTGTTATTCCTGGTGAGTCCGAATGGAAAACATTGTATAACAACTATACCAACAAAGACTCTGATTACTTAAAAAAGGTGGGTAAGATTATTGGTGAGAAAAACATACCTGTTGTTATGGAAAGATTTAAGAAACAATGGGAACGGTTTGGTGGTAAAATTTATAGACCTGGACCTGATGGACTTAAATTATCTAAAAAAGATATTGAAGCCTTTACTGAATGGAGACCAGATTTAGCTAGTGACGCTGAAGATGGTGTTAAAGTAAGGTCTACATCACAAATATTAAAAGACGCGGTTAAAGTAGGTGGTCGTTATTATATGAGTATTTACGATGTCTTTGATTATAAACAAAAACTAGGTAGGGAAAAAGAACAAGCAATAGTCAAACTACTAGGTAAATTCTTAAACACAAAACAAACCCCACAAGAAGCAGAACTATTATTTAGAAATATTGCTGCAGTTTTGGAAAGATAGATATTTTTTCTTATATTTGTTTTATGAAAGGTAGAGATTATTATAATTGGTTCGACTCAGAAGATAAAACCAAATGGTTATCTAACTTTCATGAACAAAAGTTTCAAAAAAGTTTGGAATCTTTTATGGAAAGAGACTTTCAACATTATTTTCAATTTTTCTTTTTATCTTTTGAACTTGATAAATCTATTGAAGGTAAAAGTTATTGGATTAGTCTTTTTCACAAATATAAAAAATACGACAATGTAATTGTTAAACCTGGTTATGGTTCATTTGGTTTTTTTCCTTTACCTAAACCAAAGTTTTAAAAAAAATTAAATATTACTTGTCAGATTAGAAAAAAGTTTTTATATTTGTATCAGTTCTTTGAAAAAACATAAAAAAAAATATACACGGGTGTGGTGAAATTATTTCTTCGGAATGTGGTAAACACGCAATACTTTGGGGTTGTGAATGAAACAAATCTTCTTTTAGACGATAAGTAGTAATTCTTGGAGGTTCGACTCCTCCCACCTGTACCAACTAAAATTACATAGTGTCATTAATATTATCTAATGATTAAATGGCAGAAAGTCCGCAGCTATGTAATTTATTATTTAAAATATGACCGTGTGGCGGAATTGGTAGACGCTTACACAGATTACTGTATCTTTGGTATGGTTTGATAAAAGTGGTAGAAAACTTTAATTAGTACATTGGCCCACAACAAACAAAAATATAATTTAATAATAACTAAAAGATTACTAACGCGTTAGTTGAAACAAATTATAATATGAGAAATGATAGAAAAAAATCCAATCGATTATTAATTAGTGTATGAACGAAAGTTCGTAAAGGTTCGACTCCTTTCTCGGTCACAACAACCCATTTTAAGATGGGTTTTTTTATGCTTTACAAAATAGTTAAATACTTGTATATTTATAAATAAAAACATTATATGGAAGAATTTAATAATATGGATGATGAACAATTTAGAAAAGAGTTTCTAAAATTTTTAGAACAACATGAAAAAAAAATGAATGAATTCATGAAAAAAATGTATGACCCAAAACCTAAAAAAGATACTAATTTCAATAAACTAAACGACTACATAAATAATATGATGAATGGTTTAGATAATACTTTTGGTGACATACCTAACCCACAATTTGGTAGTTGGAATTTACCTAATGATTCTTTTATGTACAGAAGTTATAATAATGATGTTAGCCCTTTTGATTTGTTTAATAAAAAAAATGAAAACAAAAGTACAATGGATATTTTGGATGATAAATTAAAAAAATCAATCATAGAGGAAGATTATGAAAGTGCTATAAAAATTAGAGATTTAATTAACGGTATAAAAGAAGACCAAAAAAAAAGTAAAAATTAATATATTTAATTACTGTTAACAATAGTAATACCATCCCTTGTTATCTTATATATTGAATACAAGGTTGTTGTAACAAAAAAAAGGGACCTTCGGGTCCCAATTTTTTTATATATCTAATGGTTTAATATCTTTAAAACGTTTAAGTATTTCGTCCTCTTCTTCTAGGTCTTTAATTTTACCTAACCCATCTATTAAAGAATGTAAAGACATAATCTTCCATTCTATTTTATTTTTTATATCACCAATTTCGTTTTCTATTTCATAACCCCAATCATCATAATCTTCTTCTGATAAATTTTCTAATTCTTTTTGGATTACTTTATATTGAGACCAAACAACATCATTCATTTTAGATAACTCCCACCAAATAGAATTTAAATCTACCTCATCTTTAATAATTTCATCTATAGTCAAAAAAGTTAGTGTAGAAAACTTGTTATTAATTCTATTAATTAAGTTTTGTGTAAGTTTTTTATATTTTTCTAAAATTTCCATTATATTTTGGTAGATGAGTCGTTAATCATGTCAATAACATTTGAAGGAAATTTTTCATAAGGTTGTCCAATATATTCATCTAATTCACCAGCTTTAGTTTTAATACCATACATATTAGAACCCTCAAGTTGTTTTTCTAGTTTCATCATATTAATTGTTCTATAAGACTCAGGGTTTAAAGGGTCTACTTTAGTTAAACTTTTTATATAAGTTTCTGGTGTTGCTAAATAAACGTAAAAAGATGAACCTTGATGTTTAGCTCTTTCTTCAGGGGTCATGGACCATTTTTTTAGTAAAACTTTACTATCTGTGTTGTTAATTTTTTTAGTATCAAGTCTTTTAACAAGATTATATTTTTCTTCATCACTAAAGTGGTCATTAAAATTTTTAGATGCAATTTCATAATTATTTAAAATTGTTGGGTTATTTTCTGCTACCTTTAACGTTTGGGAATCATTTAAATAAGGTCTCATTTTTTTAAAATCTGAAACATTTACTTGTCCTTTGGTGTAATTTTCGATAAATTCCATTTTTTGTGACTTATTCAAATCGGGTACTAAAATACTGAACATCTTACTGTTTAATGCTTCATTACCTTTAATCATTTTATTAATAACCAATTGTATTTCTTCAGGAGACATTGCTTTTCTGTATTTCTCATACTCATTTATTCTTGGGTTTTCTATAAATTCTTTTAATTGTGCACTTAGTTTTAATTTTAAGTGTACGGGGTCAAAATTCTTAATAGCTTTCATTACTTCAGGTTTTACCCAACTAGGTGTAGAAGTTGATGAGCTGTCTGTAGCGTCCCACCATGTTAGTTCTCTTCCCCCATTATCAAACCTCCATTGTAAAGCGTATTTATAATCTCTAGGGTTGTTTGTAGCGTTCATATTTTTATTTAAAATAAAATAAAAATTAGAATGTTTACTATATTGGTCAAAGTAGTTATCACCTTTTGCTGAAATACACCATCTAGAACCTGAACCATACTTACAAGAAGCTTCTTTAGTTAAAGGAGCGTAAACAATAACATCATCGTCTTCAAAAACTTTTTTAGCTTGTTTAGAGATTCTTTTTTCTTCAGCTTTAGCATTGGCTTCATCAACAACAGCTTTTAAATCAAATACAGATTTATAAGAGTTAAGGTCTTTATTTTTAATTCCAGGTAATCTTTTATCAAAATCAGTAACTAATTTAACTATTGAATCCGCACTTAATATATCTTCTTCTTTATTTAACAAACCTAAAGCTGTTTTAGTCATCCAACCTAAATATTTATTATTTCCTGATGGGTCAGACTGTGATAACCTATCTATAAGTGATTTATGTTCTTCACCATATTTTTTTATCACATCGTCTTTTCTACCTTCTAATAATATGGTAGACTCTAAAATTTGATTTAACTTAAATTCCATTTTTATTCTTTTTTTTATAAATATCTTGTTTTTTCTTAAATTTACGCAAAACCTTGTGAGATTCTTCAGTTAATTTAAAACTTTTGTCTCTATTTTCTTTTTTTGGTATAAATCTAAGGTTATCCATAGACCCAACTAAATGTGGTGGTATCTTTTCCAAGTATGAATGAGCTATTGATAATATGTGGTCCAACTCATAACAACCCGAATGATTCCAACACCTTTTTTTATGGTTACGTAGTTTATGTAAAGGTTGCATTTCAGTTACTAACCAAACTCTTAAGTAATAAAGTCTTTTATCTTTATCACTAATAGAGTCTAAACTTCTTTTTTTAAGTTTAGGCATTATTTTATATATTTGACTTTCTGTGGTCTCATATAATTTAAAACCAAACTTTTTCTTTTTTTTTAACGCCATTTACAATATTACATTATATACTATAATTATATAAAAAAATAAAGATTATGACAAATGAACAAAAAGCAGTAGAATACGACAGACTATTAAGAGAACATGATAAAAAGTCAACTGAAGTTTCTGGTTTACAAAACAAAATTGACCAAACTAGAGAAGATAAAATAAAAATTAAAGAATTAAAAATGGAAATGGCTCAAATACAAAGAAAAGCCAACAATTTACATTCACTTTAATATTTAATAAAAAATAATAAAAAAATGAAAAAAGTAGTTAAAGTTTTGTTTTATGTGGCATTTACCATTTGTTTGGTGATGGGAATAATGCATTTTGTAAAACAAATACAACCTGTTGAAGAGGTTCAAGTAGAAAAAGTATTACAAATACATAAAGGTAAGTTTGCTTTCTGTGGTGCATCTGGAGCGGTACCAACAGGAAAAACGATTAAAATCCAAGGACGTGAATTTAAAGAAGGGTGTGCAATATGTCCTGTATTAAATGGGCCATCTATTTCTAATTTAGCTATGTATGGTGAAGGTGGAACTTGGGGTGAATTTAATGTAAAAGAAAGTCCTCAGACTCCTGATGGTACTGAAAATACTGTATATTCATTCTTTTGGTTCTTTGACGCCAATGATACGGTCCCTCAGTTTAACCCAGAAACAAAAGAGTGGGAGTGGATGAACCCTGTTAATAGAAAGTTTGTTATAAACAAAGACTATGATAGTACAAGTATGAGTAACATGTTTGCGATGCCAGGTGTTATATTCGATACAACAGAAACAGGTATTGTATTAGCTAAATGTTACGGACCTATTAATGAAGCGGCTGTACCATTAAGAAAAGCTATCCATGTAAAAAATGGTTGGACTTCTGTAACTGCAGCAAAAAAAGGTTTCCCTTACCCTGTGGGAACACCAATCCCTGAAATGGGTTTGGAATAAAATATGGGGGTATTCTGGATTTGACTTGCAGTAATCAAGATTGGTGTAAGCATGTCGTGAAATGATACTATCACGTAAATCTGTGTATTACAACTCTTAAATGGCAACATTTTAGAAAACGCTACCGTAGGTCATTTTGTGACTGAAGGTGCAGCTGTAGTAGCCTAATTAGATTAGGACTAACTACCCATCACAACTAAGACTCCGATATTAGAGTATGTGATGTCAACGCATCGGAAACAGACTTAGTATGGTATAGTAGCCAAGTCGAACTACTATCAATGTTGTTGAGCGTTGTTATAAAACTCAAATATTTTTGGTAAGTTAGAAAACTTAATCCTAAACATGTAGAAGACCGTTGAGATGCGGTAAGGACATGGGTTTAATTTCGGACCCATCTATTGGTGACAATAGATTAAAAATCGGATGAACTCAGGGAAACCTTAACACGTAATGGTGATGGCAATCCTGAGCCAAGCTTACAGAGTAAGAAGGTGCAGAGACTACTGGAGTATGGCGACATACTTAATTACCAGCAAGAGCGTCCGACATCTTAATAAGATGATGATATAGTCCAAACAGTAATGAAAATTATTGAGTATTTACGACTCCCATTACCTCCACCAAACTAACCCTCACAGAAATGTGGGGGTTTTTTTATTTACTAAAAAGTGGAAACTGATGGTAACTTTCTGTGGAGACGTGATATTTATTTAAAAATATGTTATGAAAAAGAGAAAACAAGGTTCAGTTATTTGTAATAACCCAAACTGTAATAAAGAATTTTTGAAAGACCAATCAGAAATCAATAGAAATAAAAAAATAGGTAGAAAAAATTATTGTTCGTTAAGTTGTAACGGAAAAACTAATAATAAACAATTAATGGGTTGGGGTAAGGTTAATTCAAAGTATTTAGTCGCCGATAATGCAAAAGATAAATACACCGGATTAAGAGAACACTTTAGGAGGGTTAAAAAAAGACACCATAAATATGACATAACACTTGATGATATATTAGAGCAATGGGAAAAACAAAACGGTATTTGTGTTTATAGTGGTGTGAAACTAAATCACCCAAATGACGGTGGTAGTAATATAAATAAAGCCTCTTTAGATAGAATAGACTCTAGTAGGGGTTATATTAAAGGTAATATACAATTTATTAGTATAACCTGTAATCACGCTAAAAACAATATGTCACACGAAGAGATGTTGACATTCTGTGAGACTATTAGTAGTTTTAATCAAAATAAATAAATAAAAATAAATAAATAAAAATGAAAAAAGAATTTAATATTAAATTAAACCCTAAAAATGTCTTATTAGGTTTATTGGTGGCGTACTCATTATTTACTACTTATATGTGGTATGATGAATGGGATGCAAGAGAAAATTGTCATGACCTCACGTCTGAAACATACGATGAATTGGGTGAATTAAGAATGAAAAATATAGAATTAAAACAACAACTTAGAAACATTAGGTAACCAAATACTAAATGAACAAAGAAATATGAGTTATTTAGAATATTCTATACTAACTTTTGGTACTTTACTATTGTTCATTGCGTTTGTAATAGATGTTATTGATAATAATAAAAATAAATAAATAAATAAAAATGAGTATTAGAAAACGTTTTACTGAAATGATTAAAAATGGTTACCCAGAGTTCGACCAAGAAAGTGACTCTGTAGAAATTGAATTTGAAGGTGGTGGAGACTCCTTTGGTTCATTTCATTACATTGATATTTGGCCTAAAAGAGAAGGTGAGTTGGATTTAAATGAGGATGGTAATATGGAACTTCTTTTAGAAGTTATAGATGCTGCAGATGTCGCCTACAATTGGAATGATGGTGGTACAACTGGAAACATTAAGTACAATGAGGAAGGGGAGAAAGAGTTAGCTATATACACCATGGTTAGTAATGAAGATTGGGGTAGGATTGAAGATGAAGATGAAGAGGTTGAAGTTGAACAGACTGAGGAAGAGAATAATGGCTAACCCTATAATACACTCAAAGTCATCTGTTAGATTATGGGGTGGAGAGGTAGAAGACTATCTACCACTTCATAATAAAATGGATTGTTCTAAGAAATATTTTTCTGATAATAGACATAGAACTTTAACACACAACATGTTTTTTATCTTTGAAGTCATGATACCGTTGTTTGGTGAATACATAACCAATTCTAAAGGTAAACTAGTTTCAGTGAAAGATATATGTGAATATCATATACTAGAAGACTATGGAAAGAAGTTTATCCCAAACGTATCAGATTTCTTATCAGAGATGGAGGTTAAACCATGGATGGCAAATGGGATGGGTAGTTCACCTTCTTCACAAAAAAAAGTTGTTAATGAGTCTAATAAAATAAGAAAAAGAGTTTTAATTGACTAGTATAAAAAACTATAGTTTCCTTGTTTAGAAAAACAAGGTGGTGGAAACCGAAAAGATATTTAATCCATTCGGCCCCAAAACCCTCACAGTGATGTGGGGGTTTTTTATTTATAAAGGATATTTATATTTATGAACCTAAAAACAATCATAAAAGAAGAAATGGATGACTTTGATTGGGCTAGAGATATAAAGACCAATCAAGATTTCGCACAAGATATTGTTAATAAAACTAATATGTGGATGGGAGATGATGGTTTAAGGGTAAACTTACCTTTTATGACGTATCATAAAGGTTATTCAGCCAAACAATTATTTAAATCCTCTTCATTACTTAAATCTAAGAGTCCCACAATTATGTTCCTTGAATATATGAAAAATAATTATGGGTTTGATAGGACTGATTACATAGGAGTTGGTGATATCGATTTAAACGTAAATGATATATGGTTTAGATATAAAAATCTAATTACAAGAAAAGTTTTAGACAACCTTAAAGATAAACCAATAAATGAGTCTGATGACTTTGATTGGACTAAAAATATAAAACCAACAATCATTAAGTCAGAACTATTATTTGAATCTTTGGAAGATAGGTTAAAATCTGCCTATCGAAAATGGTGTAAAAAGATGAAATTAAAAGACCAAGACATCCTTAATGACATTGAGAATGCTGATGGTTATGTAGAAGAACTTGATTTATATATTTATGATTTTGAGGACCCTCACAGTAAAATGTACCAAAAAGCTGAAGAACTATACGCCAAGGAAGATTATGAAGGTATACATAATTTGATAGCTGACCACCAATGTAGGGATTTGTATACTGGTGCAGTATTTAAAGATTGGATTTCTTATAGAAACCTAACCAAAAGTTCAGATATATTCCAATATAAAAGTGAACGAGAACTTGCAAGGGAATTATCGGCAGCAAAAGAAAAATCATTTACCAAGAAATTAAAGAAAGCCTCAGCTGGTGAAGACTTTGATAAGATTTGGGAGAATGATGATATGTTGATTGTTGTCCCTAAGTCACACATTGGAGCTTGTAAATTTGGTCAAGGTACTAAATGGTGTACCGCTAGTAAAACTAATAATTACTTTGATGGTTATTATGAAAAAGGTATCTTATATAGGGTACTACAAAAAAATGATAACTATAAAGAATCATTCTCTAACTTTCAGATGAATAATAAGCTCGTCTCTGACATTGAAAACCTAAGTAAAGTCTCCATAAATCTAAGAAGAAAACAAAACTCTATGTCTATGGTGGATAAAGTAGATTATACTTATGGAAATAAATCAACTTTAGAGTTTTTAAACTCCTTACCTAGTGAAGGTTATAAAGCCATTAAAAATTACCAAAGTTTAAACGAACAAAATATAAAAAAAATCATAAGGGAAGAGTTAATAAAAGAGTCTGGGGTAGAAAACTACTTACAATCAATTGCTAGTATAACTTCAGGTAATCAAAAAAAGTATTACCAATGGATTCTAGATAACCTAGAACAAGTCCCTGTTGTTAGTTACCGTTCCAATGAAGAGTTAAAAGATAAAATAGACTCCTTTGTTAAACGAATGAGAAGGACTGGTAGTTTCTGTGAAAAGAAAGGTTGTTTCGACACAGCTTATAATACAGCAATGTATGTCCCAGGTGTTCATTATATAGAAGGTTATGTTCAGTCAATGATACCAATAGTCCACGCATGGAATTATCTACCAGAAGAAGGTATCTATTTTGATTTAATTAATGATATAGCGTGGGAAGAAGACTCACACTTTAACGAGTATTATAAAGTTATAGATTTAAATAAATCAGGTGTTTTAAAGTGGTCTTCTAAGACTGGATATGGTGGTGGTTTTTTAGAAAGTCCTCAGTTTATTAATAGTATTTTACAGTAACCAAAAACCAACAATATAGAGGTTTTCAGTTTTTTTCGATATTTATTATCAAATAACAATACAAAAAAAACAAAAAAAATGGAAAATGTATTTGAAAAAGTAAAAGGTTTTTTTAAAGGAATAACGGATTTAATGTTCGCGTTTTTAACTGTAGGAATTCTAGTACAAGTACTCTTTGGAGGACCAGTATTCGGAATGGATGTAGTTGGAAATGTAGTAGCTTTAATTGAATCTTTAGGTAACTCTGGATTTGTAGGTTTACTAGCCGTAGTGGTATTAGTTAACTTACTAAACAAGAAGTAAGTTTTTTAAAATATATGCATATTATTGAGGGACCCACAGAAATGTGGGTCTTTTTTTTTTGTTAAAAGTTTTTTTATTTAAATATTTTTCTTATATTTGTATTGAACAAAAAAAGATATAAACTATGGACTTCGTAAAAATACCTAATAAACAGAAAAAACATAATTTTATCCCTGAGAATGAACTTAGAGGGAAACAATTAAGGGATTTTGTTTTTGCTGGGAACTCTTTGTTTACTTTATCGAACACTGATACGGATAATCACGTAACTTTTAAAGTTAAAAAACACAAAGAAGAAGATGTATGGTTTGTTTCGACACTCGGACAATATGGTAAGTATGTTTTTATTGGGACTTGTTTCTCAGATAAAAAGTACAAACACAGTAAAAATTCTGACACAGAATGGAATGACCAAAAGGTACAAGTATTTAATTGGATGTTAAGTAAATTTTTCAACGACCAAGACAAGTACCCAATGGTAAGAGTCTATCACCACGGAAGGTGTGGAGCTTGTCAGAAAAAATTGACAACACCAGAATCTATTAAGTCTGGTATTGGTCCTGTCTGTAGTGGGAGACGAAGAGGGTAAAAAAAGGCCCGTAAGGGTCTTTTTTATTCTTAAAATTATTACTATATTTGTATTGTATAACTAAAAAATAAAAAATAAAAAAAAATGGCAACAAAATCAAAAGCAACAAGAGGTGGGGAATATGTTTGTAAAGTCGGTAACTTCGATATCAGACACAAAATTGTAACACCAAAAAAAGTTAGAAATTTTAAAGGTGAGGTTACAACCACAAAAGGAAGTGTTGAAGCTTCTATTTACCATGGTCGTAATTTGATTAAGAGTGGTTTTAATGACCACATGAAAGCTATTCAGTACGCTTGGGATGAAATCAAAAAATCCAACCTACAACATTTGGTTGCCAAATCAATAATCTCTAAATATAATTTAGTATAATGAATAGGAAGGAAGTTATAGAGTTTTTAGACAATAGAGAGACCTATAATAATGTCCTTAATATCATCACAGATGAATGTCATAATAATGGTGTTCATCTTGGTGACTATTCAGAACAATCTTACATTGCTGGAGGTGCGGTAGCTAACACTATACATAACCTTATCAATAAAGACAGGCCAACTTACTGTAATACTAAACCAGTAATCAATGACATTGATTTGTTTTGTTTTAATAGAGGTGAAGGTTTGAATTGGGGATTACCTATTTACCCCAATCCCCAAAACTTTATATCGCAAACTATAAACCCAACTTTAAATATGGATGGTTATGGTAGAGCTTGGGTTGGTACTAATGGTGAATCTATTACTATGGTTAGTAGTGATAGGTTTGGTATTATAAACAAAATAGGTATAAGTGTTTATCTAAATCCTAACTGTCAATTTATAATAGAAGATTACTACAAACAGTTACTAGATAACTTTGACTTAAATTGTTGTTCTGCTGGAATAGATAGATTAAATGGTAAAATTATTTACAATAATAAGTTTGTTGATTTCTTAGTTAATAATCAAATTGAGGTGACTATGGTTTCTTCACCTTTACAGACCTCTGTTAGGATGTTAAAAAAGAGTAAGGAGTTAAGTACCAATACTAACAATTTTGAAACAGAAATGTCTCTATTACAACATACGTTTCTTAATATCTCAAATAAATACGTTGGTGGTGAGTGGTATCATAAATCAAAAAAATATGGTTCTTTTTTATCAAATTATTTTAAGTTCACCTCAATTGAGTCAAATGAACAAAATCTATTTGAATACACAAGTAAAAATTTTGAAATAGTCAAATACATCGACCAATTTCATATTAGGAGTGAATCTTCATTAATGGGTTTTTGGGATTTGTTTGTTAGAAAAAAGAATCAAGACAATTTAAATAAATTAGTTACTTTTTATGTTCAAAATACAAACTTTAGTTTAGCACCTAAAAAACCAATCTCTTTCTCTATCGTAAAAAAGTATAGAAATAAAATTAGAACAGCTAACATTAATTTTGATTTTATCGATACTTTAGGTTTTGTACCTGAATACTTTGCGTGTGATTTTAGTTTAGAGGATTTAGTTAATGTAAGTAGATTTAATAAATTACTTGATGAAAACTTTATTGACCCTAGAACATGTCTAACTAGTAACATAAAAAGTCATGTTAAATTTTTAAAATTTTTTAAAAGTAAGTTTATTGATGAACATGGTTTAATAAAAATGAGTTTATTAAATAATGTTATAACAAAAGTGGAACCTAGCCAAAGATTAAGACTTAGCACCCTTAACTGTGATGATAAAATTAAGTCTTTCATAAGGGTGATTAATAACCTTTGGTTTAATATGTCTGACAGTTATAGATATAGACATAGATTTGAAAATGGTTTTGGTCAACAGTATGAAATAAATTTAAACGATATTGAGTTTTAATAAAAGGGGGAGAATATCCCTCTTTTTTATTTTTACCTAATATTTATTAGTATGGAAACAAAAAAGGTAACAGAATTGGTATTAGAAAATATAGAAAAACTTTTAATAGAAGGTAGACTTGAAAACATCAAAAAAAAATACCCAAACACAAGTTGGGATATTATAGACTCATTAGCAAACGCAGACCCCTCTAAAACAAATAAATTTTTAGAATGGTCCGTTAAAAATTATATGAATGGTAGAACCATTAAATGGTTTAAAGATAATGCAAATTCAAATTCTGGTTATTATAATTGGACAGCTGAAGAAGTACCTGATACCGCTGAAGACCCTAGATGGGATGAGGTTTACGCACTTCGTAGAAATGCACAGACATCATTCAACACTAATAAACTTAGTCTACTTAAAGATAACCTAGAACATTTTTCTAAAAACCCTTCTAAGTATGAAGTCAAAGACATTAACCAATTTAAATCAGCTCAAGAGTTTGAAGACGCTGTTGAAATAGCGAAACAAAAACTTTCTAGAAAAGAAATGAAGGAGACTGGTGTTGATAAAGTTTTTGAAGATGATAGATTTATTTTAATGATGCCTAAAACACACAAAGCCGCTTGTAGGTATGGTTCTAGAACAAGATGGTGTGTTACTATGAGAGGTTATTCGGGTTATTTCGAATCTTACTTTGGTCAGGGACCAATTTTCTTTTTAATTGATAAAGCACAACCAGAAAAAAGTTACTCACCACAATATATGTACACAGCACCTGATTATTGGAAGGTGGCGATACATTACAGACCTTTTAACGGTAGATTGAATAACAGTGGTAGTGTTGCTCTAAGTAAAGCTCAACAAATGACTAAAGAACAATTTATGGATGGTGCAAATCTTAGTAACACCACAATAGATTATTGGAATGTCCAAGACGATAATAAAAAAGAATCGGTTGTTGGTAAGTATTTAGGTGGCCCTGGTAGAGGTCAAACACAAAGAGCAGAAGCAATATTAAACCAACTAAAGAGTGTAATGGAAAGATACACTAAAAAAGTGATGGGTGATTATTATGATAGTTTAGAGTTAGATGACGAAGTAACAAAAGAACTAAGTGACTTACAATCAGAACGTTATGAACTAAACCAGAAGAAAAGTAGTATGTACTATAAGAGGGATAGGTTAAATCTTGTAAGAAGAAACTTAAGTAATTTTTCTGATAGACTTGATTCAGAAGGTAGTGGTGATGATGAATACACAGAGTGGTGTCAAAAACAAATAGAACAGTGTGAAACCTATCTTGAGAAGATGCAAAATGATGAATCAAAAATGTCTGAAAAACTTGCAGAGATGGATGAAAGGATAGAAAAATTACAAGAGAAAATAAATTCTACAGGTTTAGTCTTTTACGATAAGGAAAAAAATGTTCCTATGAATAGGTAGTCTTTATCTTTTAAAAAATTTATTATATAATTAAGTATGTTAAAAATAAAGGTAAATAAAGGTAATATAACTAGAGCTTTAAAAGAATATAAAAGTAAAGTTATAAAGACTCGTCAGATGAGAGAGGTTAACGAAAGAAAAGAGTTTGAAAAACCCTCAGTCAAAAATAGAAGAATAAAAGAGAAAGGAATATATAAACAGAAAAAAAGAAGGGAAGACGATTAGTCTTCCCTTTTTTACTTTAACAGATATGTTATTATTGAATCCTAACCATCCAAACTAACTTATCGTTATTAGTGTTAAAAATGTCAGTAAACAAAGCTGAATTTATCTCACCGTTTGTTACAAAGTTATCGGGTACCATTCCACTAAAGTCACCACCAATCGTATAGAAACCATATAAGGTTAGTTCGGACATGTTGTTACCGAATACACTATAGGAGGTGTAGTTCGTTGGTGTACCGTTGTTTATACGATACTGTGTTCCACTATAGAAGTCTAAAGTGTCGTTAGGGTAGTTGTTTGAGAACCCATCATAATACTTAGTCACCACCCATTTAGT
>WLWH01001230.1_pt1 | contig 17644 bp, 18 predicted proteins | sample 6712741 | NCBI WGS metagenome assembly WLWH01 (sample SAMN12718694, study PRJNA515312) | sponge metagenome | isolation source: marine sponge | host: Mycale hentscheli | place: New Zealand: South Island, Marlborough, Capsize Point | collected 2003-05-01 | reverse complement strand
AAGTCTCATTTTGAAACGCTCTTGACACCGAATTGGCAGTTGATACAGCATCGGGATCACGACCAGACTCAGCACTATCTGATACATAGACAAAGCCATAACCACCAAGCCTTGCTAGTGCCATCAAGGCATCTTTTGCAGGTGCATTGTTGAGGGTAAGAGTGACTGGAGGACCGCTCACATTCACGTAACTGCGGTTTTGCAACACCATGGTTCCCACTGCCATATCACCTAATGGCGGGGCAACGGCGCGAGGACGCAAGGGAGGGGCGTACTGCGTTTGAGGAACACGACCTGGCGTGTTCAGATTGAGGCGTCCCGTTTGCAAGGTGGGAGCAACACCTAAACCTGAAAACTGGAGAATGAGATCCCGACCATCGGCACTGACCACAGGATCTTTCAAAGGACGGCCAGGACTGGGCGTCACCTTCAACGCGTAGGAGCTGCCGCTACCAACCAACGTGGCGGACTGAATTCCAGCGACGGGATCCGTGAGCCGCACCTGACCATTGCGGACCCCCGGTGCCCCCTGGGTCCTCAAACTCCCCTCCCAAACCTCGCCGATCATGCGCTGCTGCAGAAGGGGTTGATCGCCCACTCCTTCAATCACAAGCTCCACGCCTTCATTGCCCCGGCGCAAGCGCAAGTTCATGGCACCCTGGCTCTGAGCCCTGAGCGCCCCAGCACCTCCGAGCCCAAACACCACATCGCACTCAGCGAGTGCAAGGCTGCCAATCAACGCCAATGGAATCAGCCGGGAGGGTCTCGAGGGCATGCCCACGCCTGATTCACAAACACTATGGGCGGATGGTATCGAGCGAAACCCTTAGGAGCTAGCCCTCACGCGCAGGATTGGGACGATTCAGGATGGCGCCCTGACCCTGGATTGAGGCACAGATTCAACCGGTTCTTTTGCGCCCTGATCCCTATCCGTGGTCTTGTCAAAAAAGCTCAACCTGAGCTTGAGCTCGCTCAGCGGTGGCCCCGCAGGAGCTCCCTCAGCATTGGTCTCTGGTGGGACCGCCTTGAGCTCCAGGTCACTGGGCTGAACCAGGAGTTCCAGGGTCTCCATGGCGCGCAAAAACTGCAGCACCCCTGTGTAAGGACCGCGTACCTGCAGCAAAATCGCCGTTTTCTCATAGCCCTTCATGGCTGGAGGCGCTGCGGCCTTGCCCTCACCTCCTTCGGCCTGATTTTGGGCTCCTTGCTCGGGAGGGGCCGTCACACCAGGAGCCGCAGCGGCGGGTTCATACCGTTCAATCACCACAGCCGTCTCCGTTGCCGTACGACTCAACTGGGTGAGAAAGGTCTCGATCTCGCCGCGGCCCGCCACCAAATTCACCACCAGATCTTGCTGTTGTTGGGCCGCCACAAGCTTTTGTTGCTCTTGCTTCATCCGAGCCGCGATCAACGGAAGAGACTGCTGCTGCACTTTGAGCTCAGCGATCCGACGGGTCCGCTCCCCTGATTCCAACCAATGGGGAAGTCCAGCAATCGCAAACAAACCAACACCGATGAGCGCAGCAACGAGGAGTGGTGTACCCACCAACACCCGCTGACGCGTCAGATAGTTCTGCCAAGGGCTGCCTGTGCCATTCAGATTCGTCACAACGGCACCCCACGCTGCTCGATCAGCCGGTAGCGCTCTGCCAAACCGATCGCTCCCAGTTCCTGAAGTTGGATCAAGGACAGGCGAGCCTTGGGATTCAGCGCCCACTCCACGCTGAAAGTCACAGCCGGATCATCTCCGTCCTCCCGCGTGATCTTCATCACCTTGACGCCCTGTTCCAGGGTGATGGGCAGTTGAGACAGGGAGAGTGCAAGGGCATTGATGCGTTCAAGAGGCCCTGGGGACGCTCCAATCTGCGCCTTGCCAGACAGTTGGATCTGCGCCTGACCGACCGACAACTCCTGCAACTGAACGCCAACAGGAGTCACGCGTCGGAGCTGCTCCAACAGGGGAGATCCACCGGGGAACGCCACCAGCTGTTGCGCAATCCTGGTGGTGTCCTTGTTCACCGCGGCGGTCTTGGTGCTCAGCCGCCGCAGCTGCGCTTCTGCCGAGGCGAGGCGTTGTGCCGTCGGCGCCAGCGCCTCCAGCTGCTGCTGTTGCTGCTGTCCCCGCCAGTTCACTGCTGCGGTGATGGCGCCACTCACTAACAACACAGCCCCACCCAGCAACGCACCTCGACGCAACAAAAGCCGGGTGGGAACAAAAGGGGCGGGCTGAGCAGGCAAACCCAACTCAATGCGCCGCTCCCGAAGCAAGTCAACAGGGGCTCCTGCATGTCCCCTCACGCTGCGATCTCCGCGGAAGGAGCCTTCAAAGCCAACTGAAGCAGTGACATCTCACCATCTGAAACAAGCGGGCCATGGAGACCAGCACCATGACCTTCCGCCCAACGTCCCTTCCATCTTGGCGCCGCCGTAATCCACCAGCTGCGCCTTGCACCAGCCTGCCGTTGTTTCTGATCCCATGCCTCGAGCAGGAACAGCACCTCCTCTCTGATGGACGGAAGCTGCGTGGCTTGCAAGCCAACATCCAACTCCGGCAGGCCATCGCACAGCAACACAAAACGCCAAACCCCTTCCGACTCAATCAGCCAAGCCCACTCTCCTTTGAGGGGTGCGTTGAGAGCCTGCAGTGCTCGCCAAGCAGCAACCAACAGCCACTCCGCTTGGCAGAGATTGAGATCTGCTAACGCCACCGTGTCGATCCAAGCCTGCAGGATCAGGCGATCAGCGCCTACCACCATCGCCATATCGCTGTCTTTCAACGAGGACAAGGCGACATAGGACTCCTGCCATTGCAGCGACCAGGTCATCTCCGGTGCCAGCACTCGCAAGGAGCTGGCATCCACCAGACCAGCGGCACCATCCAGCAGCCGCCAATCGCAACTCGGCAGAGGCAGCAACAATTCCAACTCCACAGACCCAGAGGCAAGGCCCTGGTCGATCAGCAGATCCGCAACCATCTCAGCCAGCGCCTCCCGTTGAAGCGGAACCCCTTCCTGACAGAGGCCCGGAGGAAGGTTGGTATCGATGCTGTGCTGCTCACCCTGATCCCACCACGCCAAACTGAGAACACGATCAGAAGCAGCAAGAACCACACGCCGTCGCGCAAGGAAGCCGGTGATCTGAACCAACAGGCCATCCAGGGCAGGGAAGCGATCGCGCAGATCAGCCAGCTCCAAGTTCTGCTCCTCGATGCGTCTGAAGGATGTGCAGGAAGCGTATCGACTACTTCCAGGGCGCGCCGCTTCCGATCGCTTCATTCAGATGGCGAAAGCCATGGAGATCGAGTTGGCTGATCAGACCTTCCAGAATGCGTGGAACCAAATCGGGACCTTCAAAAATCCAACCGGTATAAAGCTGCACGAGGGACGCACCAGCCGCAATCCGCTCCCAGGCCGCCTCAGCGGATGAGATTCCCCCCACGCCAATCAACGGTAACGCCGGACCAGCACTGGCACGCAGTCGTCGAATCACCTCCACAGCGCGGTAGCGCAAAGGATCACCGCTCAGCCCACCAGCCTCTTCCGCAAGGGTGCGGCCGGTCTGCGCAATCAGCCGCTGCCCTAAGCCAAGGCGATCCAGACTGGTGTTCACAGCAATGACACCGGCCAAACCCTCCTCGTAGGCCAATCGAGCAATGCCATCAATGGCATCGTCCTCAAGATCGGGCGCGATCTTCACCAGAAGTGGAGGACAAGCGGGCAGCCGGCGTAGCCGCTCAACCAATCGCCGCAATTGGGTTGAATCCTGCAGATCTCGCAAGCCAGGAGTATTGGGAGAGCTCACATTGATCACGGCGTAATCGGCCATCGGCGCAAGACATTCCAAGGAAGCGGCGTAATCGTCAGGGGCCTGATCCAGAGGAGTGAGTTTCGACTTCCCGAAATTGATCCCGAGCACGGCCGGACGATGGCCTGGTGCCGGCAACGCTTGCCGCTCAAGGGTGCGTTGCATCGCCTCTGCACCCTTGTTGTTGAAGCCCATCCGGTTCAGAGCAGCCCGTTCAGCAGCAAGCCGAAACAGGCGGGGCTTGGGGTTTCCTGGTTGACCATGCCAAGTGACGGTGCCCACTTCAGCAAATCCGAACCCAAAGCAATCCCACACCCCTGCGGCAACACCGTTTTTGTCGAACCCTGCCGCCAACCCCACAGGATTGCTGAAGCGACAACCAAACAGCACTTGCTCCAAGCGCAGATCCCGACGCTGAAGCTCCGTGGCAACGCCCTCCAACACGGATGAGATCCCAGGCCAACGGCGGCGCAGGCTGACCTGAGCAAGGGCTTGCAACGCCGTCTGGCTGAGCTGTTCTGCATCCACCCCCTCATCACGAGCCAATTGGGGGCCCAACCATCGCCGATAAAAGCCGGCGGTGGATAGCACCCCGGGGGATGACGCATCAGCCATCTGGGCTCCTAGGTCTGTTTCGATCCTGCCGGGTCGCGTCGCAACCGCCAGCGATCATTCTCCACAGGCTCCACCATCCAGTCACGCCAACGCCAAGAACCTTGACGTTCTGACAAACGATTGAGGGGCTGTTCCACCAACTGAGCCAACTCCACAGCCGTTAAGGCATAGCCTCCGGATGCCAGGCGATCAGCCAATTCCATTCGCGTGAGGAGCTTCTGCAGAGACGCAGGCGCCGGATCCGCCAAGGGCTGAGTCGGGGCAGCGGATGGTGTGGCAGCCGATGGTGGGGCAACGGAAGGGGGAGGCGTTTGCGGCCGGCCTTTGGAATACGCCACCGCAATTTGATCCACCCTGTCGTTGTCAGGATCTCCGCTGTGACCTTTCACATAGCTGAGCGGCACCTCTGCAAGCCGAGCCTGATCCAGCGCCTGCCAGAGATCCTGGTTGAGCACTGGCTTACCAGCCGCAGTGCGCCAGCCCTTGCGCTTCCAACCGGCCATCCAACTGCTCAGTCCATCGATCAGGTATTTGCTGTCGGTGCGCAGCGTGAGATCGGGATGCAGCGGTAATTCAGCCAGGCGTTGCAACGTGGCAAGCGCAGCTTGTAACTCCATCCGGTTGTTGGTCGTGGCCGGATCCGCACCGCCAAATTCCTCCACACTCCCGTCTTCGAAACGAATCAACGCACCCCAGCCACCAGGCCCTGGGTTGCCGCTGCAAGCACCATCCGTCGCTGCTGCCACGACGCGACCACGTCCATCAGGTCCATCAGCCATTGATTCCACCACCGGATGTTCGGTACAACAGGTCGTTGTTCTCCACTTTGGAGCCCCCGTTTATGCGGCGAACCTACCTCCGGCGGCTCCTTCTGAGCGGAACAGCAGTGATGTTGGCGGCCAGTTCCTCTGCGCTGCCTGGGTGGACCCGTTCGATCTTCGACAGCAAGCCCCTCAAGCAAGACCAGTTTGCGATCCTGGCCCGAGCCGTTGGCCGTGACGGATGGAAACTCTTGGTTCTTGAGCAGATCAAAGCCCGTCCTCTTTGTTGGAAAGATCAAGCCGATGGATTGGTTGAACCATCGTTGAACAGCTTTGATTTCACGGGTATTTGCAGCCGCTATCTCGATAGCAATGGATATTCACTGCGCACGGCTGGAGAAGACACACAAAAGTCCGTTCGCTTACGCCTTCGGCAAGGACAACGGGGGCTGGAGCTTCACGCCCTGGACCCCAACCGCAGCACAGCAGTCGTTGTGGCCAGGGCCCGACAAGCCAGACGCAACAAAGATGCTTTCGTCAAACTCAAACTGGAACCGGGTTGGCAACTGGAGCGTCGGGCCTATCAGGGGCGAACCCTGAGCCACGTGTATTTCGCCAACAGTGAATCGCTCAATCAATTGCGAGCAAAGGCCTCAAATCGTCCAAGCCGTTCGGTTCGGATGGCGACAGTGGCTCAAGCGCCAAGGGCACCACGATCCCCATCCAGCTACGCCGGGAAGGGGCCCATCCCCCTTGAAGTGATTCCATTCCGCCCTTAAACAAAGCATCAGGGACAGTTGGATGAGCGACAACCTGCCATCACCCCAACCAAGCAAATCTGCTTAGGTTCCAAGTGTGAGGAGTGCTGTTCGCCTCTTCAGGGTCGAAACAAGGAAAGACTCCTGAATGCGTTGTTCTTTAAAAACTCTGCCTTTGGCAGGGTTTTTTTATGGGCAAAAGCAGCAGGCTGGAGGCCATCAAAAAAGCCGGTCCAAAGAACCGGCTAGGGATGATTGGAGGGATAGAGCCCTATTGCTTAGAAGCAAGGGCTCCAACAGATCACTTGATGGTGACCTTGCCACCCACCTCTTCGATGGCCTTTTTCAAGGCTTCAGCGTCATCCTTGGAGACACCTTCCTTGATGGCCTTTGGAGCAGCTTCGACCATGGCCTTGGCGTCGCCCAGGCCGAGACCTGTGGCTTCGCGAACAGCCTTGAGCACTTTGATCTTGGCGGCAGCATCGAAGCTTTCCAGCACAACATCAAATTCGGTCTTCTCTTCAGCCGCTTCACCACCACCGGCAGCGCCAGGGGCAGCCATCACTACACCAGCAGATGCAGCAGCAGACACACCAAAAGCATCCTCGATTTGCTTGACAAGCTCGGAAGCTTCAAGCAATGAGAGTGATTTCAGTGATTCAAGAATTTCGTCGGTTTTTGCAGACATGATTGGGAATCAGCAACAGATCAGGGAAAAAAAGTGAGGTCGAAAACGTTCAGCTCTCGCCGCTATCGGCGTGCTGCTTGAGCGCTCTTGCAAGACCGGAGGGAACCTCGTTGACACCCACAGCAACCTTGGTAGTAACTGCATTGATGGCGCCTGCGATCTGGGCCATGAGCACTTCCCTGGAAGGAAGATCCCCAATAGCTTTGATCTCGTCCTGAGACAGGAGCTTGCCTTCAAAAAGGCCGCCCTTGGTCTCGGATTTCTTCGTCTCTTTCTGAAAAGCTTGAACAGCTTTAACAGCACCACCAACATCACCCTTAATCAGGACGAAGGCGTTGGTACCACTCAGCAGAGAGTCGAGGCTTGACCAGACACTGTCACCATCAATGGCACGACGCATCAAGGTGTTTTTAGTCACCTTGCAAACGCCGTTGCTGGCTTGCAGACGAGTCCGCAAGTCAGACATTTCTTTGATGGAGAGGCCCTGATAATCCAGGACCAGTGCCATTTCGGCCTCGCCAAGAAGCTTTTTAAGCTCCTCGACGATCTGTTGCTTGCTCTCCAGAGTGCGGCCCATAGGGATTAAATCGGAGGAACAAGCTGGACACGCGGGCGTTTCAGGGCTCCCGAAGGAGACGAGGCCGCGTGTCGATCCAATCCAATGGGAAAAAATCGTCGCATTTACCTCGGCAGGACTTATGAAACAGGCTCAACAAAGCTGAGCTGAAATCACCTGCTGTCTTAGGCCGGGCGCGTGCCCGTGGACTGGCATCAGCCAGTCCACAAATTTACATCACTAAGTTCAACCTTCCTGCTCGATGTCCTGAAGCAAGGCGATATCGACTTCAACAGACGGGCCCATCGTGGACGTGACGTACAGGCTTTTCCAGTAACGCCCTTTCGCGCCACTGGGCTTGTTGCGATCGATGGTTTCCTGCAAGGTCTTGAGGTTCTCCAGCAAGGCCTCAGCCTTAAAGCTCGCTTTACCAAAGCGAACATGCACAATTCCGGTGCGGTCAGCACGAAATTCAAGCTTGCCTGCCTTGAATTCCTGAATCGCCGCTGCCAAGTCGGTGGTAACCGTTCCGGCTTTGGGGTTGGGCATCAAGCCACGTGGACCAAGAACACGGCCCAACTTGGCCACCTTCGGCATCATGTCCGGGGTAGCAATTAGAAGGTCGAAATTCATCTCGCCCTTGGAGATGGCCTCCACAAGGTCCTCATCACCGGAGAGTTCAGCGCCGGCGGCCTTGGCCTCAGCCACTTTTTCACCACGGGTAATCACCGCGATGCGGACGGTTTGACCCGTTCCTTGTGGAAGAGCGACTGTCGTACGCAGCTGCTGGTCGGTGTATTTGGGATCGATACCAAGGCGCACATGCGCCTCCATGGTTTCGTCGAATTTGGCTGTGGCGTTCTCCTTGACCAATTGAATGGCTTCAAGAGGTGAATAGGCACGGTCCTCGATTTTTGTAACGAGGCTGGCCAGGCGTTTGGAAAGTTTTGGCATGACAGGTGTGGGGTTCGAACGGCACTGAGGCCTCCCCCGAAATCAGTGAACGGAACAAACAACGAACGCAGAGCGTTCAGTCGCTAACGGCAACACCCATGTTGCGGGCGGTGCCTTCAATGATGCGCATCGCCGACTCAACACTGGTGCAGTTGAGGTCGGGGAGTTTGGTCTTGGCGATCTCCTCAAGCTGGGAGCGATTGATGGAGCCAACACTGCCCTTAGCGGACTCACCGGAACCCTTTGGAATTCCAGCGGCCTTGGTAATCAGAACCGAGGCAGGAGGGGTTTTCGTGATGAAGGTGAAACTGCGGTCTTCGAAAACCGAAATTTCAACCGGAATCACGTATCCGGCCTTGTCCTGGGTGCGAGCGTTGTACTCCTTGCAGAACGCCATGATGTTGACCCCGTGCTGACCGAGGGCAGGACCCACCGGTGGTGCGGGGTTGGCTTTGCCGGCCTGAAGGGCCAGCTTGATCACAGCTACGACTTTCTTGGCCATCGGCAAGCGGAGTTAAACATCTGCGGATCACCGACCTCGGGGGGGCGGTGCGGCGAAATGGCGAACCATTTCTAAGGCCGTCCTCCGCAGGAGACGGCCGCCGAATCAATCAGTTTTGTTTGCTGATTTGAGAGAACTCAAGCTCAACGGGGGTTTCCCGACCAAAGATCGACAACAGAGCTTTGAGCTTGCTGCGTTCCCCAGACACTTCGATGACCTCGCCTTGGAAGTCTTTGAAAGGGCCCGCGGTCACAAGGATTTGATCGCCCTCTGCGAGATCGACTTTGACGACGGTCTTCTTCTCGGCCGCGCGCTTGAAAATGCGGTCCACCTCCTGACGACTCAGGGGACGGGGCTTGATGTGACCACGGGCTTTCCCCGTGGCACGACGATCTTCAGCACCCACAAAGTTGATGACATTTGGCGTGCTTCTCACCGCCATCATCGTGTCTTCATCCAGAACCATCCGGACGAGCACATAACCGGGGAACACCTTCTCCTCGGTGGATTGGCGACTGCCGTCCTTTTTGACTTTCACCGCCGGGGTCTCGGGAATTTCGATCTCGAGAATGCGATTGCTCACCCCAAGCGTGACGGCACGCTGCTCGAGGGTGGCCTTGACCTTTTTCTCACAGCTGGAAGCCACCTGAACCGCATACCAACGGGCGACCGATGTGCGTGCAGGCATCGACTCAAGCGTGCCTTCCTCTCCCTCATTGGGTGCTGGCAGATCAAGCACCTCGGTGCTCTCCTGCTGGGTGGTATCGAGGTCAGACACGGATGCGGACAAAAAGTTGGGACAAAGGCGATCTGCTGTGAAAGCAACAGATCAAAGGAACACCTGAGAGGCAGCCCAAGCGTAGAAACGGCTGAGGGCTGAAATGGCCGCGGCCGAAAGGCTCACCATCAAGATCACAGCCACTGATTCACTGAACAGCTGCTGTCGGCTGGGCCAAACCACCAGCTTGAGCTCTTCGAAGGTGGCAGCTAAAAAACCACCCCTTCGGCCTGTTTCAGCCGGTGATTGCGGGGAGGCTGTTTCGGTGTCCTCGGAGGTAGGGCTGGTCACGAATCTTGCGATGCCGGAACTGACGCCGGTGCCTTGGGCACGTGACGGCAAACAAGCATCCTACTGGACGCTTATCAATCGATCATTCCGCTTCGAATCGAAACGACTCGGTTGAGGTATCACTGGAATACACCCGAACCGCCTGAGCCCCGTTAAACCGCTCTTCCAGCAATTCGGTCGCCAGCGGATTTTCGATGCGACGACGCAACACCCGACGCAACGGTCTCGCGCCATATTCCGGCTCATAACCCAGGGTCGCCAATTCATGCGCCACCGCATCATCCACGCGCAGTTCAAGCCCTTGTTCCGAGAGCAAGTGGGCTAGATCGGCAAGCTGCAAGCGCACAATCCGTTCCAGATCTTCCACCCCAAGCGGACGGAAGCGAATGACTTCATCGATCCGATTCAAAAATTCTGGTCTGAAATGGTGGGCCAAGGCATCGTCCACGGCGGTCTGGAGCGCCTGAGCGGCTCCGGCCTCATCCCCCGATTGCGCTTGTCGGGCCGAATCGAGAATCGCCCGACTGGCCAGATTGCTGGTCATCACCACCACGGTGTGGCGAAAGTCAACGGTCCGTCCCTGCGAGTCGGTGAGCCGTCCATCGTCCAGCACCTGGAGCAGCACATTGAACACATCCGGGTGGGCTTTCTCCACTTCATCCAGCAGCAACAACGCATAGGGGCGACGCCGAACAGCCTCGGTGAGTTGGCCACCCTCCTCGTAGCCCACATACCCCGGAGGAGCCCCAAGCAAGCGCGCTACAGCGTTGCGCTCCATGAACTCACTCATGTCGAGGCGAACAAGCGCCTCCTCCTCGTCGAACAACAGCGCGCCAAGCGCTTTCGCGAGCTCCGTCTTGCCCACGCCTGTCGGTCCTAGAAACAAGAATGAACCCACCGGACGGCGTGGGTCTTTCATGCCAGCACGGGCACGACGAATCGCCGCCGCTACGGCCTGCACCGCCTCCGGCTGACCAATCACCCGCTCGGCAAGACGCTGTTCCAGTTCCAACAACTTTTGACGCTCACCAGCGAGAAGGCGCTGGATCGGAATCCCCGTCCAACGCGCCACCACATCAGCGATATCAGCCGCTTCCACCTGTTCTCGCAACAGCGCAGACCCCTCCTCCTGGGCCTGACTCAGCAACTGTTCAAGATCGGCGCGGCGTTGCTGGACGCGATGCAATTGGTCGTACTGAAGCCGGGCAGCCTCCTCCAAATTCCCGTCCCGTTCTGCTTCGGCAATGGCATGGCGAAGGTCTTCATCTTCCTGAAGCAACTGACGCAACTCCTCGAGCTGCTCGCGTTCGGCCTGCCAACGCTCCCGGAGCTGACCAAGTCGGTCAGACGCCTCAAGACGATTGCGCTGGAGCTGAACCCGTTCCCCTTCCGGCGCGTGCTCCGCAGCGAGAACCGCCAACTCCACTCGGCGGAGATCAGCCTCGGCATCCTCCACCACCTGGGGCTTGGAGGTCACATCCATCTTCAGCTGAGCAGCGGCTTCATCGATCAAATCGATCGCCTTGTCCGGTAAACAGCGGTCACTGATGTAGCGATCCGCCAACTGTGCAGCCGCCATCACCGCCTCATCGGTGATGGTCACCCCGTGATGCAGCTCATAGCGCTCCTTCAATCCACGGAGGATCTCCACACTGAGTTCGATCGATGGTTCCTGAATCGGCACCTTCTGAAAGCGCCTGTTCAAGGCCGGATCCTTCTCCACGGTGCGCCGATAGTCCTCTGGAGTGGTGGCGGCGATACAACGCAACTCCCCGCGTGCCAGGGCTGGCTTCAACAAACTGGCCGCATCCGCACTGGATCGGTCACTGTTCACCACCGTGTGGAGCTCATCAATGAACAACACAACGGCCGCTTCCGGATCGCTCACCTCATCGAGCACGGCCCGAAGACGTTCCTCGAACTGACCGCGGAATTTGGCTCCAGCGATGAGGGCACCGCCATCAAGGGCAACAAGCCGCAAGCCCTGCAGGGATTCCGGCACCTCACCAGCAACGATCCGTTGCGCCAGGAGCTCTGCCACAGCGGTCTTGCCCACTCCAGGCGCACCAATCAAGACCGGGTTGTTTTTGCCGCGTCGCGACAGCACCTTGATCAAGCTGCGAATCTCGCCGTCCCTGCCGATCACTGGATCGAGCAGTCCAGCGGCCGCAGCAGCGGTGAGATCGCGGCCGTAGCTCTCCAGCGCTGTCGGCTCGCTGACTAACTCATCAGAGCGATCCATGCCATCGCCCTGGGGCGGAGGCGATGCAGCCCTTTGCCCTTGTTGTGGCGGAGCTGAAGCCGGCTGGACGGGAGGCATCTGCGCTGGCGGCATCTGCACAGGAGCCATCTGCGCTGGAGGCATGGGTGCAGGAGAGGCTGCGGGGGGGCGCGACCTCGGGGGAGGAGGCGCAACAACGCTTGAAGCCGACCGATCGGGCGCTCGTGTCAGCTCTGCTTCAAGCCGATCGGCGGGCAGACCAAATTGAGCAAACAACTCCGCACCCACACGAGGGTCGCGCCCCATCGCAATCAAGAGGTGGGAGACATCGATTAAACGGGAGCCCCAAAGCGAGCGCACCCGATCCGCCTCCTCCAGCAAGGATTCGAGATCCTCGCCAACGAACAGATCCTCGCCCCGCGCCATCGGCTGCTCAGCCAAAAAGCCCTCGAGTCGATCGAGCAGGCGATCCATCGGCAGAGGTAAAGCCCCAGCGACACGTCGATAACGCTCATCGCTGAAGAGCACTTGCAGAAGATGCTCAACATCGAGGTCCTCATGACGCCAACGACGGGCCACATCCTGCCCAGACAGCAACAGCTCCCATGCGTCATCACTGAAGCGATCAGGCTCTGACGTCAGGCTGATCGGCGGCTCAAGGCTGGTGCGGGAGGTGGATGTCATGGGGTTGGGGCGTGATTAGGCCGCGTCTGATCGGGAGGACAGCTGAATGAGCTCCACCTTGTATCCATCTGGATCCTCCACGAACGCAATCACAGTGTTGCCATGTTTCATCGGACCTGGCTCACGGACAATCCGCCCACCTTTTTCTGCAATCGCCGTGCAAGCGGCATGGATGTCATCGAGACCAAGGGCGATGTGGCCATAGCCATCCCCAAGGGCGTATTCCTGCGTATCCCAGTTATGGGTGAGCTCAAGAACGGTGTTGTCGCGCTCATCCCCATATCCCACAAACGCAAGCGTGAAACGACCGGAGGGATAGTCCTTCCGACGCAGAAGTTGCATCCCCAACACCTCGGTGTAGAAACGGATTGATTTCTCCAAATCGCCCACCCTGAGCATGGTGTGGAGCATGCGCATGCTGCTGAGTCCGCCTGTGATGCCTCCATGCTGCCAAAGCACAAAGAGACGCGGCAGGGGGCGTTCCATAAGATCTGTTCAGTCTTATCACCACCGCCCGTGCTCGATTCTCTCGATCTCGTCATCGACACCATCGTGGCCAGGGAGGTCTTGGATTCCCGTGGGAACCCCACGGTGGAAGCAGAGGTCTTGCTGGAAGGCGGTGCCAGTGGCCGCGCCATTGTCCCCAGCGGAGCCAGCACCGGCGCCCATGAAGCCCATGAGCTCAGGGACGGAGGCGACCGGTACATGGGGAAGGGCGTCACCAAGGCCGTCGATCACATCGAAGATCGGATTGCTCCAGCGCTCTGTGGCCTGTCGGCTCTGGATCAGGCCAGCGTGGACGCAGCCATGCTTGAACTCGACGGCAGCGACAACAAATCGGGCCTGGGTGCCAATGCGATCCTCGCGGTGAGCATGGCCACAGCTCGCGCCGCCGCCAACGGTCTCGGCCTGCCGCTGTATCGCTATCTGGGAGGCCCCATGGCAACGCTGCTGCCAGTGCCTTTGATGAATGTGATCAATGGAGGCGCCCACGCCGCCAACAACTTGGATTTCCAAGAGTTCATGCTCGTTCCGCACGGTGCTCCCAACTTCAGGGAGGCGCTGCGGATGGGCACGGAGGTGTTCCACACCCTGAAGAATCTGCTCAGCGAACGAGGCATGAGCACCTCGGTGGGAGATGAGGGCGGCTTCGCTCCGGATCTGGGCAATGAGGAAGCCGGAGAAGTGCTGGTCCAGGCCATCGAAAAAGCTGGATACAAGCCAGGCGAGCAAATTTCGCTGGCTTTGGATGTAGCGAGCACTGAGTTCTACAGCGACGGGCGCTATGCCTTTAGCGGCGGCAGTTATTCCAGCGCCGAGATGGTGGACCAGCTGGAGCAACTCGTGAATCGTTTCCCGATCATTTCGATCGAGGACGGCTTAGCAGAAGACGACTGGGACGGCTGGGCCCTGCTCACCGAACGCCTCGGCAAACGCGTTCAACTCGTTGGAGATGACCTGTTTGTCACCAACACCAAACGCCTGCAGCAGGGGATCGATGCCAACACCGCCAATTCAATCCTGATCAAAGTGAATCAAATTGGCTCACTCACCGAAACGCTTCAAGCCATCGACCTGGCTGGTCGGTCTGGTTACACCAGCGTGATCAGCCACCGCAGCGGTGAAACAGAAGACACGACCATTGCTGATTTAGCCGTCGCCACGCGCGCCGGGCAGATCAAAACTGGCTCGCTAAGCCGCAGCGAACGGGTCGCTAAATACAACCAACTGCTGCGGATTGAGGACGAGCTGGGCAATCAAGCGGTGTATGCCGGAGCAACAGGCCAAGGGCCACGGGGTCGCGAGTAAGGCTCCAGATCCCTCATCCCCACTTCGGGGACACCAGCAAAGGAGTTCGTAGGGTCACTGCTCATGCAGCCGACCCTACGAACTCCACGCATCTCAACGGAGGGCCTGTCGCCAGATCAGGGATACGTGATGCAAGGAGCAAGAGCCACCACTCCAATCACCAACGAAAGCAACTTAAAGCAGTTTCAGTTTTGCAAGGATTGAGAACTTTATTTGAAGCAATAGCGCTCAATAATTGCCACTTGGCGATCAATCAGCTCGAACAATAAGCCAATCGTTCTATTAACCCAACGCAAGGCATTCACCCTTAAAAGAAACAGTGTCGATCAGGATGAACGTTCTGTTCCTGACAAATTCTCAATCCGTCCATCCCGGCGCAGTTTCATTTGCAGCTTTAACCAACCCATCCCAACCGGAAGGGCCGCGCCTAAGGGGAGCAATGCCCAGAGGGGCCGAGAGCTGGCACCCATCAAAGCGGCTGCAACAGCAAGGCCACCAAGCAAAACCGATTGTCCGATCGAATGCTGAGCCGCCACCATTCGTCGGAACTGACGGTCTGACTCACCCATGCGGATCTGGAGTTGCAGATCCCCTTGTTCCAGGCGCTCCAGGCTTTCATCCAACCGACGGGGAAGACCCACAGCTCTTGAACTCAGAGCGCCGACCTGACGGCCAAATTCATTCAAAAGATCGTTGGAGCCAGATCCACTGGAAGTCATGAGCGGCAGCAGATAGGGCTTGGCAATCGCTACAAGGCTAAAGCCGGGATCAAGACTTTTGCCGACCCCTTCAAAGGTGGAAAGGGCACGCATCACAAAAATCAGCTCCACTGGCAAGCGGAACGGCTGCCCGTACACCAGTTCGTAAAGGTCGCCCGATAGTTTTTCAATCACGGAGCTACTGAATGGCGGCGTGAGCGCCTCCTTCAGCATCAAACGCACCAAGCGCCGCACTGGACCCACATCCACACCCGTGGCGATGACGCCAGCCGCTTGCATCTCATCCACAAGGGACGCCGCATCCCTTGCCGCGGCAGCTCTCACCATCCCCCCCAACCGCCTGCGTAGGCGTTCAGAAAGCTGCCCCATCATTCCGAAGTCGTAGTAGATCAGCGCTCCATCGGCCGCCACCGCCAAATTCCCGGGATGGGGATCGGCATGGAAAAACCCGTAGCGCACCAGCTGCTGCAGGTAGCTCGCTGAGCCGATTTCCGCCACCTTGGAGGGATCAATGCCAGCGTCTAAAAGAGCCGCACGATCGTTGATTTTGATCCCTGGTAAGTAGTCGAGACACAGCACACGCCTGGTGCTGAGCTCCCAAACCACGCCAGGCACTCGGATGTTCGGATCATCGAGAAATTGCTGACGAAACCGGGCGGCGTGCTGAGCTTCAAGACGGAAATCAAGCTCTCGGAGCAACACACGCCGACATTCCTGCGCCATCGCCACCCAGTCGCGCCCTCGTCCCCATTGGGGATGACGCTGAAGCACAGCAGCCACCTGCTGCATCACCTCAAGATCCAGGCGAAACAGCCGTTCCAATCCGGGGCGCTGAATCTTCAGCACCACCTGGCGACCACTGCGAAGACTCGCCCGATGCACCTGGGCTAAGGAGGCCGCCGCGATCGGCTGCTCATCTAAATCAATGATTTCTGCGCAACGGGCACCAAGCTCCTCCTCAAGAACGGTCTGGGCACGGTCAAAGGAAAAGGAGGGAACACGATCCTGCAGTGCCGCTAATTCAGAGACCCAGCCGGCTGGCAACACATCCGGCCGAGCTGACAACAGCTGACCGAGCTTGATAAATGCCGATCCAAGGTGAAGGAGCTCCTGCGTCAGCCACCTTGCACGCAATTGCTGGCGGGCTGCGCGACGCTCCGATGTGGGACCACCCGGATAGCTAAAAGCCCTGGCATCCCACCAGAGGAACAACAGGAGAGTGAGAACAGCTCGCCAAATACGCAGTCCGCGGAACGCTCTACGCAGCAGGGCCTTCAAGCGACTGATCAGAATCACGACCGCTCCTCCATGCGAATCCCCAGTTCAGCGACCCGAGCTCGCAGCTGGTCAATCTTGGTCTGCAAGCTCTCCTCTTCCGCGGATGCAGCCGGCGAGGACTCCGCATCGACGCCCCGTCCATCTCCTTCTCGCTCAAGCCTCTCGGCTTCCGCCTTCACTTCTTCTTGAAACAAGTCCCATTCCTGGCGAACGCGATCGGGTGCGTCTTGCACCAAAACCGCGAATCCAGCCGCGGCATCGGCCACGCCGTGACCCATCCGAGCGAGCACACGATGCATCGCCGCTCTAAGCAGAGCATCTCGGGAGGTCATGGCCTTTCGTCTCAACCTTCGAACTGTGGCAGATTCAGGCCTCGATCAGCGATGTTCGCTCAAGGAGCGGGAGGCGCCTCCACTGGCGTCACGAAAAGTTCAGGCTCAGCGCGTTCGGGTTCGACCACGACCGACTCAACCATCACTGGGACTTCCGGCTCTGCAGCGGGCGCCGGTTCGGCCAACGTGGAGGGCTCGGTCGGAAACGCGTTGGGCGCATCCAAAGGCAGCTCTGAGTCCAGCAACTCGGTGGAAGCTTCGGTCTCAAAGGGAGTCGTTTCGTTCAGGGTTGGGATGTCCTCAACAGGACGGGGCGTGTTCACCACAGCTTGCTGACTGCGCTCACGCTCAATCGCTGCCGCAGCGATGCGCTCAGCCTCCTCTTTGGCTTTGCGCTGCTCCAATTCCTTGGCGAGCTTGACCTTTTTCAGCTCATCGGCCTGTTTGGAGGCTTTCGCGTCGATCTTTTCTTTGGCTGCAACATCAGCCTGAAGAGTGCCGTTCTCTCCATGGCGCAGCCGAAGCGCCTCCAGGCTTTCCCCTGGAAATGCTCGTGCTTTAAAAGACTGCGGTTCGGATGTCTGCAATCCTGATCGGATCAAGACAAAGCGCTGTGTGATGCCGTAACCAAGCGCGAAGCACGCCCCTGCAACCAGAGGGCCGACCCAGAAGCGCGGACGGGCCTGACGCTTGGACTTCGCCGTGGGAGCTTTGGTCTCAGCGGGCATCTGTAGGTCCTCCTCAGCTCCACCATCCTCGCAGCGATGTCCAGTCCTCAGGTGGTGTAGTCGGCATTGATACGAACGTATTGATCGGAAAGGTCGCATCCCCAAGCGATTCCCTGACCGCTTCCATCACCAAGAGACAGGCGAATCTGCACCGTGTCATCGACGA
>WLWH01001229.1_pt1 | contig 17670 bp, 31 predicted proteins | sample 6712741 | NCBI WGS metagenome assembly WLWH01 (sample SAMN12718694, study PRJNA515312) | sponge metagenome | isolation source: marine sponge | host: Mycale hentscheli | place: New Zealand: South Island, Marlborough, Capsize Point | collected 2003-05-01 | reverse complement strand
GTAAAGTGGACTGCCGTGCAGTACTTCGAGTCGAGCGAGTTTCGAAACGCTGCCGACTGGGTCGAAGAGATGGACCGCATGATCGTCGGCGAAGAAGATCCCGAAGACGCTGAGTGCTGATCATGGATATCTACTGCACTACCCCAGGCTGCAACGAGCCGTGGGACACATACGAAATCAGTGTGGCGTTGGCTGAAGAGCTTGAGACGACGCCGGCCGAAGCGATGCGCCAGTTCCGTGCCAAAGGCTGCGCTGCGTTCCCTGGGAACCGTTGCGCCGACACTGCCGGCACGAGCCTGCATAGCGAAGCTACTGCTGCCCTGTTCGAGTTGATGCCAGACGATCCTGACGGAGTTGCTGCAATGCTCGAAGACTTCGATTCCAGGGGGATGCTGTGATGATGGCGCCGATGGAATACAAGCACACCGACACCGGGATCGTCGCACGATGGCGTGGCGGTGCGTACATTGACCTGTACGCCGCTGCCCAGCCTGCGCCGTTCGTGTGCATCAACGTGTGGAACTACGAAACTGACACGCCAACCATCTCCCGAACCGCCGCAGCGCTCGCTGAGCGTGTCGACGAATGGCTCGCTGATGCGTTCGCAGAAGACCAAACAACAGATGCCGAGGAGGCAAAGTGAAGCAACTAGCACGAGTGACGTTGTACGTCGCTCACAACGAACTGCGGCCGACGGAACCGTGGCACCCTGCTACGACCATCGAGCTGCTGACTGACTTGCTCGAAGAGTCATACGAGTACGACCTGGACATTCTGCACGCGGAATCGTTCGAGTGCAGGATGAAAGTCGACGGCGCCCTGGACGAAGACATGCACCGTCGCCGGCGCGAAGCAGAAGCTCGCGACCTTGAAGCCAGGGAAGCGCGCAAGGCCGAACTGCTTGCCAACGACCCGAACGTGTACAAGCCATGAATCTGTACCTTGTTCGGGCCGACAACGAAGACGGCGAGAACCTCGACCAGCACGTCATCGCCCGCAGCCCATCGGCAGCGGTCGAGCTCTGGAAGCAGAACGCTGACCTCGACGGCGACTGGAGCACCCTCGACGGGTTCCTGGTCCACTTGGTCGTTCCGCTCGACGGGCCGGTCGGGATAGCGCAGGCGCTGCCCTGGTCGACCCCGGTCCACTTCCCGGTCAAGACGATCGACGACAGCTTCGGCCCCCGATCGATCACCAGGCACTTCGACCTGCTGCGCTGACCGGCAACCTCGAGGGCCCACCGGCTTCGGCCGGTGGGCTCAACGAGGGCGGGCCCGTGCGGGGGCACACAGCTGCACCTGTATGCCCCTTAGCTGCACCTGCATGCCTACACCTGTATGCCCTACCTGCACCTGTATGCCGATTGTGAGAGAGTGTGATGAGGAAACGGAAGAACCATAAGTGCTCGGTGCCTGATGGGTACGAGTGCGTTGAGGGGAGTCTCTACGATGAGACGAGCGTGCGGGTTGCCCGTCCGCTTTGCCCGTGCGGTTGTCATCTGCCGCCGGGGACTACGAGGAGGAAATGATGAAAGACAACACAAGCACGTTGCAGCATGAAGAGATTCTGCGGCACCCGAATGAGTCGCTGGATCTGCGATCAGATCAACGGCCGTCGGATTGGGTGAAGCAGGTTCTGCGGGAGGCGCGCCGTGTACGACACTGAGGTGATGCAGGCGTCTGCGGAGTGGGCCGGCGTCGACATCGACGAGATGCTGGGGCCGAATCGGTCACGCAACAAGGTGAAGGCTCGGCGGGTCGCGTCAGTGGCGCTTCGTATCTTGGGGTACAGCTTTCCGCAGATCGGTTCGATGATGGCTCGAGATCACAGCACCATCATGAACTTGGTGAATCGTGCTGACGACGACATTTGGGACGCAGCGACTGAGATTGTTGAGCAGGCTCGGCAACGGACGTTTCTGTTGCGGTTCCGGCCGCAGGTGTCGTTCAATGACTCGCTCGAGTGGAAGATCATCAACCCTCGGACAGGGACAACTGTTTCGCTGCCGCTCGGTTTGTGCGAGGATCTGTCTCGAGCTCTAGCTGCAGGGGGAATGGACGAGTGACTGATTGGATGGTTGACGCTGCGTGTCGCGACTACGACACCGAGGTGTTTTTCCCGGTGAAGGGTGCGGCGTCTGGCAAGGCGTTGCAGGAGATCGAGGATGCCAAGGCAATCTGCCTGGGCTGTCCGGTCCTCGAGGAGTGCCGGGAGTACATCACGTCGGACCATCCACGCTACGAAGATGACTATGGGATCTACGCTGCGATGACGCCTGAGGACCGGCATCGTGTCCGGTTCGAGCAGCGTGCGGCACGGCAACGTGAGCGCCGGCGTCAAAGAAAACAACCAAACCAGTAACACATCGTGTTACACTCGTACTTGGAGGTACAGCAATGTTCATTCACACATCCCGACATGGTGATCTGTTCTTCTTGACGATCACTACCGAAACCGAAGATGGACGCCAGGCCAGCACGTCGACGTTCCGTCTGTCTCGTGAGGACGCCGACTATCTCAGCAAGCAGCTCGGTCATGACGTGACCGACTGGCACGTTGAGAACGGCGACGAAGAGCACAACGATCCGCACGAGCGCGCTGCGCTCATGGACGAGTACAACGAGCAGGAGCTCGAGAAGGTCAACGTCATTCTGTTCGCCAACGAGCCGTTCTGATGCTCGTGCTGGCTGCTGTGGGCGGCGCCGTCGTTGGGTTCGGCGTCGCCCGCAGCGTCACCTACGAACGCTGGGTGCGTGACCGCCGGGACCGTGCGGCCATCGCTCAGCGTCAACGAATCAACGATCACTTCAACCAACCAAGGAGGGTCCAGAATGCTGGACGTACAGAAATATTGGACAGAGGAACAGATTCGTCTTCGTGACGAAGCTGGGCCGAAACCTACGGCTTTCAACACGCCGTTTAGGGTTTCCGATTCGGGAGCCTGCATCCGCAAGCGCACGTTGAGCGCCTTTGATGCGATGGAGTCCGAGGAATACTCGACTCAAACGTACATGGCGTTTGAGATCGGCAACGCTATCCACAAGTCCATCCAGGACGCGTTGGATTGCGACGGCAACGGCTGGTACTTCGAGGCTGAGGTGCCGATTGATCTGACCGAGGTGTCGAAGAAGGTCGGGCACGGCGTCGAGGAGTTCGGCCTGTCCGGTCACTGCGACGGGATCATCACGCAGAACGGCAGCGAGATCAAGACGATTGTTGAGATCAAGACGGTGAGCGGGTACGCAGCGAAGCTGGCGTGGCCGTACCCAGGTCGTGACGAAGGCCCGAAGCGCGAGCATGTCGCCCAGGCGTCGCTGTATGCGCTCGGCATCGAAGCAGAGTCAATCCTGCTTGTGTATGTGGCGAAGGAATCCGACTATCGGGTTGGGGTCAAGGCCGGCGACATGATGCAGTGGGAGTTTGGTTTGCACGAAACGACCGACTACTGGGGTGGCCAGACGCCCTACGACATCGCGATGCAGGAGTTGCGTCACTTCCAGTACGCAGCCCGCTTCTACGCCAAGGACCAGATCGCGCCGGCGTTCGTGCCACGCGATAACGGCGAGCTGATTCTGGTGCATGACCGTCCCGAGTACCAGCAGAAGGGCGCCGTGCCCTGGAACTGTGCGTACTGCCAGTACAACACCGTCTGCAGAAGCTTGTCCGAGGACGAGGTGCCGGTCGAGATGATCGAACGGAGCAAGCGATGATGGATCCACGACGCACCATTGACATCACTGCGACGATGGCGAACATCTTCGGGTGCGGCAACAGTGATGACACCATCGACAAGCTGTGCGAGATCTCCGATCTGGCTGCGAACGTTCGGATCGCTCTTGTCAACAGCGACATCGCGACCGCAGTGCAGGACTTGTTCATTGATGAGGACATCTTCATGAACCAGTTCGCAGAGTGGGAAAAAGAGTGGTGAAAGAAACAACCCTGAGGAAAGGAAACCCATGATCAGTCAACTGCAAAGCCTCGCGAAGAGGATCCCTAAGTCATACATCAAGCAGAAGCCAGGCGGCTTCGCTGCTGACTACTGCTCGCACGCAGACATCCAGCAGATGCTGCTCGCCAAGCTCGGACCGTGCTCGCAAGAGATCACGCAGATCATCCGCAACGCAGACGGTCAAGTCCAGGGCGTGGTGCTGCGTATGCAGTTCTTGATCGACGGCATGGTGACCGTCATCGACGAAATCGGAGAGTGCGAACGTCCCGGCCAGAACGACGGGCTGAACGCAAAGAACGCTGTGTCGGATGCCGTCAAGCGGTGTGCGATGCGCGTAGGACTGGGGCTTGAGCTCTGGTGCCAGGAAACATACGTTCTCGACAAGGCTCTCGCTCGAGAGCAGGAGGAAACAAACAATGAATCTGAATGACGGACAAGAACGGTTTTTGAAGGGCCGGCTCGGCAAGGACTGGATCCGCAAGGAAGTCACGTCGCAAGGCGTCGACAAGGTCATCTGGGAGTCGTCGCTCGCAATCGACAACCGCATGCTGGGCCGCAGCAAAGACGACCCGACGATCTGGGTGTCGCTTACAGCGTGGCCCGACCGACGCGACAACTCCGATGCCGAGGGGCAGGCGTACGCTGCCGGCAGCGGCAAAGGCCACATGGTCGTTGTGCGAGGCAAGCTGAAGGAAGGCGAGTACAACGGCGAGCAGAAGTGGCAGATGTCGGTGTACGACGTTGCTCCGATGCTGATGCCGCCTCGAGACGGAGCTCAGGCTGTGAAGCAGGCGTTCCCTGGTGCGACCGAGGAGAAGTACGACGACCCGATGATGGAGCCGTTCTGATGGCAAACGACACAGCGGTGACGCTGCGTCTGCCTCAGGACGTGCTTGACCGTCTGACCAAGCTCGCAGCGGACGACGGGGTGAGTCGTTCGCTGTTGATACGCCGGTTCTTGTTGACCGGCATCTACCAAATGGAGGAACTGCCGAGTGGCAGTTGATCACCCATTCGCCATTGTCCCACTTGGGATGCTTGGCAGCGTCTCGGCCAGTGCAGTGTGTGTCTACGCTGTGCTGGCCGAGGCTGCGAACCAGGACCAGGCGGCGTGGCCTAGCAAAGCGACCATTGGTGACCGTACCGGGCTGTCGGCTCGGACGGTACAGCGATGCATTGCGGAGTTGCGTGACGCCGGCTGGATCCGTGTCTCTGAACGTAGTCGGGATAACGGTTCGCAAACCTCGAACACGTATTTGGTGATGCGTGTTAGGGGAGACGCTGATGTCCTACCCCCCCAGGACATTGGTGTCTCCCCCCCCGAGACGCTGGTGTCTCCCCCAGAACCAGACCCAAGAGAACCAGACCCATTGGGACTTGAGTTTGTTACAGAAGAACATATCGTCCATCCGCAAGCGGATGAACAACCGAACGAACAGCCTTTCGATATCTGGTGGGGCGAGTACCCACGCAAGGTTCGGAAGCCTGAAGCCAGGAGGGCCTATGACAAAGCAGCCAAGAAGGTCGGCCATGACCGCCTACTGGAAGCAATGCGAACGTACCGGGATCGCGATAGCCGAGTGGAGGCGGGATTCATTCTTCATGCCTCGACGTGGCTCAACCAGGAATGCTGGGACGACGAGATCGTCGAATCCCGTCAGAACGACGAGGAGCGCCAATGGGAGCTTCTGAAGCAACAGATGGGCTCGGAGGCCGACGATGGCTCCTGAGCGCAACAGCGGCCCTCCTGGTGGCTCTGACGGCATGCGCTGCGGACGACCCGTTACCGTCCACGACCTCAACCTCGCAGAGCTCCGAGCCTACGCCCGCCAAACCGGCGGCCCCGACATCTACGACCGTGCCGCCCTCATCGACTACATTGTCGCTGACGGGCGTGAACGTCGGGTTCGCTGCTGATCCTACTGGGTCAGCGGGTCACGAGGGTTCGATCCCCTCCACGTCCACAACAGTAACCACGACGACAACAACGGTCCCGCCGGCAACCACAACGCAGGCAACCACTGTCTTCTGGGACAACGTCGAGCGTTGGCGACCAACCGTTACAGAAGCAGTTTTCGCATTCGGCGGTGGCGAGGCTGACGTTCATCGCTTTCTCCGAATCATGCAATGCGAGTCGGCAGGACTGCCGGACGCCAAGAACCCCAACAGTAGCGCATCAGGACTTATGCAACATTTGACTCGATACTGGCCCGACAGGGCCGAACGAGCAGGCCGGCCAGGAGCCGACGTGTTCGACCCTCAAGCAAACATCTGGGTGTCAGCATGGCTGGCACTCGCCGCCCCCGAAGGCGGTTGGCAACACTGGGTATGCAAATGAAACGACACGAAGCAGCCGACCTCGTAGCGCACGCCAAGACGCTATGGGGCACAGCGATGAAGATCACCGCCCAAACCGCAGACGAATGGGCACAACACGCAGGCGACCTACACCCCGCCCTCGTACGCCAAGCTTTAGACCTGTACGCCTCCGAAGGACGCGAGTTCCCACCGCCGCTCGGCACACTCATGGCCCGATCTCGAGGACTGCGCCCCAAACGATCCTGGGACAACGACAGCAACGAAATGCAATGCTACGAATGCTCAGGTCCGACACTCATCGACCGCACCGGCCAGCGACAACCACACTTCGCCCACTGTCCCACCTACGGCACCGGACCGTTGAAACTGACGAAGCCGGCTGCCGATCCTGAGTGGTATGTTCTCTGACATGAACTTCGACGGCGACGAAGACTTCGCAGGACTCATCGTGATCGGATGGGACAAGTACGACAACTTGCCCATTGCAGCGACCACCGTCGAACCCTGGCTCGACCTGACCATCGGCCAGGAACGAGCCGTGTGGCAGCTGATCGCAGAGATCGCGCTCGAGAACTGCGCCCGGTTCGCCGTGCCAGACACAATCGACAACATGTTCCCGGTTGACGACATCCCAGAATAGGAAAACCCCCCTGGAGCTCAGCTCGACAGGGGGGTTTTATATTGCGGGTGTTTCAACAGGCCAAACCATAACCCGTCGCAGGATCTCCCTACGCACCATTCCCGCAACGCCTACTCTAGCAACGCGTTCCAAGTGTTTGGGCCGACCACACCGTCGACAGTCAACCCTTCGTCCTTCTGGAACTGCTTGACGGCCTTGTCGGTCATCTTGCCAAACGCGCCGTCGATGCCGGCACCAGGCTTGCGGCCACGAGTCAAGCGGTAGCCGTCCTTGTCGAGCTGCGTCTGCAAGAACTCCACGACGGCACCTCGGTCACCCTTGCGGACCACAGTGTCCTTGCACGCCTCAACGAACTTGGCGACCTCGGCCAAGACATTCTGCGGGCTGGGTGACGGCGGCTCCTTGCCCTGGTCGTAGGGCAGCCACTCAAACTTGCTGCCCCTGACGCTGCCAGGAGTGTGGTGCCACCACTCACTACGGACCGGAGCATGCATCCCGTACTCAGCAGCGATCTTCTTAACTTCGCCAGTCGTGATGCCCTTGCCCGTGATGCGGAAGTCCACGGCGTAACCGAACCCGTCGAAGGCCGGCTGGGACATGTGGTAGCTGCCCTGGAACCCGTTGCGAAGCTTACGGTCAGGGTTCGCAGCAAGGTTGAAGCCTCGCTTGCCTGCCTTGTACCCGTCGTACAGGTACTTCTGCTGAGCGTACGAACGCACACCAGACACGACAGCGACACGGTTAGCGATGCGAGGATCAGCAAAAAACGCCTCAAGCCGTGCAATAAACCGAGGGTGCAGCCCCTCGATCTTCACCCGGCTCGACGTGACCGGGATCTTACTCATCGTCAAGCTTGACCATGCTGGGGTTAGCGCCGCCAATCGGGCCCTTGATTGCAGCGTACGACTTAACGATCGAGAGCACACCAGCAACCGCTGATGCCTGGAGAGCGTCAGCAATACCAACGTCAAGCATGCCGGCACCGTCAGTACCGATCAAGGCAAGAAGCGTTTGGCAAAAAGCAGAGACAGCACGCTCGGCGGAGTCCTTGAACAAAGCAGTAGAGAACATGGTATTTACCTTATCAGTCAGTCATCGCTAAGGATGACACCGACAAGGTGAGCGAACAGGCTCGCCCCAGCGATCCACAGACCCCACTCAAGCGTGCGGCCTGACATCGTGATCAGCACCAAGCCCACGCCGCCGACCGTCCAGGCCAGCGCAGACGACTCCCGCAGCACCGCCTTCACGAACCTTCTAATCATTCCTACTCCTAGAGCCTCGGCTTGGTCCTCCAGTAGTAGGTGCCGACCCTGGCGTGACAGGCGCAGGCGGCTTCGGTCGTGCAGCACCTGCTGCTACAGCGACACCGGCAGATTGTACAGCAATGATCGCACGGCGGTCCTCGACAGACACGGTGGAGCCGGCCGGGACATAGTCCTCGGTGGCGCCGGCAAAGATGTCGACCTCTTCCTCGAACGCTTCTTTGACTTCGTCGTCAGCTTCTTGAATCGCTTCTGCAACCTGGCCGATCTGATCGTCTGAGAGCTCGTCGTAGTCGATGTCCTCGATAACTTCTGGGGTGATGTCGTCAGGCGGCGGCAGGAGAGTCGTCGTCGTTGTCGGGGGGATCGTTGTCGTGGGGGGCAGCGAGGTTGTCGTGGTAGGCGGCAACGTGGTCGTCGTAGGCGGCAGGGTCGTTGTCGTACTCGTAGTAGTAGACGTTGACGTTGAGGTCGTCGTCGGCGGGATCGTCGTCGTCGGCGGCAATGACGTAGTGGTCGTGGTAGGCGGCAGCGTCGTAGTCGGGGGCGCGGTCGTTGTTGTCGTTGTCGTCGTGGGCGGCAGCGTCGTGGTCGTTGTAGTTGGCGGGACCGTCGTAGTCGTCGTGGTCGTCGTTGTAGTGGTAGATGGCGGAGCCTCCGTCGTCGTGGTCACCGGGACCGTCGTCGTCGTCGGAGCAAGCGTAGTCGTTGTCGTCGTCGTCGTTGTTGTGGGAGCAACCGTAGTTGTCGTTGTAGTCGTCGTCGTAGTAGTTGATGTCGTTGTAGTTGAGGTAGTGGTTGTCGGCGGGGCAGGGGCGTATCCGTCGCTGGACCAGCTAACGGTTCCTGAGCCTTCTGGAACATCCATTCCAGACTGCTCTTGGTACGTTCGGAATCTGAGTACATAATCACCAGCAGGCGGCGTCAGATGCAGCTTTGACCCGTAGCAGTTGTCTTGTTCGCTGTGGTTCGAATCGTCATCGTCGGCAACGATATTGCCGTCGGCGTCCAATAACCTCAGCCACGGGTCAATCGTGGTCGCAAAATCTAAAGGGCACGCCACATTCGAATCGAACGTGACATGCAACAACGTCTCGCCATCAAGAGTAAGGGCGTGGTCGTAATACGTTTCATCGGGGCCAAGGGCGACGCTCGTCAAAGCCTGCGCCGCTGGCGCAAACCACGCTGTAATGTAGAAGAACACCAACAGGGCTTTGCTGGTTCGCCGCCACGCCCGCACGGGAGGACACTACCAGATGAGCAAAGCCAAGCAGAAAGGCACCGCCGGCGAGAACGAGATCCTCGAGCTCCTACAACGCTCAGGGTTTCCTGACGCTCACCGCACCGAAGCATCCCGAGAATCGCACGACATCCACTGCGCCCCGTTCACCGTCGAAGTCAAGTTCCGCAAAACATGGGCGCTGTTCGACTGGATCCCCAAACTCCGCAAAGTCGCAGGCGACCAGCCGTGGGTGCTGTTCGCAATCCACGGCGACCGCCGCACCGAGAAAGGCCGACAAGTCGGACGGGTAGCGGTGCTGGACGCAGACTTTGCAGCCGAACTGATGCAGGTTTGGTGTGCTACCGTTTCATCCCGTGGACGCAGCGACGGGGATACTAACGATACTCAGCATCCTGCTGCTGCCGTGGATGGCATGGGTCAGCAAGATCCTGATTAGCATTCAGGTCCGTCTTGCGCGTGGCGAAGAGAACTTTGATCGGGTTCGGGACACGCTAGACGACCACGAAGCCAGGTTGCGAGCGTTAGAAGCGCGTTAGACATAATCAGGTCGAACAACCGGCTCAGCCACACGACCCTTGCACCAAGAGCTGCACTCGATGCAACGGTAGCGTCGATACTGCATCGTTTTCGTGCGTCGCATACCGCTTGCTTCCATCGTGCCAGTAGCACCGCACTGCGGGCACGCATCTGGACGATCGTCAAACAAGGCCACGTTGGGGTGATTCGAAATCCAGGGAAGCAGCTTGTCATAGAGCTCTTCTGTCAATCGCACGTCTTGAATGTTGTATTTCTTCATCAACGCCCAAGCCTTGTCGTCACCCATCATGCAGTCACGCCACAGATCAAACCCGGTGTGCGGAGTCTTCTTGCCGATGCCCAACGCCTCGGAAACGTGGGTGAGTTTGTTAGACGGGAACCGGAACTGAGATCGCACTGTCTTCAGCAGGTCAATGTCAACGTGCGGGGCAGCAGGCCCAAACCCGGCCAGCAGAAACTCACGCTGCAAATGTTTCACATCAAACGCTTTGCCGTTGTAATGAATCAAAGCGTCGGCTTCGGACAGTAGCTCGTGTGCGGCAAGCACCATGTCGTCGTGGCCGTCGTGATGATCCGAATAGAACATCACCTTCTTGGAGCCGTGCCACTTCGCAGCAAAACAGATCACCGACCCGGTCTTCTCGATCTGGTTCAAACCTACGTTCTGGTTCCACAACCCCCAGATGTAAGCAAGGTTCGGACTCGTTTCGATATCGATCACGAGCTTCTTCATATCCACAACCTCCCTGTCGTGTTGTGCATAACCTTACGGCACAGTCAGGATGCGGAGTGTCATGGTGCCTTCCCACCAGTCGCCATCAGCCGACAACTGCTCCACAGACATCGACATCTGATCAATCACCACCGTGTCAGACCGCGACCCCTCCTGATACGTCACGACCTGCTTCGCAACCATCAACGCGCGCAAAGCGTCATACTCGCCCTGCGGATCCTGCTGCACCGCAGCACCCATCCCCCGAGACGACGCCACACGCTTCCGCATCACAACCGGCAACACAATCTCGTCAATACGAGTCGGAGCCGGGAACGCCAACAACTGCCACGACTCCAAGTTCGGGCCGGCGGTCGTAGACGACGAGTCACGTTCCAGCGTGAACTTGACTGTGTACTTGTCGGACAGGCTGTAGTCGACTGTCTTTGGTGCCCGGTCGGTCAACGTCAACACGCTCAGGTCAATGCCGGTGTCAGGCGTAAACGTAACCTTCACGGTGCCCTGCACCGGGGTAGCGACACCGTTGTACACAAGGTCAGCGTCGTCGTACGTTTCGCCAGACTGTTCGTAGGACTGTGTGCCGGTGACAGCGAGGGTAGGCGAGGCACGCACCTCGACCTGTCGTAGCGACTTGTCGAACTGGCTGTTCCAGCGCACGTCGCCAACCGTCAACGTGCCTGAAGCGACCCGGTCGCCCGAGGCAGCGTGGCCCTGCACACCGTTCGCAACGTCCACAAAGAACGTCTCGCCATCAACACGCGCAACCCACGTCACGTTCCCAGGCGTCGAACCAGTCGACACGACATCGGTCGCCCACGCCGGCACCAGAGTGTCAGTGAACACCGACAGGTCAGCCCGGTACACCTGGCCGTTAGCTGTGCCGAACCACACGAACCGGTCGTCGGTAGCGAGCGAGTAGGCAGCGCCGCCGTTATCAATAACGGGTCCATAGCTAACGCTTGCGTCTTGGTTCATCGCAGCGACACGCAAACCCTTGCTGGTCGCGATGATGAGCAGCCCGCCGTATGACTCGATTGCGTTGATCGTTTCGCCTCGAGGCAGATCAGCGACCTGCTGCGGGCTTGTGATGGCCCCGTCAGATCCGGCAGCAAGGAAGTACAGCGAGCCGGTGTCGTTGCTGTTGGCGGCTGCGTACAGGCCGACAGGGCCGACGCACACGTCTTCCCAGACGCTGCCGTGGGTCAACGAGAACGTGGCAGATCCCAACACAGAGCCGTTAGCTGCGAGCTCTTCGATTGTGTTACCGTCTAGCTCGATTAGTCTGCCGCCTACGAACCGTAGTTTGTCTGGCTCTGACGATCCTAGCGACGACGGCTGCGTAGTCGAGTTGATCCCGGTCTTTGCCAGATGCCGTGCAGATCCGTACGCAATGAAGATCGACGTGCCGTCAGACGTAAAATCTGTGATGGTCTGCGGTGACGCCAATGCCGTAACCGTGTTCCAGGTAGGCGACGCCGTGTTGAAGTTAGACGAGTAGTACAGGTTAGTACCCGAAGCGACGTACATGTAGTCCGTGCCGCTACCAACAAACACCTTCATAATCACGTCGTTGCCGGTGTTGCCCTTGTCCTCGGTGATAGGCAGCAGCGACACCTGGCCCTTTGTCCACGGGTCAATGCCCGACGACGTGTAGAACCGGCGACGATCCGAGTCGTTGTTATCGAAGTACTCCTGGCCGGCACCACGCGACCAGTCAGTCTGTGACCGCACCCAAAACTGAGTGTTTAGGCGGTTCTCGCCTGCTTCTTCTGACGTGTCTCGCTGCTCGCGCAACGTCTGCACAGTCGTGCGACTGTACCCTTCCGTCTCAACAAAATACGACCTGCCGTCAATCGTGACAGGCAGCCGCTCCGCAGCGTGCGCCATCGCTACACCCCTCGGTAGATCGAAGTCTGCGTCCTGCCGCCCGAACGAGTCCAGGTCGCCGGGTACTGGCTGTACAGGCGGGTCGTTTCTGCGTTGATCCGGTCAAGGCGCAGGGCACGCAGGTCACGCATCGACGCCGAGATCGCACCAGACACAACCTCTTCAGCCGATCGCGACGACCCCTGCTCATCAAGGAACTCGCGTCGGATCGGACGTGACGACATCATCCGCAAAGCTGCACCCAGCGCTGGCAGGTCGTATGCCTCGGGGTGCAGGCCGGTCGTGGACAGGGCAGTAGTGCCGTCGGTCAGGGTGCCGAACCCGCACTTGTACAGGACACGCACCGTCTCACCAGGCCACGCATCCGAATGCAGGATCAGCCCGTAGCCCGACGGGAACGACGAAGTGTTCCGGTCACGACGCAACACATACTCGGTGATCGCAGGCTCTGACGCCTCCGACCCAGGGTCCGAATAGGTGACTTGGTAGATCGACAGGATGTCGTCGGTGACGCCGGTCAGGTCGTAGCCGTCCTGGGCTGCGTTGAACGTGACCTCAACGTTCTTGATCTGGAACAGGCCGTGCTGCGGAGACGACAGATCACGCAACTCGTGGTTGAGCGCGTCGAGGATCTGGTAGGCAGGGAACTTCGGGTTCACGGTGACAAGGTCGCCGTCAGAGTGTGCAGCGGCCTCAGACCCCTTGTAGCCACGCTTCACCGTCGCCAACCCAGCGCCCGACACCGAGAACACATACATCAACTCTGTGCCGATCTCGATCGTTGCGCCGGCAACCACACCGGGCACGACAGCGGACGGCAACGCAAAACTCACCGACGTAGCGGATGCGTCCAGCGCACCGGCAAGCGTCGCCTGCTCTTCTACATAGTCAGTGAGAAGCAGGTCACGCGTCTCGTCAATCCAAGTCTGAGCAGTCATTATTCACCCAACGCATCCCGCACGAGTCCCATGCCACGCTTCCGACCGGTAGCGGTCGAAAACGTCTTGCCGGAGTTTACCTCATGCTTTTCTTCCGCTTTGGCCTCGAGCCGTGCGGCACCATTGATCGACGGCGGCTGCACACCGTTCTTCCGCAGACGCTTGTATGCGTCCATGTCAGCCACCTTCTCCTTCTCAGCTTGCTTCGTTGCTTCCAAGTCGATGACGTTGTTGCGTGACGGGACTGCTGACGGCGACACATACGGCATGCCGAGCATGCGGCCCATCACCGCACCACACTCAAGACAGTGCATGTCAGGGTCTTCGTTGAACCCATGCATCGTTTCTTCAACAGCGCCACACACCTTGCAGCGGTAGTCGTACCTCGGCATCACCGCACCTCCACGGTAAATCCAGCGCCAATCAGCGCATTCAACTCTTCTGATGTTAGATCAGTCGGTGATTCGTGCCCGCCCAGCAACGTCCGGCTAATCGAAGCCGGGTCGCCTGGTTGACGGGTCGTTACCGCACCGCTGGTCAGGATAAACACGTTGCGGCCGCGACCCCCCGGCGTGCGGAACCGTGCCAGCCGGCGAGCAGGATCGTTCGTGTGGTACGGGACCACGTCGATCTGCGGCAGAATGTTCTCAATGGTTGATACATAACGCATCGAGATATCCAGCGACGGGACTGTGCTGGTCGCTGCGATTTGCGGACGGGCAACCGTGACACCCGTACCCTCGGTGATGGTCGGGTCAGGGACCGTTACAGTTGCTGCGACAGCCGCAGGGGCAACTGTGACACCGGTGCCTTCGGTAATCGTCGGGTCTGGAACGAGTCCAGAAACGGACACGGTAGCAACGTTGACTGTGACGCCAGCGCCCTCAGTGACCGTAACAGCAGGCGCTGTCGAGGTAGCAGCCACCGTGCCAGGCGTGACCGCAACCCCAGCCCCCTCAGTAACCGTAACGGCAGGAACAGCAGCTACAGCCCCGATCGTGTCGAGGTTGATTGTTTGGCTTTGGAAGATTTGGACGGCCGGAAGCGTGGCTGTCGCAGCGATCGTTGCGGGCGCAACAGTAACACCAGCACCCTCGGTAACCGTGACCGCAGGTGCCGTTGAGGTAGCCGTGATTGTTGCTGGCGTGACGATGACGTTCGTGCCGCCGTCGTACCTGAGCAGGTCCTCACGGTAAGCATTTGTTGACCGGTATGCGGTCATCGGACTATGCCGCCTCTAGCGCAGCAACCCGAGCACGCAGCGACTTGATCTCTGCAACAGAAGCAGCGATCACGCACTCCCACTTCCAACCAGCACCTTTAAGCGTGCCGTCCACGTCCTCAACTTGAGCAAACTGGGATGAAGTTGAGTTAGCAAGCACGTCTTCGGCAATAAACCCGACCTGAATGTCTGCTTCACGCCAAGCCCGTGCCTCTTCTGGCTCTTCTTCTTCGCTCATCCATTTGGAAACAAACGTGACTGGCTGCAACGAGTCAATCCATGCTGCCGCATCAGACGCTGTTACGTTCGTAATGTTGTCTTTAAAGTCACGGCTTGAGTTGTATTGAGAAAGCGTTCCGTAAGTCGTGTTTCGCTGAACGTATTTGTACCCAGTTGTTGACGTGTGAGTAGCAAGCGTGGCAACCATACCGCCAGGAACAACAATGCCTTTGTTGCCGTAAGCACGAATCCACGACGTGTCGGTCATGTTCCAACCGCCGCCGTAAGTGCCGTTGTACCAGCCTGTAGAGCCGTAGCTGCGGAACCAGTCGCCCGACGCTAGATGGATGCCGTCAGACCGAACCTCGGCCGCTAAAGCTCCGCCACAACTAAACCCGATTCTGTCAGTACCTGTACGATACATGCCCGTGTTTTCGTCGGCATAGAACGTGTAAACAGGACTAGCTGCCGTAGCTTCGCCACGAATAATGGCCGAACCCGTCCTAAGGCCAGGACCAAACAGGCGACCATACGAGCCGTTATTGTCGAGCATCAACCTTGTGTTGCCGCCAAGAGACCACCCAATTGCGTTAGTGCCGTAACGGTACATACCTGTGTCGGTGTCACCATTGAACGTGTACGACGGGCTGGATGCACTTCCGGGCGAGCCGCCGATAATAGGGTCGCCTGTGTTCGTAGTGCCGTCAGAGTTTACGATGATGCCGTAGGTGCCGATCCGCATTCGTTCTAGGCCCTGACACGAGAACCCGATGGTGTTAGTCCCCAACCGATACATGCCCGTGTCGCTGTCAGTACTGAACGAGTGTGACGGCGCACCTGCTGTCCCGCTATCGGTGCGGATACCACCGTTGAACAGGTAACCGCCAGTGTTGTTATTGCCTGACCAGCCGATCGTGCCGCCGCCGTAACGGTAGAACCCGGTGTCGGTGTCGCCGTCGAAAGCAAACGACGGCTCAGCCGCTGACCCTAATTGAGCACGGAACGGTTCATATCCAAAGATGGCTGACGTGGTAATGACCATTCGTCGGGTGCCGCCAGCAGTGAACCCAAGCTGGTCGGCAGCGTGCGAATACATCCCAGTATCGCCATCGCTGGCAAACGTAAACACAGGATCAGCCGCCGAACCGCTACCGCCCTTAATCTCGTCGCTCAGGGTGACGATGCCAGAAACCGACAGCGTGCCGGTAACCGCTACGTTGTTCTCCGACGTATCAAGCAGAATCTGACACGACGAATTGTTTGCACCGCCACGGATGTAAACATCGCCGTTCGTGCCGCCCGACAACAACGTAATCGCCCCGTCAGAAATTAGGACGTACTCGTCACCGCTTGCCTCCGCCATGCCAGCAGTACGCAGACCGACATAATCCGTGCTAAACGCCTGACCAAGAACGATACCGCTATCAGCCCCACCCGACTGCGCCGTAAAATGCCCAGTCGAACTCGTATCACCGTCAACCGTCAGGCCAGTAACCGTCGGAGTAGTCGTCCAACCAGACGTACCCGAACCCGTACTAGCCAACACCGAATCAGCAACAGCAGTTGAAGACCCAGTACCAACCTTCGTTTCCAAAGCAATAATCGCCTCGGAATGATTCGTATGGACAACATCATGCTCAAACCCAGAATCATCCATCTCCGTCGAGGACGACGGCGAAGGCTGCTGCGTGCCCGAATCAAGTGACCCTGGATAGTTTGTAGCCATCAGTCTTCCTCAGCAGCCTCCTGCGGCTGCGACAACTTCGCAATCTGCACCGCTTGCACGGCGATCTCAAACTGCAACGGGAACCGCTCCCGCATAACCTGCACAACTTCCTCAGCAGTAATTTCCACTGTTTGCTCCTATGAGTAGTCCAACTCGACAGTCAACGTATGCACCGTCGTAGTCGAGTCAATGTTCGTGTAGTCCGAATCCTGGCCGCCTGGGTACACGGGCGACAAGGTGTTAGCCACACACAACGTGTAATCTTTCAGTTTTGGGATCAGATCAAAGTCGTCAATAGTCATCTGACGAGTGCTGTTCTGCACCCACCCAGCAGACGACAACGAATGATTTGTCTGCTCACCCGTCTCGTTCGTCGGCGTGCCGGTCGTGTACCCGCCGTTGTTCCACGAAATGTAGTAAGTGCCCGAGTTGATCGTGCCAAACCCGCCGCCAGTACGGCGAAGCGTCAGCGACGCAGACTGCACCACAGGACGATCATCTAGCGCTTCTGCCAACGTGAGGCCAGTCCCACTTGTGTCCGTTGCGGTCGTGAAATCCATCAGCAGGAAATGGTCACCGAAGTTGTACGAACCGATACGCAGGTTAGACGAGCCACGCCAGCTACTTGGACGCCACGAATCCATCGAGACAGGGTTGAACGTGTACGTCACCGGGTCGCTGTTCTTGAAGAACGACTTCCAACCCGACGCAGTGTAAACCCAGCCTTCCTGAACGGTTTTCCATCCAGAGCTGGCGTAGTAGCTAAACCCGCCGCCAGCAACAACTTCTTTCCACCCTGACGAGGAGTAGTAATGCATCGGCATAGCGACTCCGATCAGGCTTCGTGCTGAAGATAAATGTCGCCAACAGAAGGAGTAGGGCTAGAAGGCGGAGTAGAACCCGTACTAGCAGTGATGAACCCCTGCTTAGCTGCGGTAACAGCATCGTCTTCGATCTTCACAGTCGTGACTGCGTCAGTGTTGAGCTTT
>WLWH01001225.1_pt1 | contig 17692 bp, 40 predicted proteins | sample 6712741 | NCBI WGS metagenome assembly WLWH01 (sample SAMN12718694, study PRJNA515312) | sponge metagenome | isolation source: marine sponge | host: Mycale hentscheli | place: New Zealand: South Island, Marlborough, Capsize Point | collected 2003-05-01 | reverse complement strand
TTTATAAGGTTTATATTTTTTATTCTGGGGCCTGCATCATTATCATTTACTATAATATTTATGTTACCATTTAAATCTACATCACCCATTAACCATATATCATTATAAATTTGTTTACGAAAGTAATAATAATCATAACCATTATCACTTTCTTCATCATATACCATAACTTTCTCAAAGTCTAGGTCCATTAATTCTTGTTCAGTCATTCTTTTCTAGTTTTTTCTTATTACTCCAAACTTGATTGTTTAGAATTTTAGATTCATATTCTTTTCTTACCATCATATACTTACCATGGGTAGGATCAAACTCACCAAGATCTTTAATTCTTTCTTTTCTAAAGAACTTAATCACTTGAGAAGCTACAAACCAGTTCTCTTTATCGGGAGATTCTAGTAATCTAACCGCATTTTCAACACTACTTGGATCCATATAGCCAAGATATTCTAGTAATCTCAACTCAGCAAGAAACACAAAAGGTTTATAAGTACCTGCTTTTGTTCCTTTAACATACATATACCAAAGCATATGTAAGTTATTACATTCTGGAGCATCTGTTATTTTAAAATGCTCCAAGCATATTTTCTTACTTAAGTTTCTTATTCTTCTTTCCATGATAATATTTCTTGTCTAACATACTTACCTAAGTCAGCATCATTTGGATACTTCTTTTCCATATCTATTATCTTAAATATCACATCAGCTCTTGATCTTAACTTTACAGGTAAAACCATGCTGGTCATAGGACCAATGTTATTACTATCTACACTTTTTACTTGTCTATGTTTATTTAAGTCTTTACTCATAACTTGCGTCTATTTTTTCTTGTTCTTTAAGTCCTTCAATAAGGTCTGATAGTCTACTCCATACCATAAATCTATCAGGGCCATAATCAAATATATCCCATTCATATGTACCGTTTTCAAACTCTTCTACATATTCTTCATACTGTTTTTGAGCAGCTGACATCAAATAGTTCCAATTTGGAATATCTTCCATGTCATCCAATTCTTCTCCAGTGTACTCAACTAAAGTTTTATTTCTACTAACTATATCATCTAGTGATTTCTCATCTCTACATGCTTTTAACAACTCTTTTATTTGTTCATCTGATCTACTCATAACTTACTTTTTTTCTTTTTACTTTTACTTTCAGATTCCCCTAGGCAATCTTTACATATCCACACTCCAATCTCTTCCATCTCAGAGGTGTCCTTTACTACATGGCATCTATAACAAGGCTTATTCATAATTTAGAGAGTATTCTGCTAATGTTTCTCCTAGCAATTGATTCTCTTCTTCTAACATACGGATATACTCTGCATTATTATTTAAAGGTACTGCTACCATAGCACTACCATATCCATTATTAAATACTACAAACTTATATCCATCCATCTCAAAGCTTTGCAAAAACCTGCTACTAGTTTTACACTTATAGTATGTAACATCAATCATTTCTGCTTTATCCCATGCAACACCAATGAGTCTGTTTCTCTCCTGATTTCTTTCTATATCGTTACACCCTACTAATAAGAGTGCTATTAATAATATTCTAATCATCTTTTTCTCCGTTTATATATTCTTCTACAAATTCTGTAAATGCTCCTTCTCCAAGATCATCATCTTCCATATGTTTATAAAACATATCTGGATACTGTTCTGCAAAATACACTAGCATTTCTATTACTTCTTCTTTAGTCATTAGGTAAATGTTTAGGTGCTTCATAATAATGCATAAGCCAGTCAACAAATAGTGCGCTTTCTAGGCCAGACTTATTATTTTCACTCTTATACTCATTATATACTGATATTAGGTTTTCCCAGCCTTTTGTGGCTTCTTCTTTTTTTCTTTTTATTTCTCTAAAATGTTCAAACGTTTCATTATCTATTGCCATCTTTTTTGGTTTTTAGTTTATTATAAATTGATTTTTCTGATATACTTAAGCCTTCATAAGTATACTCCTTATCAGATAACATTTCTTCTTCAGTCTTGATATATGCTTCTTTTTTACTACCTAATCTAGATCTTATAGGAGACATTCTATCTGTCCAGGTTCTTCCCTTTTCCTTCTTGACTTTCATTATTTTGTTTTACTATGAGATATCTGATATACAAATCTTTATCAAAGTTATCCCAATGTGCTATCCAATCTGCTATATTACCTGCCATTTTTTTCAGCTTCTTTAATTAATATTCTAATACTTGCAATAAGTATTAACTGCTTCTTGATGTCTTCACCATCGCGAATTGCTATCTCCAACTTTTTCAATAAATCATATGCTTCATTCATAGTACACCCATTAGGAGTCGAACCTAAGACCTACTGCTTAGAAGGCAGTTGCTCTATCCATCTGAGCTATGGGTGCTGGTGTTTAAATTAAACACTACTGGTGTACTGGGAGTACACTAACTTAAAATTAACATTTTAGAAGATATACCTTATTGTATCTAAATCAAAGTACTGTGAGTATAGTTCTTTAAACTCCTCAAGTAACCTTGTTTTATGTTTCAAAGGATATCTCATAACACCTGAACTATTTTTTACTTCATAGCTAAGGCTCATTAATTCCTTGGCCTGGTCAGAGGACCTTGCCATTTGATTAGCATGATTAGTTAATGCAATTACCTCACATTTATTTACTCCTGCTACATCCTTTACCATCTTAAACAACTCACTGTAGTCTTCTTTCCATTTCTTGTAGAAAACAAGAGGACTATAGTTAACGTGTACTTCCCAACCAAGATCCTTAAGTCTATTTATCTCAGGGATCCTTCTTGCAACCTTCTGCATCTTAGGCTCCAACACGTCTGCAAACCTTTGCGGCATAAGGCTAACTCTTACCCTTGGTTTTTTGTTGAACTTTTTAACGTCAAGTTTCAACAAACTAGGATACTTAGTTGCCATAGTTGAATTCAAGGTAGGGTGATTATCATATCTCTTGAGATAATCTATTAATGGTTCAGGTAAAAACTTCTGCATTAACACTAAATCAGTGTTACATGCAACATCTACCATGGTATATATTGGATCCTGTTGATCAGGGACCTTGGTAAAACCTTTCTCCCATTCTACAACAGAATTAAATATATCATCTACATTTTCATTTACAAATACTCTATGACCATTATACCTAGACATATAACAATAGGTATCTACACAACCACCAAAACAACCATATACTAGGTTTGGAGCTATGCAGTTAGCACTATTGTTATTATCTTTTGTAGCTAAAGTCTTTGTAATTTGATGCTTAATTGCCCCACTCATTGTTTATATAAACTTTATTAGAATGGTTCTTTTTCTTTTTGTTCCTGAGCTTCTTTCGCATCTGCAATGAGTTTAAGTTCTGCTTCTGTATAAGTACTTTTCTCCTTTTTGAGATAATTTTCATATTCTTCCCAATTATAAATTTCTATTTCTTTCATTCTTGTAACATCACCTGAAGTTATATTTTCAGGTAGTTGGCCATTATTGGCGTTACATATTTCTATAAATAACTCTTTCATTCTTCCCATAACATCTCAGTTAAGTTAGTATCAATTGTATTTAACGCTATTCCTATTAACTTTCTTACAGCTTGACCTTTTCTAAGACCTTGATCATTTGCAAAATCCTTAATTTTACATAGTTCTTCATTGGTTAGCGTAACTGTTACATCTTTGTTAAAAAATTTAACACTATTAGTTTCTGGAATTTTAAAAGGAAACTTTTTATATAGTATTGAAATATTTTCTAAAAATTCAGTATCTCCTACATTAGCCATACGGGTAGGTTGTCTCTTGGCATGGCTAACTGTAGATCTATCAATACTATGTTTACTAAGTCTAAATATATTAGAAATCATTTCTTCCGTATAATTAAACTTATAGTATAAAACACATATTAAGTAATTTCTTTTGTCTATAAAAGGTCTTTTACGTGTTTTACGTTTAGGAAGAATAGCTTTAAGAGCTTTTATAACATCTCTTGGTGTATAATCTTCCATATTTTAAATAAAAAATGGCCATAGCAAACCTTTATACTCTGCTATAACTGGCCCAATAAATAATGTATATAAGAAATCGTGATTCTGTGCAAGTAAATACCAAAAATATAACATCATACATTGTGACACTATAAAGTATATTACCAACAGAATCATTAATCCCTCAAAGATTCTTTCTCCCATAAATTGTTTGTTAATTAAGCTAAAGAAGATAAGTCTGCATCATTTGCATCTACGTCTACATCTCTTTCTTCAATGTTGCGTAAAACTTCTTCTCTAAGAGCTGCTTCTGTTTTTTTCAAAGTAATTAAAGAGTCTTCAGGCACAAGCAAAAATCTTTCAATTGCATAGTACTTATAAGGTGCTGACGCTTTAGTCAATTTAACTTCTTCAAGTCCTATACCTAAATTACCATTTTGCAATGCCATTTCTACAACTTCTGTGATAGTATAAACTATACCCTCTTCAATCCATTCTTCTTCTAGGATGCCATCTGGTTTATTACTGCTATCAATACAAATTGCTTTCATATGCTTCTATATCTACTTTAACACTTACCATGGTCAGTGTTTCTAATACTTTGTACATTTCATCAAAATCTCCAGAAGTAATAGTTACTTTACCATTATTATGTGCTATAAGAGCACATTGTTCTGCTTGAATAGGTGTATGACCACATATTTCAATCAAGCATGCTGTGATATACTCAAAACTGAGCACATCATCATTATACAAAGTTATCTTATGTGTTTTAGATTCACTCATACAATAATATACTAATTTTTAACGACAATTTGGCTTCTAACCTAGGTTAACCTGGTAGTTTGCCCATTTAATTTTACTCTGATCTAGAGTTTCTAATGCTGATTTTACCCACTTTTCATCTACAGTATGTTTGTAACATAATACATGTACTATAGCTTTTTCATCTGGATTAAGCCTCAGTAACCTTCCTATCCTCTGTTGTGCTTTTCTTTCATTACCATATGCATGCATAATAATTCCTTGTCGTAACTCTGGAATATTTACACCTTCATTTAATTGCATTACAGAAGATAGTTTATTAATTAAACCTTCTTTAAACATTTCAAGATTTGCTTCTGAGTCAATATTATTACTATGATAACTATGCTCACATAATCTATCCGCTTGATCTTGTGTATTAGCAAATAAAATACATTTTTCTTTTATACTAGCAAGTAGTAATTTAGCATATAATTCTTTACTTGGATACTCCATCATAGCTTTCATCCGCATAACTCTAACAATATGCATGTTACCTGTTGTAGAATCAATCCTATTACACCAGTATGCATAATTCTTTTGCTCTGAGGTTCTAAAACTTTTATTTTTCATTTCTACTAGATAATTATTTTTTGTGCTTAACTCAAGCTCATGTACAATTATCTGATAATCATTTAGAATATTATTATCTACAGCACTATCAGTAACAAATTCATATATAATCGGGCAAAATTCATTTACTAACTTGCCTTTTTCAGAATTAGCATACTTAGGTGGTGTACCTGTAAGACCCAGAATCTTACCTTTATACTCATTTAAGAATGTTCTATGAGAATCTAATAAACTATGACATTCATCTAGATATACTATATCAAAATCTTTTGGATTTTGCTTATTTAAGCTTAAGTAAGTTGTAAACGTAGCTCTTACTAAAAGCTTTTCTTTATCAAATTTTTGCGCTTCTGTTCTCCAACTATCAAAAATTGATAGTTTTGGTGCAACTACAAGTATTTCTAACATAGGAGAATAATGACTCTCTAAATGATTTAGTGCTACAAGTGTCTTACCGACACCTGTAGCTAGTCCTAAACCACATCTATTAACACCTATAGTTTTTTTGAGAGCTTCAGCTTGTACTTTATCTCTATCTACCATATCTTATTTTTTGGTTGTCTTCTAAATATGTAATCACCTTATACCAATGAGAAGCTCCAGTCTCTCTTGCTAATTCTTTAGCTGTTACAACTGCTGCTTGTAAAGCTTCTCTATGTTGCAACCTTTTTCCTAATATACCTTTAGAAGGTGAATCAAACATTAAATGTTTTTCAATTAAGTTTTTAGCTGCATCTCTTGCTTTAGGGTAATCTTCATTAGATTCTTGTTTTTGATGTATCATTTTAGCTTTTAATATTAAATACTCTTGATCTTATAAACTTCTTTGCTTCATCAAGATCTGCAATAAGTTTAATTCTCTTTAAATTTTTCAATAAGTTATCAATTACTTTTTCTTGATCTAGCTTATCATATGTTTGAATAAAAGCATTTAAAAATGAAAACTTAATTGATCTATCAACATTTGCTAATAAAAGAAATATATCACTAAAATCTTTACACATTTGTTCTGCATTAGGATTAGAAATTGTAAAATTCCCCGATCTTAATGATTTACTACTAGTACAAATAGAGTAACGATTCATGCATATTGAGGAAACCATTATTATTTCCAAGTTATATAAATTTTTATACTTTAAAAGTGTTCTGTAATTGTTATTACAAAATTTATATGCATTAACATAATCTATTAACGTCCAAGATTTAGATGAATTATTTAACTTACCCATTTTATGGATTAGTTCTTTTTCATCTTCTACTTCAATAGTAGTATACGGTATTGGCATACCTTCTCTTTCTAATGCTGTAGCTAAATGCTGACCATCAACTATATATAATTTGTCTTCACCTTCTATAACATTAGTTTGACATGCAACTACGGGTCTTATTATGCCCATATTTCTTACACTTTCTACTAATTCTTCTACATGCTTAGATCTAATTTCTCTATTCATTGGTAATATTGAAAACTTCTTGTAACTCTCTGTGTGTTTTATTGATAACTTCATAACTTTTAATTCATTTTAAATAATTCATAACTCTTGCTTCTTTTGGATTACCGTGAATCCAATTGTGACAATTCCTACATACAGGAATCCATGTGCTTTGTACTAAATAAAAAGCATCACGGTTACTACCTGCATAGGTATGGTGAATATCAGTAGCATTATGGCTACATCCATCAACCTTAACCTTACATAGGGGATTATCAGTAAGATATCTTTCTCTTAATTTAAGATACTCAGCATCTTTCTTCTTTCTTTTAGCAGAAACACGAGGGATAATAGACTTGTTTGGTTTCTTTGGCTTGTTAGTACTGCTTTTGTGGCAACTCCAGCAATATTTACAGTATCTATTACCCTCATGATTCTTCCATATAACGGTCATCTTTTGACAACCATCACATTCTTTTAATTTAGGTTTCATTTTGGAACACCTTTATTTACATAATATTGAAGAAGGTCTAATTTTTCATATTTAGTCCTAGGTCTTATAATACCTAAAGGATTTTTGACCCACCAGTAACTTTCTGTTCTAACTGTTTTCCAGTCTTCTAAATCAAAATGTTTAGTTAAATCTAAAAATTCTTGATCTAATTGTGAAAGTTCTTTATTATGCATTTTTTAGTCTTGGTAACTGATTAGGATCTCTTGCTAAACTTAAAAAGTTTGAACTTAAAATTCCTTCTTCTATAAATATACCAATTATTTCATCTTTATTAATATTTAAATCTTTAAAATTTAAAGTATTCTTGAATTTATAATCAGTATCTGTGTTACTTAACATAAAATTAGTAAAGGTTGTATCAGGAAACCATTTGCTGAACATTTTATTAGTAATTCTTATTACTTTTCTTTGTTTAGCTTCATTTATAACACGTTGTGCTCTTCTGTGCACTCTGTTAATCCTGATTTTCTTCTGTTTACTCATCTTTTCTACTTCTTCAGTAGGTAAAGACCTGAGACCATACAAAGCTCTCTTATATAGAAAGTTTTGATATTGAGAATATTTATCTGTCTCATACTTTGTATAAGTATTTTTCTTATACAACTGATACTCTTCTAATTTACCAGAGTACTCAAATTTGTGTTTTTTAGTCGAACTCATATACAACTTGTTTTTATTAAATTCATAAATAGAAAAAGGGCCATTGCTGACCCTTTTCCTTAACCTTTAAAATTTACTATCCTCCGATAGAAAAATCTTCATTAGACTGCTCTACAGCACTTGTCTTATTTGCATTATATGCACGGATTTCATCCTTATTATCATGCGCAATTAACTCATCTTCTAGACTTGCATCTACAGTCCAAGTTCTTTGCTGATAAATTGGCTTACCCATAAGAGTACATACTGGTGCATTTTCACCACCTGCTCTCTTCATTTGTTTTTCAATATTTACATCTGAAAATGGCTCTAAAGATTCTTGTGTACGAATCTTACCAGGAAGCTCTTGTCCCTCATAGAAACCTGCTTCTGTTAATTTAACCATTTCACCTGGTACTAATGCAGTGATTCTTTTAACATCAAGCCAACCATTTGCTCCTGTTACAACTTTTGATTGTGCAACTCTAAGGTAACCATACTCTGGCTTATTCTCATTAACATTGATTACTGCTTTTGTTTTTTCATCTGCTAATACTACTACTTTTGAATTCATAATTAAATTTTTAAAAATTAAATAATTGATTTTGTGAGCACGATACTATACCTGTACTTGCTCAAATACAGGTAAGTGGACTTTATTAAGTCTATTTACATTAAGATAAATCTGATATATCTATATCTGGAAATTCTTCACCATCTTCTCCCAAATCTAAAAATTCTCTGGGCTTTTCTGGTTTCTTTTTAGTGTCTACTGCTGATCCACTAAAGGGATTAGTGATTACATCACCATAATCTAGTGCTATAAGATGCTGGATATCTTCATCAGTCAAGGATAAGTACTCTTCTATAGAGATATAGATAACTTTTCCATTAGGTAACTGATAATTCATATACTAATTACGCAATAAATTTTGAAATGTTGGCAATGCAACAATAAATTTATTGACATTATATAGCTAACAAGGGAAAAATATTTTAAGATTCCTCCCTTGTCATCTGCTACAAGCATATATTCGACTAAAATATAATAAGATGCAAGCAGTGTCAAAGGTTACGGTACTGAGCTTTCCATAAGTACTAACGTTCTTGTAACCTGTGTGCTAAGGAAGGACTATTAAACTCTCCTTATTGAATGACGATCTGCTTGCAATGTTTTATGATAATACATCTTCAAATCCCATACTAGCTGTTGCATAGAGATCATCTCCATACTTAAACTCTATAACATAAGGGAAGTAATGCGAATAACCTCTAAATGTTTGTACTTTACAAGTAACTTCATCATCTGAATTAAGAAGATTATTTTCTTGAAGTACTTCATATATTTTATCAGCATCTGTAAGACCTACTTTGAGTCTTTCCCATCTACATCTAACCACATCTCCTTCACGTAATGCTTCTGGTAAACCATTACCGAGCATAATCTGAACAAACTGACTAGATGCTTCTGTATTTGACAATAGCAATTCTGTAAATAAATCTTGTATATCATTTGATTTATTAGTATTCTGTACTTCTTTACATACAGTCTCAAGCATTTTGCTGATATCTTTTTCTGTAATGTTTACACTGATTTTCTTTATCTGCATAATTTTGTTTTTTAAAGCATAAGACTGAAGACATTACATCTTCAGCCTTGTGCTTATCCACTTAAAAATTCTTAAAACGGTAAGTCTTCTAAATCAGGTTCCTTACCTTGAGTTACCTCAAATATATTTTGAGCATACTCATATTGATTATTAAGATCTGTATTTGGATCCAAATGCGGAAACTCTTCAATAACAGCATTAATACAACTAGGTAATATATCAGGTCTTAGCATTTTTCTTGGACTATCTGCATCATAATCATAATGATCAACAACAGCATTCAATCCTTCTTGCTTTAGATAACTACTAAGACTGCTTGCAATTTTAGATACAAATTTACCTAAGACAATGTTTCTAAAGTCATCACCAATGTGTATACCTGGTACAACCTTTTTCATAATGACTCTTTTGCCACCACTAGTAAGATCTATATCCCATTTTGCACCATCAAATTCTTGTGTGTAATCAATAAATTTGTTACCTAGTAGATTCTTCATCCACTTTAATGGTTTATTACAATATGCTACAGGATAATAATGAAATCCTACACTTACTTCAGTCTGTTGCTTGTCAAGGTTTGCTTCATGCATAACCCATTTGTCAAAGTAACTACACGTAAATCTAAGTAAGTTACCTTCTTTTTGAGCTACTAATTGAGCTCCTCTATTTTTCTTTTTATATGCCATTTCTAATCATAAATTACGGAGGTGCACTACACACCTCCAAGTAAATAACTTGTAGCTATTGCCACAGTAACGAATACTACTAATATAAGTACAGAGCTTTGAATAGTATATTCATATCTTAATGAACGATACTTTTCTCTAGCACTTTCTAATTGATCTGTTCTCATAGCATGATCAGCCCAATATGCAGACTGATCTACTTCTTTTTCTAATCTTGCTATGTCAGCTTCAGCTTGTTTCATCTTCTGATATGTCCCCATATTCTAAATTATTTTGACCATAAGCTTCACAGGATGCAGTTGATTTACATCCTGGACTTAATAGTCCAATTAATACTATTGTAAGAATAATTATCACACTACCAAATATCTTGATAAATGCTGATGCTGGTATTTTCTTTGCTTTCATATGTCATTTGGATTAAATAAACCTACAGTACTTAACATTATTGTATTATGCATAAGTATTAACTGTTTTTCTAAATTTTTTAGATTTAATGTGGTTAATTGTAAATCATATTTTTCTTCTATTTCATCTGCTGTAATGTTTTCTCCTGTAAAGTAAACATGAGCATCTTGAAAACTTTCTAAGGCAATCATAAATTCAGTCATAAGTTTTAGTTTAATAAGTCAATTTTAATAACTTTGATTTCAGTACCTTCATCTGCTCTCTTATGAGCTAATTCCAGTGATCCTGTAAATAATTCTTTTCCATCTTTAATATAGATGTAACACTCTGCTCTGCTTTCTAGCATTTTAAATTGTTTTTTAAGTAAATAAATAAAAAGGGGCAGTTTTTTTCACAGTCTGCCCCGTTCTTTCACGGCTTAATCCCATAAAGACATTAATTAAGTGTCTAAGGTTTCATCTCATCTCCGTGTCTGGAATTGTTACCAGCATAGGTCCCATGAGATTTTATAGAGTAAATTTGGACCGTACAACCTCTATTAACCCGCTGTGTCAGGTTAAATATCATCTTAAGGTATGACCATTACGCATATAAAATTCATCATCTTGAATTTCTTTCTCAAGGAAGTTACGTTCTATACCTCCTATAGGCATAGTATTATCAGGTACCTCATTCTTAATAAGACTCTCATAATATGATATAATCTTACCGACACTAACTCCTGGAAGGATATCTCCTCCAAAAAGATTAGTGAATTGTTTCTGTGTTTTTGCTAATGCTTCTTCCTTAGTCATTTTTAAAATTTTAATAAGTAATAGTCACTGAACAGTAGAGTGTATAAACAAAAAGAAAGTCTAAAACAAAATCAAAGACCTCATACCCCGACAAAGGCAAAGTTACAGACAAAGACTCAATGATTAGCCAAATGCAGTAATTAAACTACAGTAACCTGTCTAATCCACGGGTTCTTTCCCAGTAATTGTTTTGGGGTTGAGCGATTAATAATTAAGTTAATAATTTTTCTTAGTTTATGTTTAACGTCCAAGGGACAACTTTATATATTCCGAAGAGTATATAAAGAACTCTACTATTCAGCATAAAGAGTAAAGGAATCAGCGCTTGCCTATCCTTTACTCACCTGAAAACCCAATGCTAGTTATTACTAACTTGATATTCGTTAATAATATCTTTAAACCTTGGATCCACTACTATCTTAAGAGCTGCTGCTTCTTTAAGTCTTACTAACTGCTGATTCTGAAACTCAGATTGAGCTGTATCTACTTTAGCATTATAGTTACTTACCTCAATTTGGTAATTAGCATTAACAGTTTTTAGCAAAGATGCATAGTCATTCTTTAACTTAGCATTCAAATTAGTAATTCTTTGATTCTCATCATTAGTTAAGTTTTTAACCTTTGCATTGAAATAATTTACTCTTTTGTTTGCTCTAGTCCAAATGTCTGATAAACCATTATGAATATCTAACAACTCATTAGAATTATGATGTGTTTTACATCTTACTGGAGTTCTCTTACCATCTTCAATAACTTCCCATTCTAAAGCATTATGCTTTGCAAGTTGTGATCTTAATGAAGTTAGCTTACCTCTTTTATGTATAACTTTACCATAATGAGAAGCAATAGCCTCTTGTTCTAAAAACTCAGCAAGCTCTGTAGAAGACAACTGTAACCTACCAAACTCTTCATCAACAAATGGTAAACAATTCGGCTCTTCAATTACTTCTCTTGTAGGCATTGTAAAAGAATCTCTATCAAACTGTTCTTCTTTAATTGCAGCCATTAACTCTGTTTTAGAGTCTAATGCTTCCATAAGCCAGGCTTGTACACCATGCAACTGTGACTTGGTTTTCAATAAATCAAAGATATCTACAATTGGGTTTGCCTCTTGAATATCAAAAGACTCTCCATCTATCTTGATTGTTTTAGAAACTACATTAAAGTTATTAATAGTATTTTCTATTTCTACGCAAGCCTGATTTACTGCATTGCTGATTGACTGTGCATCTGTCATTGACAGACCATTTTTTGCTAATTGTTTCATAAGCGGTTTTTTATTTTAAGTGTATATTTATTTACTAATTTAAGGGGTAACAGTGCACTCTATATGCACTGTTTTTCAATTGATACTAATTTCTTAATTCTATCTTCCATTCTGATTGCTCTAAACGGAGAATGTTTTAATGTATGCGAATTCCAAATACCATACGCTTCTATTGTCCAAAGAACATCAGGCAAATCACTTACTCCATCATAATCAGCTGCAGCATTTTTAATGGCAGTAATCATTGGAAGAGGACAGAACACAACATCTACTAATCCGTGACTATGTCTTTTTAACCAATACGTCATTTCATTAAGAACCTGATCAGACAATGTAAAAGAAAGTTCAACATCTCCATCTGTATGAACAGTTTCATTAAAGTTAACTTTCAATCTTACGGACTCCTCATCACTAACGGCAGGTATTACACTGCCATCAGTAAAAGTAAAAGGATGTGGTGAAGAAAAGTTTGCTACTTTCTTACCATTAGACAAAGTGATAATTGATCTACTCATAAGTCTGGGCCATATATGTCCTGAATAATATCCTGGACATCATTAAACAAAGTAACATACGATTCATCACTATACTTCTGACCAAAGGTCTTCATAGCATCTTTCATTATTTTAGTGGCATATCCTGCCCTACCTGCAATTAACATTTTGATAGAGTCTTCTTTCTCAATCTGAAGTCTAATCATTGACAATAGAGTATCATAGTTCTTATGATGCTGTAGAACACGAGGTTCTTTAACTAAATTAAAAGGCATATATATTTGTTTTAAATGGTTACAAAATTCTAAATGCGGGATACTATGTGCTTAATCTCCTATATAGAGAGTATACTAATACGCTATAAGGTGATAACATACTATGAACAGGTCTTTAATGACCAGAGTTAGCTATATAAAATATTATAATACTATATACTATAGAGTAATTATGATACTAATATACAACCAATGAAATATAGGTATGTTGTACTATCTTATAAAGATTAAAACACACAAGTATTTCCCGCATAGTTTAGTCACTAATTACTTTTACTGACCAAACAGACCTGTACTGACCAATACTGACCAATATAACGTCCCCTAACATATAAAAGTTGGATTCTCCCCCGAAGGGGAAGGCTTGTAAGTACTCAATGTTTTGTAAAAAACTGTGCAACCTGTGGGAACTGTTACTTTATTTAACATACTGTGAGAAAAAAAACCCTATACATCTCTGCATAGGGCTTTAGGTTTATGACACTTGAGATAAATCTGCTTGTGCTTGTTGTACCTGTGGTTGTGCAGGTGTTCCAAATACAAGTGTATCTACTCTGTTGCCAATTGCTGTCAAGTGTGATAGTGAAATCCAAGGCTTGATACCTGCTTTAGGTTGCTTTGTAGCACTATCTATTGGCTGTGTAATCTCTCCTGCATAGGTTTCTCCAACCTGCATTCTTTGATTACCTTCCTTGTCAAATGCATTATTGTGGTAAACAGTAGCCTGTACTCCTGTTAATACCTTTACATTTGGGTCTTTTGTATCAGCACCGTCTTGGTAAATGTCAATAGTTGCAGGATAGAATTTGCTATTAGAGCCTGTAATATCTTGCTTTGCATTTAGGTTAATAGATTTCAGAACTCCTGTGAATTTAGCATTCATTCCAAGGTTTCCGTTTGTTGTTGCTTGCTCTTTAAAAGTCAAGTCTTGTACTAAATTGAGAATTGGTTTCTCCATAATCATAAATTTATTAATTAATATTCTCAAACTATTTAAAGTTGGGATAATCCCCCGAAGGGGGTAACCTGTGTAAAACCCGAAGGGTTATTTACAATTGTTTGCTGTAAGTGGTCACTCTATATAACCCAAGACGGGTTAACACTCCCTTATTCAGGGAGCATTGTTTCAAGGTCTTCTTCCATTGCACTTAATGCATCATTCATACAGTGCACCTCTACAGTGTCTGTGTCTTCTGCATTTGCAATCCACCCTTTTAGTTTTTCAATTTCTGCTTTTAATTCTGAATAATTCATAGTATTTATTTTTTGTTCCTAACCTGTAGAAGTTTTTTACTTTACCCGAAGGGTTTACCCATAGTTATTTACCTGTAGCTGGACAACTATAGAAGGACAAGCAAGAGCACTACACTCCTGCTTGTTTCCTGTTAATCCTTGTATACACGCACTATGGTTTCATAGCCTTTATTAAGAAGTCTGAATTCTCTTTCAGGGTCAAAGTAAGTGCAACAGAAATCCCTTGCTCTATCATTCAGATTATGATAAGTACTAAAGGATTTATTATAGAGTTCACTCCTGTACCCTTCTGTTTGAGCATAAATGTTATCATCAAACTCTATTCCTATTTTACCTGATTTAGCAAATAGTGCTATTCTACCTATAAGATTTGTGTTCTTATATTCAGGTTTCAGTAAGCCTTTATGCCAAATATCTTTAGTATTAATCATTATCCTATCATTAACAATAAGACAGAATTCTTTTCTGATTAATACATTTTCGCTTTTAGACAGGTCTTTTGCAATATATGAGTATTTCATATTTTTTAATTTTAAATAAGGGTGCAGTTTCCCACACCCTTTGATTTATACTATGAACTATTACATTCTTGTGCTTATTCCCAAGTTATCTGCTAAAGCACATAATCTGTTTAACCTTATCTCTTCATCTCTGATTACTGTTTCTAAATCAAGTAGATTGTGTATGTCAAGGTCTTCTTTATTGCATTGCTTGTTGAGTTCTTTCTTCATAACCCTGATTCTCTTTTCAATATCAAATCTCTTTGATTTAAAATCGTGGGTTGCTTGCTCTACTAATTCATCAAGCATTTCTTTTTGAATATCAGCGTCTGTGTCCTTGATTTCAGGATTTAATACTGTCTTCATTCTTGTTCTGTAATCTTTAAATAGTGTCTTCATTTTTTGTTTTTTTGAAGTTCATAAATATATTATCCATAACTGGTTAAAGTTATAGGTCTTCCCCGAAGGGGAATACACAACACAGAGGAAATTAATCCTCTATGTAATGTAGTTCTCTCACAAGGTTGCAACCCTTGATAACACAATAAGACCTCTTTCCCAGTCTCTTTAGTCTGTTACGATATGGATATTACTCCAGCTCCAAAGTGGAGGTCAGCCAATGTTTTATTTCGCTAATTGTTCACACCTGCAATTGGATGAGAGAATATTAAGTAGGGCTATTACACCCTACTGATTTATAAATTTGTTACTAACCCGTAGATTAGTGCAGTAAGGAACCAAGTGATTCCAAACACAAGGCAAACGTAATCCCAGAATTTCATAACTATGCAATTATGTTTTCTTTAGTAGATATTACCTTGAACTTAATCTTATCTGCTTTACGCTGATTCTTAAGTCTGTTCTGTGCTTGGAACTGTGAGTCCCTTAATGCTGTTTTCAATTTCTTGAAATCTTTAATGATTGTTTTCATAGTATATAAATTTTAATTCTCAACTCACTAAAGTTCAGTACTAACCCGAAGGGTTTAGTAATAGTCATAAGCATTGAGAAAAAAAGGGGCAACGCCCCTTATCCCTAGAATGGCATTGCCTCTCCACCCGCAGTAGCAGTAGCAGTAGCAGGTTTCTCAACATTGCTCTGTACAGGCTTTGGTTCTCCCCATCTGTAGCACACAATGGTAGTAGCATCAACCCCTGCTGTAATTTGGGGGTTAGGTCGTGGGTTGCCATCCTTGTCAGGTGATAACTTCACGAGTGCTTTTGTAGAGCTCCAATAGTTCAACATCCCCTGAATCTTTCCAAGGTTATTGTCATTCTCGTCTGTTCCATTGTGGGGAATGACAGCAATAAAAATTTTGACATACTTTTCCATAGTTATTTTTTTTTGATTCTGAATCATATTCTAAAGTTACTTTGTAACCCGAAGGGTTGTGCACTCCTTCTTATCTTATTATCACACACATAATAAAACATTCTCCCAGAGATATCCACCCCCCTTGCAATTATAGCAATGACACCATCCCACACAAAACTAGTGGGGGGCACACCCAACTGCGCAGGTGGTGGGGGTTGCTTTATATAAGACCCACCTCTATGTCTACCACAAAGCATTTCTACCACCGTAACCCTTGGCAATGTCCTCAGTAATTACTATCTTATATGTATGAAGCTATTGACTTTTATATTATTATTCTTTACTATTGTATCATATGGGCAGATTGATGAATCTTTTGACAGCTTTGACACTCCTGGTGATTGGACAAGTCCTGGGGGTAACACAGGTTCACATAATGGTGAGTTATGTTTTAACATTAGTGGTAATTATTTGGCAGGGGAGTTTTACGTATTTCAATCTCCTATATATGATCTGTCAACATGGTCTACAGTTGAGTTACTATGGAGTCAAGAAAGTGATATCAGACAAGGTGATATATTTGGTCTGTATTATTTTGATAATGGTTGGTTCTATTTTGACATTTCTAACCTTAACGGTTTTTATGGTGTCACATTGCCTAATACAACAATTGCGTTAGCATTTGTTCTTAATACTACTTCTGGATCAGGTAATATAAATGGTAAGTTCTCTCATGTAAGTTTTTTATCTATATATGATCCGACACCTTTACCAGTAGAGATGTTAGACTTTTCTGCAAGCTTGCAAGATGAAGGAACAATGGTTAAATGGTCCACAGCATCAGAAAACAACTCTCTGAAGTTTGATTTATATAAATCGTTAGATGGAAGTACCTGGGGGTTACTTGATGAGATCCCAGCAGGGGGGTTTAGTAATAGTGAGCTTACATATAAATACTTTGACACACGTATAGAACCTGGATACAGCTACTATAAGTTAATTCAGATTGATATAGATGGAGAAGAAGATGAATATGGTCCCGTGTATGTATACCGTAATGTATTTACGGATCCTAGAAAGTATAATTTAATGGGACAAGAAGTTAATCAATTTTACAAAGGTTTAATAATAGATGAAGATGGAAGAATCAAGTACAAT
>WLWH01001220.1_pt1 | contig 17714 bp, 18 predicted proteins | sample 6712741 | NCBI WGS metagenome assembly WLWH01 (sample SAMN12718694, study PRJNA515312) | sponge metagenome | isolation source: marine sponge | host: Mycale hentscheli | place: New Zealand: South Island, Marlborough, Capsize Point | collected 2003-05-01 | reverse complement strand
TTACTTGGAAGCAAACAATAATATTGCAGAAGTTGATAATTCTTTTATAGATATACTTTCTAATGGATTTAAATGTAGAACAGTTGATGCTTCTGTAAATTCAAATAATTCTGTGTACATTTATATGGCGTTTGCAAAAGCACCATTAGTAGGAAGTAACAATGTACCAGCAACGGCAAGGTAAAAAATTATGGCGTATATAGGAAGAAATTTAGAACAATTTAGTACAGTTGAAAAGTTAGATAATATTACTTTTACTAATTCTGCTGGTCCTTATAACATAACAAAATCATCTGTAGCTTTTATTCCAGCTTCAACACAAGCTTTATTAATTCAAATAGATGGAGTAATTCAATCATCTTCTAGTTATACTATTAGTGGTTCAACAGTTACATTTGATACTTCAATAGCTTCAACATCAACAATGAATAGTATTGTTCATTTAGGTATAGGATTTATTACAACACCTGATGATAATACAGTTACTACAAATAAAGTTGTTGACAATGCGATTACAACTGCTAAAATAGTAGATAGTGGTATTACTAGTGTAAAACTTGCAGATAATGCAGTTACTAATGCTAAGATTGCAAATGAATCAATTACAATAAATGGTTCAGCCGTAGCTTTAGGTGGAAGTGTTACAGTAGGAGAGACTAAACCAACTATCTCAGCTATATCTCCAACAGTTATTGATAATACTGCAACAGCAGTTACAATAACAGGAACAAATTTTGTAAGTATACCTCAAGTAGAAGCAATTAATTCTACTGGTGCAATTGTAGCAGCAGATAGTATTACATTTACTTCAACTACTCAAATTGTTGCAACATTTACTTTACCTACAGATGGTACATATTTTATTAGAATTGAAAACAATGATGGTAACGCTGTAAGAAGTTCGGCAGCTTTACTTACAGTTTCTGATGCACCAGCTTGGCAAACATCAGCAGGAAGTTTAGGAAGTTTTGATGGAAATTCTGCAATAAGTACAATTACTTTAACTGCTACAGATGCAACTTCATTTACAGTAACAACTGGTTCAGTAACAGCAGGTTTAACTTTTACAAGTGGTGTAGGAAGTGCAACTATAACAGGAACACAAACAGCTCATACAGATGATACTACAGATAATTTTACTATAACTGCTACAGATGCTGAAGGACAGACAGCAGCTAGAGCATTTAGTATTTCTTATACTTTTGGTGCATCAGGTTCAGGAGGATTTAATTAATGCCTAGTACATATTTACAAAAATCTGCTTTTGGTAGTGCAAATCAAAAAACATATACAATTTCTTTTTGGGCTAAACTTTCCACATCAGCAACAGGCAATGTATTGGCTTTTGTTACTGGTAGTAATTATGTAAGATTATTTTTTGAAAATGGTGCTTTAAAAATAAAATCAGTTATTAATTCTAGTACAGTATTTGAAGTAAAAACAAATGCTTTATATAGAGACCCATCAGCTTGGTACCATTTTGTAATTGCTATGGATACAACACAAGCTACAGATTCAAATAGAATCAAGTTTTATGTCAATGGAGTACAAGAAACTTCATTAGCACAAAGTACTTATCCAAGTCAAAACTTTGATACTGATTCTAATAATGATTTAAAAATAGGATATAATGGAACTGATAATTATTTTGATGGTTTACTTTCTCATTTTCACTACATAGATGGCACAGCTTATGATGCTAGTGCTTTTGGTTCTACGGATAGTACAACTGGAGAATGGAAAATAAATACGTCACCAAGTGTAACTTATGGCTCAGGTGGATTTTTAATTTTAAAAGATGGAAATACAATCACAGACCAATCAACTAACTCTAACGATTTTTCATTAGGTGCTGGTCAAATAACTAATCTTAAAGATAATCCAAGTCATAATTTTTGCAATATTAATACTTTATTTCAACAAACTACTGGTGAAGGAGTAGTTGTAAATAATTGTGGTAATACAGTTTATTACGCATCTAATGCTAGTCGTTCTTGTTTTGGAAGTATTGCTCCATCATCAGGTAAATATTATTTTGAAGCTAAAGTATTTGGTGGAACAGGCACAGTAGTTATTGGTATAGTTAATATGGCTTGGAGTGGTCTAAATGGTGCAGCAGGTGCTTATCATGATAATGCTTTAAATTTTGGTTACAATGTTAGTGGTCAAACAACAAGTGGTGGTACAAATACTGCTTATGGTTCAGCTATTTCAGATGGAGATATTGTAGGAGTTGCTATGGATTTAGATAATTCAAAATTATATTTTAGTCTTAATGGAGTTTTTCAAGGTTCAGGTGTACCAACTTCAGGTGCAAGTGGAACTAATGCAGCATTTACTTTAGCATCAGGTGCAAATTATACTGCTGCTTGTAGATTAAGAAATGGAACACAAGTAGGATTTAATTTTGGTAATGGACAATATTCAGGTTCAAATCTAGTAACTACAAATAGTGGTGATGGTTATTCAGGAGCAGAAGGTTCATCTAAATTTTCTTATCAACCACCAACAGGATATTCAGCAATTTCAACTAAAGGATTAAACGAATAATGGCATATACAACAATTAATAAACCTACAGATTATTTTAATACTAAAACTTATACAGGCACAGGTTCAAATTTAGCTATTACAGGCGTAGGACATCAACCTTCATTAACTTGGATTAAACAAATAGGTGCAACTACATCTCATAATTTGGTTGATGCTGTAAGAGGAGTAAGTAAAGCTTTAGCATCAAATGAGACAAGTTTACAAGGTGATTATTCACCTAATAATTTAAAGTCTTTTGATAGTGATGGTTTTACATTAGGTACTGGAAGTTTAGTAAATGCAAGTTCAGGAACTTATGTATCATGGAATTGGAAAGCAAACGGACAAGGTTCAGTTAATACAGATGGTTCAACAGATAGTTTATATACTTCTGCAAGTCCAGCTTCAGGTTTTAGTATAGTTACATACACAGGAAATGGTGCTAATAGAACTATTGGTCATGGTCTAGGAATAGCTCCTAAAATGATACTTACAAAACAATATAATGGAACTAGAAGTTGGTATGTTGGTGCTAATTCTATTGGATGGGGATCTGAAATGTATTTAAATTCTACTGCTGGTTCTTCTGGTTCACCTACTACATTTAATTCTACTGCTCCAACAAATTCTGTTTTTTCAATAGGAAGTGGAAGTGCTGCTAATTCAAATGGCGAAACTTTTGTAGCTTATTGTTTTGCTGATGTTCAAGGATTTAGTCAAATTGGCAGACAATATATTGGAAATGCAAATACTAATAATGGTCCATTTATTTACACAGGATTTAAACCAGCTTGGGTTATGATTAAAGGTGAAGCATCAAGTAGAGATTGGATGATAATTGATAATAAAAGAGGTGCTTTTAATATATTTGGAGAACGATTATATGCTAATGACAACCATGCTGGAGATACAAGTGGAGACTATTTTAGTTTTTTCAGTAATGGATTTCAAGTTCAAGAAAATGTTAGTATATTTAATGAGAGTAACGCAAGTTATACATATATGGCATTTGCAGAAGCACCATTAGTAGGAAGTAATAACGTTCCAGCAACCGCGAGGTAACCCATGTTCTTTGGTGTTACGTCCTTTTCAGCGGCACCTTTTAGTGCTGAAGGTTTTAGTCCAAATGCCTTTGTAAATATACAAGGTGTTCGATTAAATGTTTCAATAGGCAATGTAGACGTAACAGCTCCATTAGACATATCTGTAACTGGTAATCAATTAAACATATCTACAGGCAGTCCAACTGTAATAGCTAAAGCAGTACAAGTATTAACTGGTAGTAGATTAAATGTTGCTACAGGAACAGCAGAAGGTAGAGCACCAAGAGATGTTCCAGTAACTGGTAATAGATTAAATATTTCTAAGAACGGTGTAACAGCATTTGGTAAAGCTACTGTCTTACCAACAGGAATAGGACTAGAAACATCTATAGGTGATATAACTGTAATAGGTAAAGCTAGCGTAACTTTAGCTGGAAATAGATTAAATATATCTATTGGTAATTCTACTATCAAGGCAAACGCTACAGTGGTTATATCAGGTAATAGAATGAATATATCTACAACTGCATTTGGCACAGGAAACTTTAATGTGGTTGGAAAAGCTAATATAGCTACAACAGGTAATAGATTAAATATAGATAATTCACCGGTAGACTTTAGAATTTGGACTCAAGTAGACCCTAACTCAGAACAGAATTGGATTAATATATAATGTTATTTGGAGCAACACCTTTTGCAGCAACGACCTTTGCCGGAGTAGGCGCACAAAATATAGTCTTTTCTGTAACTGGAAATAGACTAAATGTATCAATAGGTAATGCTACTGCTGGTGTAGAATACCCAGTGGCTATTACAGGCAAAAGAATTAACCTTGCAATAGGGTCTATTTCCGTGGTATCTTGGGACCCTGTAGATCCAAATGTAAATAGAACATGGGTACCTATAGATCCGCTTAACCCGTAGGAGAATTATGGCATCAACGTATAGTAGTAATTTAAACTTAGAACTGATAACAACAGGTGAAAAAGCTGGTACTTGGGGTACTATCACCAACGCAAATTTACAACAATTAGAACAAGCATCATCAGGATATATATCAATAGCTGTAGGTGGATCAAATGTTACATTATCAATATCTCAAGGAGCTACATCTAATGGTAAAAATTTATATTTAAAACTAACAGGCACACTTACAGGTAACAGACAATTAATAGTACCTGACAATTTTGAAAGAGTTTATGTTGTAGAAGACGCTACAACTAGAGGAAGTGGTGCTAATTTATACACATTAACAGTTAAAACAGTTTCTGGAACAGGCGTTGTATTAGCAGCTGGATCTACATCTATAGTTTATTCTGATGGCACAAATATAAATAAAGGTATGATATCACAAGGTTGGTTTACACCAACTGGTAATTATACAGCAGTTGCTGGAGATCAATTATTTGTTAACACATCAGCAACAGGTATTAACGCAGCAGCAACAATGACACTACCGGCAACACCTGTTGTTGGCGATGAAGTAACAATCGTTGACAGTGGTAACTTTGCTGCATCAAACAACATAACTATTGGTCGTAACTCATCTAATATAAATGGTGCTGCTAGTAATTTAACAATTAATGCTAACAGTGCTGCTTTTACTTTAGTCTATGCAAACGCGACTAGAGGTTGGGTCTACAAAACGACCAAGATATCATAGGAGCAACAATGGCTCTCAAACAAGTAAGATTTTTACCTGGAGTTGACAAACAAAACACAACGATTGGAGCAGTCGGTCGTTGGGTTGATTCTGATAATGTTAGATGGAGATATGGATTACCAGAAAAAGTTGGTGGTTGGTCTTCTATCTTAACTTCTACTTTAGTAGGTGTTGCAAGAAAACAACATGCATACACAGACTTAGAAGGAAATAGATATATTATTATTGGAACAGATAAATTTTTAATAGCATACTTTGAAGGTGAAGTTTATGATATTACACCACTTAGAACAACTTTAACATCAGCAACTATTGCAACAACAAATAACTCAGCTACTTGTACAGTTACAAAAGCTACACACGGATTATCCATTGGAGATATTGTACAATTAGATTCAGTTACATTACCATCTGGTACAGGTTATAATAATTCTGATTTTGAAGATAAATACTTTCAAGTTATAACTGTTCCTACTACAGGCACATTTACAATTACACAAACTAGTAATGCAACTGGAACTGTATCTACTGGTGGTAGCTTAAGTATAAAATGTTTACAACCTATAGGTCCGGCAGAACAATCGTATGGTTATGGTTGGGGATTAGAGTCTTGGAACACAGGAGGATTTGGTAGTGCTGCTTCTGCATCTAATGTAACACTAGAACCAGGTCTATGGTCACTAGATAACTTTGGTGAAGTATTAGTTGCAACTGTATTGAATGGTAAAACATTTACTTGGAATGCTGGGGATGCAGCTAGATTTACAACAAGAGCATCTACTGCAACATCTAATTTTCCTACAACAAATAATCCAACAGCTACAAGATTAACTTTAATATCACCAACAACAAGACACTTAATTCATTGTGGAACGGAAACAACAATTGGAACAGATTCAACTCAAGACGATATGTTTATAAGATTCTCTAATGCAGAAGATATAAACACTTATGATACATCAGCAATTAACACAGCAGGTTCACAAAGATTACAAGATGGTACAAAAATTATAGGTGCACTAAAAGCAAAAGAAACTATTCTAATATGGACAGACAATGCTTTATACACAATGAAATTTGTAGGTGCTCCTTTTACATTTGGCTTTGAACAAGTTGGTACTAACTGTGGATTGATAGGTCAGAACGCAGCTGTAGAAATAGATGGTATTGCATATTGGATGAGTCCTAATGGTTTCTTTTTATTTGATGGTACAGTTAAATCTTTAGAGTGTTCTGTAGAAGATTATGTTTATGATGATATTGAATCTACAAAGGGACAACAAATTAATTGTGGTTTAAATAATTTATACACAGAAGTAGTTTGGTATTATCCTAGTGCAGGAGAAAACTTTAATGATAGATATGTAGTTTATAACTACGGAGAAACAGCTACTAGTAAAGCAACTATTTGGTATACAGGAAATGAAGCTAGAACAACATGGCTTGACGCTTCTGTATATCCTAAACCATATGCAACTAAATATGCTTCAAGTACAAATGGTACATTCCCAGTAGTCAGAGGTATAACAGGATTAGGCGGTACAACAATATTTGAACACGAAACGGGGACCGATCAAGTTAATGCTGACGGTAGTAAAACAACAATTACTTCTTTTGCTAAATCATTTGATTTTGATATTAAAACAGAAGAAACAGATGGTGAGTTTTTCTTATCATTAAAAAGATTTATTCCTGACTTTAAAAATATACAAGGTAATGCTAAACTAACATTAGCAGTAAAAAGATTTCCATCACAAACTAGCACAAATACTTCATTAAGTCCTTTTACTATTACATCTAGTAGTCTTAAATTTGACACAAGAGCTAGAGGAAGATATGCAAATATAAAGATAGAAAATGATGCAGTTAGTGAAACATGGAGATTTGGAACAATTAATTTAGATTTAAAACCGGACGGTAGAAGATAATGGCAAAACATATGAAAATATCAGAAGAAGCATCAGTGCAAATGCCAATGAAAACTGTTGCTAGTTTAATTGCAATGGTAGCAATTGGAACTTGGGCTTACTTTGGCCTGCACGAAACACTCAATCAGCACTCAACAACATTAGAATTAATGGAAAAAGATTTAACAGAAAATACAGAATTTAGAATTAAATATCCAAGAGGACAATTAGGTAAGTCATCTGGTGAAGCAGAGCTCTACATGTTAGTGGAAGATCTATATAAGTCCGTAGATCGTTTGAATAAAGCTATTGAAGATGGTATGCACAATAAAGTTAACATTGAGTTTTTACAAAAACAAGTAGAAAAAGCTTCTAACGATATTGAAAAATTAAAAGATAGACAAAGAGAATTTGCAAATGGATCGAAACACTAGAAAAGTATTGCAGTATATAACTGACATGGAAAAACAAGCTAAACAAATGAGCTATGTTAAACATCTCAAGAAAGAAGTTGAGATTAATGGTACAGGCACACACAAATATAGAATTAAACACGGACCTAACAAAGGGGTGGTTGTAAAATGAGGCAGTATTATAAATCAGGTGGTAGATCAGAAAACACAATATCAAGAAATAAAAAAAATTATAGATCTACAAAATCAGGTGCTGGTATGACAAGAGCTGGTGTAGCTGCATATAGAAGAGCTAACCCAGGATCTAAATTAAAAACAGCTGTAACTGGTAAAGTTAAAAAAGGATCTAAGTCTGCTAAAAGAAGAAAATCATATTGTGCAAGATCTTTAGGACAATTAAAAAGATCGTCTGCAAAAACTAGAAATGATCCTAACTCTAGAATACGACAAGCTCGTAGAAGGTGGAAGTGCTAATGGCAGTACGATTAACATATACAGGAACACCATTTGTCAATCAGATAAGACAACAAGGGTTCACAGCGGGAACTCCTACTGGCGGTTTTAGTAACAGACTTGCAGATTTTTTTCAAAAAGGACCAAAAACTTTTACATCTCCTAGTTTAGATGTTGCTAAAACTTATGCTATAGGTAAAGGTGGTGGCACAATACCTGTAGTGTCTTCTACATCAAATTTAAGATTACCTAGTGGTGGTATTCCAGAAACTACAATTGGAAGAGGGTATAGAGTTCCATCTGGTCTTCCTAAATTTGGAACAGAAGTTGTTATGAGTCCTAAACAAGCTACTGCGGGAATGAAATCTTTTGATAAAATGAAAGAAAGATATTCAAAATCACCAAGATTTAATCGTTTAATGAGAGGTGAGGTTGTATCAGGTTTAGGGGGAAAAAATTTTAGTGCAGCAGAATTAGCTAAATCATTTGGCAAAGGAGCTTTAACTTTTTTAAGTAAAGCCGCAAGTAAAGCATCTTTGCCTCTTTCTATTCTCACACCAACAGAAATGGGAGCAGCTGAGATAACTCCAGAAATGAGAGCCTCCATAGACCCTACAGGAATAAATTCTTTGAGAGGTGATCCTGCTCAATTTTTTGGAGAGGATCCTTTCTTATCTGAAACTCGTGATTATACAGATGGAGAACTTTACGATATTGATGACACTGGTAGAATACCAGGATTTACAGATAAAATAAAAGGTGGAATTGAAACTATGACAGATAAACTTGGACCTATTGGAGATTTTTTTTCAAAAGGTGGTATTATGGGTAATGTAATTAGTGCTCTTGGTAAAAGAGGAGATGAATCTACAAGAGGTATTGCAGGATTAAATGTTAATGATGTATTCAATATAGATTCATTTGGTTCGGATGAAGATCCTACTAAAGATCCATATGGAATAAACATTGTATCAGGTATGGGTAATTACAATCAATATGTTAAAGATAAAGCAAAACAATTATCTTTAATGAAATTTAAAACAGATAGCGGAAAAAGAAGACAAGATTTTTATAACCAAGCTGCTGCTCAAATAAAAGCACAAGAAGAAAAAGCATTAGCAGACGCTTTAGCAAGAGCACAAGAAGAAATAAATAGAATGGGCTATCAAGATTATGGATCTGGTGGTGTTCAAGATGGTAACTATGATACATCTAATATAGATGATGCCGGAAATTATCAAGATGATTCAGATCCAGGACAAACAGAATAATGGCAAAGATAAACGTTAAAGTACCAGAACCAAAACAAGAATACGATTTCTCTAACCAGAAACAAATTAACAGAGTTATTACAACTATAACTGAACAACTAAACTCTACGTTTCTTGATGAGATAAAACAAGAACAAGAGAGATTTGCATACTTTATTAAATAATGGCTAATATATATAAGAACACAAAAATAGATCTAACGGCAGCATCAGCTACTACAGTATATACTGTGCCTTCTGACTCTAGATCTATAGTTAAATCTATATTAGTTAACGACGATTCGGGAAGCGGGGATACTATTACCCTAACCCTTACTAATGCAGCGGGGACCGTGTTTAGTCTATTTAAAGTAAAAGCTGTTGCTGCAAATGCAACTGTAGAATTATTAACAAATCCATTAATTATGATGGAAAGTGAAGTATTAAAAGCTACACCTGCAACTGGAAACAGATTGCATATTGTGGTATCAATGCTAGAAATGAATAGGAGTTAAAATGTTTATAGAAAAAGGTGGTGTCGAATATATAACAATAGATGGTAAACAAATACCTGTTGTTAAATGTGAAGCAGAAATAGTATTAAGAAACAAGAAAACTAACAAAGAATATGTCTCTGATAAAGAGGCAGAAGACGATATTAATAACCCAGCTACAGATACTGTTCAAGATGATGTAACTAGATCTGTTAAGATAAAAGTAGCAAAAATGCCTCCTTTAGGCACAGCTACAAAGGAATAGTATATTGACTGTGGTGGGAAAAAGTAATAAATTAGATAGATTGGGCATAATTCTACAAGCAGCCCACTTGCTATCATCACAATAGGATTAAAATATGCCATTTAAAAAGATATTTAGAAAAATAACTCGTCCAATTAAAAAGCTTATACCAAAAGAAATAAGACCTTTTGCTCCGTATATAGCTGCAGGTATGATTGGACCTGCGGGTTTACCTGCTTTAGGTCTTAAACAAGGTATGTCTAGAGCTTTATTAGCAGGCCTTACTAGAGGTGCTGTAGATGATGAAGCTGATTTTAGAGATGTATTAAGAACAGGAGTAACAGCTGCATTACCAAATATAATTAAAGGTGGAAGTAATATGTTAGCTGGAAAGTTAGATCCAAAACTAGCAGCCGATATTGCTGGAAATATTGATAAAGCTTCTAGCTTAGAATCTGCAACTGGTATAAGAGCAAAAGCAGCTGCATTAGCATCTAAAATTGGACAAAGTGAAACTTTAGGAAAATTAACTTCTGGATCTGTATTTAATAAACCAACATCAGGTTCAATAATAACAGCAGGATCTATGGATGAAGCTAGAAAATTACTTGATCAATATGAAGAAGGTCTTGAAGGTCCTTACGATAGAAAAAATGACAGAGGAGCTTTGTTTAAAATATTTGAAAAAGCTCAATGGGGAACAGACGATGAGATTAATGACATGTTAGATAGATATGGATACATGGGAGGTGGTAGTGTTATGCCAATACAAACTGGTATAGCAGGAGCATTACCAATGCCAAATACAAGACCTGGATATGATATGGGTGGTGATGTTTTAATGGCATCTAATGCTCAAAACGACGAAATTTTAGAACGTCTCTTTGAAGAATATTTAGATATGGGTTTTTCACCAGAAGATGCAGCTAAAAAAGCAAGAGAAGCTTTTGATAATATGGGTCAAATGATTGATACAAAATCAGATAGAGTTATGGCTGCTGAAGGCGGTATTATGGATCTTGATGGTATGGAAAAAGATTATAGAAATGATGGTGGTTTTGTACCAATAGGAGAAAAAGAAAGAGCTGATGATGTACCAGCTAGATTAAGTTTAAATGAATTTGTAATGACAGCAGATGCTGTTAGAAATGCAGGCGATGGAGACATTGACAAAGGTGCAGAAGTAATGGAAAATGTGATGAAAAATCTAGAAGAAGGTGGTAGTATATCTGAAGAATCACAAGGTAGAGAAGGTGCTAGAAGAATGTTCAATACCATGGAAGGAATGGAAGCAGTAATATAATGGCAACAACAACACAGATTTCACAAAGAGAACCGTTTATACAAGCAGCGGGAATGGGTATTACGGAAGCAGGTCTTCCGCTATTAAAAACAGCATTAACACCACAAGATTATACAGGTAGAGAATTTGTTGCTGACCGTTCACAATTAGAACAAGACGTAGCTACTAGAGGAGCTGCATTAAGTTATGGTCCAGATTCATATCAAGAGTTTATGTCCCCTTATCAAAGGGAAGTTATTGATGCAACAACTGCTGCATTAGATAGACAACAACAACAAGGCATAGCAGCATTAAGACAAAGAGCAATACAATCAGGTGCGTTTGGTGGTGGTAGAGAAGCTGCTATGATGGGTGAATACCAAGCAGTTGGAGATATACAAAGAGCATTAGCTGAAGCACAAATTAGACAACAAGGATTTCAACAAGCACAAGCTGGTGCATTAGGAAACTTAACAGCACAACAAGGTTTAGGACAATATCAAGCTTCATTAGGTGGTCAAGAAAGAGGAATTGATCAAGCAAGATTAACTGCAGATGCACAAGAAGCAAGAGAAATGCAACTAGAACCATTTACTAGATTAGGTTTAGTTACACCTCAACTAGCTTCTGTAATCGGTGGATTCCCAGCACAAACAATTCAAACAACAACACCACCTCCTAGTTTTGGTCAACAAGCATTAGGACTTGGTATTGGAGCTGCTGGATTAGCAGGCGCTGCTAAAAAATTTGGATTATAATTATGAGTAACATATTAAGAAGACCAATGTTCAGACGAGGTGGAGCTGTAGAAAGCAAAGGTCAAGGTATTACATCAGGATTAGATACACCTAAAAGAGGTTTAGTAGATGAACCTGGTAAATATTCACAACCATCAATTGACCAAGCAATAGGTATGTATGACGATGTATCTAAATCTATGCCTTTTGATTTTAAACCAGAATTATCTATGGGTGACTATTTAAAAATAGCATCTACAGGAGCTCAAATATTAGGAGCACCTAGTGAAGGATCAGGAGTAGGTGGAGTGTTAGCAACTGCATCTAAACCTTTAGCAACTCTAGGTATGACTTTAGGATCAGATATAGATAAAAGACAAATGTTAGCTAAAAAAACATACGGAGACAAAGTAAAAAACATAGCTTCTATAGCTGGTGATCTTGAAGGAGAAAAAATTAAAGCAAACAGAACGTTTGCAAAAAAACAAAACCTTGAATTATTTGAATCTAAAATGAATGAGAGAATTAGTTCATTAACAGAAAAAAGAGATAGCTTTGATAAAGGATCTGCAGAATATTTAAAATTAGATAGAATAATACAAGCTGAAACTAGAAATAAAAATGATGGTATGCAAGCAATTCTTACTGGTAGTAAAACACAACAAGAACAAAAAAGAGATTTATTTAATATATTTATTAAAAATGCCGACGGAGATATCGATGCAGCAATTGCATCATTTATGAGTGTATTTCCTGGTGCTGAAATGGATAGTATTTATTCTGGATTTACTGCACCTACGGTTGAAGATAAAAAGAAAAAACCTACACTAGCAACAGGTGGTAGAGTTGGTATGTTTGCTGGTGGACCTATGACAGGTGGTACTATGGAAGATGAAATGACAGAAGAAGTACTTCAAGATGAAGCTAAACAAAAAGAACTTTTACAAAAGAAACAAGAAAAACAACAAGCAATACCTTTAAGTTATGATGAGCTTAGAACTAGATTACCACAATCAATTGGTGATGATGTTGTAAGGTTATTAGCAGACAACTATGATGCATTAGGTGACTTCGCACAAATTCAAACACAAGCAGACGTAGATAATTTTAATTTAAAATACCAAGTAAATCTAGTATTACCGCAGGAGGCATAATATGCCGATAACTAAATCTGACGTACTGAGTTTGATTGAGGACGCAGAACAAAGAAATTTATTAGAAGAAAGATCAGAAGATAAAGAAGTAGTTAGCAATCCATTATCGTACTTAAGGTTTGATCCTTTAATGGCTCCTTTTGTACAATATCAAGACAAAGTAAAAAAAGATCCTAAGTTTGGTTTTGAAGAAGAAGGCCAAGTAGATATAGCTAAAGATATAGAAAGAATGGCTGTTGGTGGTGGTACCAAGCTTGTAAAAAGTATTGGAGAATTTATAACATCAGGGGTTGATTTTACTTTTGATACAAATGCTACAGAAAAATTAGATAGTATTACAAATAACTTTTTAGAAAAACATGGAAACCCAAAATTATTATCAACTCAAATAGGTGAGTTTGTAATTCAACTTGGTGGTGGTTATAAAATAGCTGCTAAAATGTTAGCTAACATAGGTAAACTTAAAAATATAAAAAAGTTAGACACTAACTTAATTAAAAAATTTGGTGCAGTAAAGTATGGAGCACCTACTCTTCAGTTTTCTAAAAAAATAGGTACAGGTGCATTATCTTTAGGAGCTGCTGATATGTTAGCAATGGATTCTGAAAGGGAAACTCTTGCTATAGAAAAAACTCCTGAAGAAGGAAAGACTGGTAGAGATCTTGCTATAGCTAGATTATCTAATAAAATTAAATTTGGTCAAGAAGGCGCTGTAATAGGTGGTGGTATACCTATAATAGGAAAAGGATTAAGTCTTGGGTTTAAATATGGTATCTGGAAACCTGCTAAGTTTGCAGGAAAGACAGGAGCAAAAGCAATTAACTTTGCAGTTATAAATCCATTATCAAAAGGTTTAGCAAGAGTGCCTTATTTAGAACAAGGTGTTGGTATTGTTAAAAACTTACCAGGTAAAGCTTATGATAAAACAGGTCTACCTCCATTTAAACAATGGAATTTATTTACAGTTAATGACAACATTGCATTAAGAAGAATTTTAAAAAGAGCTGACAATGTTTTATCTACATTTAAATCTATTAGTAGACAAACTCCTGAACAAGCTGACGTAGCATTTAGAGGAGAAAAATTAATAAAAGAAAGAGCAAGATCAATAGAAAAACTTTTAGATAGCTTGGAAGCTAGAGCTTACACAATGGTTAAAGCTCAAAAGAAAATGTATGATACTAAAACAACTTCTCCTGCGTCTATGGAAAAATATTTAGATGAAACCATGGAATATTTAAGAGGTCAAAGATCATTAGAAAAAATACAAGCACCACTTAGACCCGTAGCAAAAGAAATTTTAAATCTAACTGATGACATTAAAAAAGATTTTAAAGATGTATTACCTAAAGATAGTGAGCTGTTACCTAATTTATTAGGTAATGCGTTAAGAGGATATTGGAGAAAATCTTTTGGTATATTTACAAATCCAAATTATTCTGTACCAGAAAATTCTAAAATATTTAAAGACGCTGTTAACTTTGTTAAAAAAATAAAAAGTTTAGATGTTGATGACATGGTTAAAGAAATTGCAAAAAGAGATGGTATATCAAAAACAGCTGCTAAAGAACAAGTTGCTAAAGATATGGTTAATAACATATTAAGAACTGCAAAAACAGATAACAAAGATCCTATACAAATACTTACAAGAATATCTAAAGAACAATTAGATAGTGATAAATTTATTGCTACAGGTAAAGAATTACCACCAGAAATATTAAAATTATTAGGTGACGAAAATAACGCAAGAAGTATTATTTTACAAACTGTATCTAACTTATCTACACAAACTGCATACAAACGTATGTTTGATAGATTAGGAGAAATTTTATCTAAACCTACAAAAGAAAGATATGCTCAACAATTATTTAAAACTAGAAGAGAAGCAGAAGTAGGATTAAATGTTGCTAAAGGAGATCCTAGTGTTATTCAAGTTGGAGAGATACATGGTTTAGGTTTATTAAAAAGTAATGCAAGTAAATTATATGGATCTGCAGATAGAGTTAATAGATTAAAAAATCTAAGAGGGCCTTTAGATAATATTGCTAACATACCAATATATAAACAATTTGTTTTATACCCTAAGATTGCTGCACAATATGGTAAAACAGTATTATCACCAGCTACACAAACTAGAAATTTTTCTTCTGCTGGTTTCTTTGTAGGAAACAGAGGACTATTAGGTAATAGAGCATCTGTAACAGAATCATTTAAAATGATGGTAGATGATATATTTGGTGCTGGTAAAGGTGCAGCTGATGAAGAATTAAAACTTATAGAAAATGTAAGAGAAGGAATTAAATATGGAGCTCTTGACGAAAACATTGTAGCCGCAGAGCTTGGCGCTGTGCTTAAAGCAATGAATAAAAAAGGAATAAAAAGCACAGATGAACTTACTGCTATACTAACAAAAGGCACAGGAGGATCGGGACTGTTAACTAAGATGGGTGGTAAAGCAAGTAGAGTATATGCAGGTGGTGATAACGTTTGGAAATGGTATGCATACAATTGGTATAAATCTTTCTTAAATGACTTTGCAGGAAAAGATCTTGGTAAAATGCGAACATGGTTTAAAGAAATTGCAGGATATGAATTAGATCTTAAACAATTAGGTCGTAGACAATTAACTACGAATGCTGAAAAAGTAGAAGAAGCAATTAAACAAGCTTCTGGTTGGTACGTAAGAAATACCATGCCAACATATAGTATGGTTCCTGATGTTATTAAAGCAATTAGGGTTACACCATTTGGTAACTTCGTAGCTTTCCCTGCAGAAATGATTAGAACGTCTGCTAAAACATTAATGACAAACATGAGAGAGATGGCTTCTACTGATCCTATTATGAGAGAGATGGGATATAGAGGTGCTCTTGGACAATTTTTTGCATTAGGTGGAGCAAGCATAGCTACAAAAGAAACATTTGCAGCATTAACAGGAGTGTCCACAGAATTAATGAATGCATACAAAGCATATGTAGCACCAGACTTTCAAAAAAATTCTAATCTAATAGCAGTATCAAAACCTGAAAACGGTGTATTTAAAGTTGTAGACTTATCTACTTTCTTTCCATACGATTCTGTAACTAGACCTGTTCAAGCAGCTATAAATAAATATCATCAACAACAAGTAAATCCACAAAGTATTAACAGATTTTTAATGGATATGTTTTTTAGTCCTGATGGTCCATTTGGAGAGCTTGTCGCTCCATTTATTAACAGATCAATTGCGTTAGAAACATTTTCTGAAGTATTAAATAATAAGAAAAAAGAAGGTGGACAAATCTATAGTGAGTTAGACGGTATGCCGGAGATGTTTAATAAATCAATAGCACATATATTTAAATCTATGGAACCTGGAGTCGTTACTACAGGCAGACAATTGTATTATGGTTTCCAAGAAACTCTTACACCTACAGGCGGTACCTATGATATAGGTGATACTTTAGTAGGATTAGGAACTGGTATTAAACCATTAAGAGTAGACTTAAAAAGATCAATGGATTTTATATTAGGTGACTTAACTAAAATTAGAACAGAAGCACCTAAGACAAGTAAACTTTATAGACAGAATCAAACTAAACGAGAAATACTAGAGGAGTTTATAGCCATACAAAGAAATGCTTGGAATGAACAAAGAAGAATTTACAAAGCTCTTTCTGTTATGGAAATGTTAACTCTACCTAAATCTTCAATAATTAAAGAAGGTAAAGAAAGAAAACTTTCTATGAAACAATTAAGAGCAGTTATGAAAGGTGATTACTATCCAGTTAATTTTTCTAAATCTAGGTTTAAAGGTAAGATAAAAGATATAGAAGGTGAAGCTGCTAGAAGAGATTATAATCCTGGAGATAGATTTAATAAGGATGATGTTTATCCTAAAAAAGAAATGAAGGAGATTATTAATTATTTAAAAAGACAAGATCTTAATGGAGCTTTTCCTTTTGATGTTACAACTGATCCAGAACCAGAGATACCAGAAGATATGCTAGTACAACCAAATAAACAACAAAGTTCTATTCAAACACCACCTTTAGGAAACACACCTAATCCTGTAGTTAGTGGCATAAATGTGGCAAAAATAGACCCAAATACTGGCTTGACACAGACAGAGACAGCTTTATTGTCTCCTGAAGAACAAATTATAAGACAAAGGACTAGAACTTAATGGCTATTGAACCTAAAACTACTAGAGAACATATTGTGTCTTTATATGGACACGTTAAGGGTGTTAAAAAAGATGTTAGTCATATGCATAACGGTATTCACAGATTGGGCGGCAAGATAGATAAAATCTATTGGGTTCTTTTAGCTACGGTGGGGGCTGTAGCCTTACAATTATTAAACTATTTAATAGGATGAGACTTAGCAAAAATTTTACTCTTGAAGAGATGACCCGTTCAATGACGGCTGCTCGTAAGGGCATCGACAATACACCAGGTTCAGGTGAGATACATAATCTTACCGAAATTTGTTATAATATATTAGAACCACTTCGTGCTAAATTTGATAAGCCAGTTACGATCACATCAGGCTATCGGTCCGAA
>WLWH01001218.1_pt1 | contig 17721 bp, 34 predicted proteins | sample 6712741 | NCBI WGS metagenome assembly WLWH01 (sample SAMN12718694, study PRJNA515312) | sponge metagenome | isolation source: marine sponge | host: Mycale hentscheli | place: New Zealand: South Island, Marlborough, Capsize Point | collected 2003-05-01 | reverse complement strand
CAGCATTGTCTGCTACAGTTAATGTAGTGCCGTTTGCATTTGCAGTGTTTTTAAAAAGACCGTTTGACCCTGCTGTCACGCTTCCTGCGAACGTGGCGTTTTGAGAGGTATCTAAAGTAAGAGCAGTAGCATTAACATCGAAGGTTGTACCATTGGTACCACCGAAACCAAACGCTGCACCATCGAATCTAAGATCAGCATCACTAGCAATGGTCTTAGCAGAAAAATCAGACCAATAGGTAAGCTGATTGTCAGCACCAGTACCAGCACTAACATCACCACTACCTGCCGACGCTACCGCTGCCAAATAGTTGAGAGCTTGAATAATGGAACCAGAGACTCCAGTGAACGAACCACTCAAGAGTACATCACTTTTGGATGCGAAGCTCTCAGCCTTAGCGGCGTTATCAGAACCTGAAACTGCTAGAGAAACAAAATTACCTACTGGATTAAGAGACAAACCACCCAACATTTGGGCATTTGTTAAAACGGGGCGTGTTTCACTGCCCGTGACTAATGCTCTATTTGACATATTATTTCCTCCTAAAGAAATAAAAAAAGTTATTATAACAATTTTATGGTATAACATGTGCCTTGTTAGTTGGCACTCTTTTTATAACACTGGGCGGAAACTTCGAAACTTATGGCATAAACCTATAAGCACGCTCACCTATAGTTAGTCTGGCGAGCACTCATTGAACGAATATAATCGTATTTTATTCACAAAAATGTTTGTCGATAGTAGAAATATTTTCTTCTGCTTCCGTAAGCTTCTGAGTCCACTCTAAAACTTCAGCTAAAAGGTTAGAATGTTCGCCGATTCCTACTGGATTATTGACATAGACATCTAACACTGCTAGTGCCTCATCACGTTGTGCTTCGTAGTGGCTTAACGCAGCCTGTAAGAGCTTATTCATTTTTTTGCTCCAAAATTACAATGCGCTGTTCTAGTTCCACAACTTTTTCAAAAACAGCAATAAACTGCTTGAAATCTCCCCGAGTCAAATACATCATATCGCTATCAGCATGTATCTTTGTACTTTCTTTTTCGTGGTCTTCGTTTGTATTTTTCTCACTCATATGTTTCTCCTAAAAAATGGCAGAGGGAGAGGGATTCGAACCCTCGGTAGGTTGCCCTACACAGCATTTCCAATGCTGCTCCTTAGACCACTCGGACACCCCTCTATATTTTGGAGCGGCTACTCAGAATCGAACTGAGGTCATCAGGTTGGAAACCTGAGGTAATAACCATTATACGATAGCCGCTTATGGTGCCCAAAGCAGGAATTGAACCCGCAACCTTCGGTTTACAAAACCGCTGCTCTACCAATTGAGCTATTCGGGCATGGTAGGGGGACCGGGACTTGAACCCGGAACCTATGGTTTATGAGACCAGTGCTCTGACCAATTGAGCTATCCCCCTAGAAGTCCTTTCAGATGTTATTATACTCCTTTTCTACAAGTTTTTTAAATGTCTTTTCCATGCCCGGATTTACCAGCCGAGCGTGTGGCATAATGTCGTGCCTGATAATGCTTCTCATAAACTTTCTGTCTGCGTTTGCTGGATCAGTGAGGAATGGAACTTCCTTCCTAATACACCAGTCTTCCAGCGAGCGTTTAGAAGTAGAGATAAAGGGTCTAATTACATTTTTGTTGTTGTAGGGGATAACTTTACTTTTGCCGTGCATAGAAGAGAACAAAAACCACTCTATCACATCGTCTAAGTTATGACCCGTAATGATCGGCATATTAAAACTATGGAAGAACTTGTATCGCTCATCACGCCAGTGCTCTTCCATTGATTTTTTCGGAGGGCAAGAATTATAATTGACACCAATGACAAGTGGAATATCTTTCTTATCACAAAAGTTCTTTACAAATCTTTTACACTTCTTTCCAAAATCCGTACCATGATCAAAATAACAGGCAGTCACATCATGGTTATTATTTAAGAAGTCTAGGATAGCCATAGAGTCTGGACCGCCGCTGACAGCGACTCCCAGTTCTCTTGATAACTTCCCTAAAACTTTCAACATCTCAAACTCCTTGGCGATTCCGGCAGGATTCGAACCTGCGACCCACGGCTTAGAAGGCCGTTGCTCTATCCAACTGAGCTACGGAACCAAATGGTGCGTTCGGTAGGGTTTGAACCTACGACCCCTGCCGTGTAAAGGCAACGCTCTACCACTGAGCTACAAACGCATATTTGAAGAGTTTTAGCCCAAGTAAGTCTGGACTCCTAGTACATTTGGTATCTAACCCTACAAACCGTTTTCCACACGCAACTCTTCAAAGGTATGTGGTTACTGAAGGTAGGGACGCTGGCTCTTTATGCTTCCTGCCAGATCGGTTCGGGTTTAGCCCTGACACTTATCGTCGTCGTGTGTTTAGTTTTTTCATCATGTTTCCTTAATTAAGTTTAGCTAAAGTTTCATCCACAGAGCCATCAACGATAATGACAGAGAGACCGTTAGCAACATCACCTCCAGTAGAAACCAAGGTCTTCCACTTGCCGGTACTGCTAACATCTTCAATTGAAAGTACATTATTGGAGTTGATCCAAATTGGCTCAAGGGCGGTGCCAGCGCCGTTGCTTCGAGTAAACTTTACAAACATATCTTTTCTCCTTCTATTCTTCATCATTTGGTGGAAAATGTAATCCGCCGTGCCAGAAGTCAATAGCACTTTCCGGCGCTGCTGTTCCTGTATCGGGGATAACATCAATCCAATCACTAACAAACTTATCAAGGGAATCATTAAAATCATCTAGTGATACTCCCTCTTTGCTGATAATTTCAAGCTTGAAATTGCATTTCCACTGCTTCTTGTTTTCTGACATTATATCCCTCTAAAAGGTTAGCCAATAAATAGGGTACTCTAAACTCAAAAGTGCTCCGCCAACCATTCCTGTGGCGATGCCAGACAGAAACATCAAAGCCGGCATCCACACATCTTTTCTTATTTTAATAATGGGCATTGTTATCCTTAGATTCCATAGACGCCGATGACGTCTTTGGCTTTGTCTTCAATAATACATCCACGAGGAAAGTTTTTAGCAGGAGACTTCCAAGAAGCAGGTTTCCAAATCAAGCCGTCCTCTTTGCCGACGAAGAACCAAACATGCTGGTTGTATTCACCCTGTGACTTGATGACTTTGTAATACTTACCACCCTCTTTGACCTTGACCTCGGGAACCTCAAGATTTGCAAACTTGGACTCGTAGTGCTCGTTGAGCATTGAGGCGCAGTCGTCAATGAAATCATGCATGTGAAACTCTACTTCGGGATTTGCGATAGCCATTACTCTCTCCTTATATCTTATATTATCACGGACTTGAAAGGTGTCAAGTTTTTTCTAAGATAGGTTTACAAAAATAACAAATCTTTAACTCACGATGAGGTGCCTTGTGAATAACTCCGTTTTTTTCTACAAACTTTCCGGAACACAAAGAACAACAATCACCTCGGCTCATATCTCCATTAAAGTGAAGATCGGTACGGCGGAGCTTATGGATCTTATCATGACATTGGCGACACAAAACCACTAAATCAGTAAGACAATTTTCTTGTCCTTTGTTTTTATAAGTGGCGTGGTGAATGTTAATATCTTTTCCGTCTCTCCAGTCGCCCTCAAAACAGATTTCACACTTATCACCATTATAAAAAAATGTTTCGCTCCTTTTGTTTTTCCAAACATCTGACCTGAGATAGGTTCGATGCTGTTCCTTACATTCGGCGCTCTTACCTTTAGAAATCTTAATCATTATGATACCATCTCAAGGTCACGTTGGGAGTAGAAAGGATTGTAGCGATCTAAGCTGTCTTCGTATTGAAGCTTGTAGTTCCCGCCAGACTCAGCTTGGATTACTAAGGCGACCTTACCGGCTAACTTCCAACGGTTGTTCCGCTTATTATCTTTGAAACGAACCAGCGACCCCACCGGGTACTTGGGAGGCAGCGGAGCAATGGAGTTGAGTGCTTGCGTAATGTTGTCATAAAAGCAGCCGGGGAAGTAGTCCGTGTGAGGGTCGGACTCATCACCTTGGCGCTTGACATGAGGAGCACTAATGCTGCCGTCGCTGTTTGTCCAGAATGAAATAAGCTGGTTGGAACCTTCAAAGTGAACATAGACCTTGACTTGACCATTGTTGTGATAGTCATTCTGTTCAATGTTGACCTCACGCTTGACAGCTTTGGCACGATTGCGAATCTTTTTAAGAGCAGACTCTAACTTCATATCTCTCTCCCTTACATACACATATTATCATGTATATAAAGGAAGTCAAGTTTTTTTATTTACTTTATTAGCTTGTGACGTAACGCACTGTTGGTGGGGTGCCCGGCGCAGTTGTGCTTGCTTCCGCAGCAGCAGTAACGCACCAGTGGCTGAAACCGGCACTAAAGGCAATTCCTTCAGGAAAAACATAGCTTCTTTTCGTTGATGCCGGACACATAAATACCATATCGGCGGCTGTTGTGCCTGCTGTAGCGTTGGCGGTGTTTGCTAGTTTGAAATAAACAATGGCTGCGAGACCTGTATTGTCCACCTCTACCATATACAGAGTTCCACTTCCACCTGTTGTATTGTCTACAGCAGCATTAGTTGCAGCCGTGTCCTGAACTATTTTAGCTGCAAGAGGATTAGATTGGTTAGTAACGGTGACAGCCATGTTTATGTACCTCGTAGGTTGATCTCAAACTCTTAATACATAGTCGGTAATTTTAGAAACCACCACACTCTGGCGGGAAGAGATCTTCTTCGTTTACATCTGGAGGATTAAAGGAAGCCACCTCTTTAGGCACCTCATAAAACTCCATGTCAATCATAAAGGTTTCTAGGGCATCCTGAATAGTGGGTGCCCAAATTGTAAAGGTTACTCCCCTGACTTCGATTTGAAAGCAGTTCATCGCTCTCTCCTTATCTTACTTTCTAAGATACCATCGATTTATCACTTGTCAACTTTTTTGTTTGTTTTTTTACTACGCATATACAGAAATTGTTCCTTCTGCAATTTTTGCAGAGTCAATCTCTTTTTGTCTTTTATCTTCTTCAACAATTCTCGCTGCTTCTCTGCGTGCTTTGATCTCAGCCACACGATAAGTATCCAAGTGCCACCAGGAAAAAGAAGGGCTAACAGAATACCAACCAGTAGCGTAAATATTGGCATTGATCATAAATACTCCTGTAGTTGTATTATGAGATCGGCAGGATTCTCTACCATATGATATTTACCACATTTCATAGCAATGTCAAGATCATTTCCATCTTTGCAGATTTTATCTCCAAAAAAGATACACTGATCGGGAGATTCCTTCATATTCTCGAAGGCATAACTTTTGTCCCAGCCCTCACGAGTAATATCAATAGAGATTTGTCCGCCTAGGCGAAACGATAGTCCCCATCCCTTGAATTCTTCTCGGAGTTTATTGACAATCTTTTCCCTCTCTCCGCTTTTCTGGTCCCAAATTACATAATCAGCCCGCTGATCACTGGTGCAATTTCTTCCAATAATAGAGAAATTGATTTGACTACCTCTCCACTCTACGAAAGTTCCAGTTTTTATTTTTGTGTGTGTGTTTGCAGCAATGGATAACAGAACATTAACAATGTGGTTAATGTCTGCTTCGGAATAATGGTCCAATAGAGTAACTTGATGAATTAGTTCTGGTTCTATAGGCATTGTTTCGTCATCCATATCCAGGTCGCAATTATAGACACGGGTACCATTACATGAATAAACTTTCTCAAACATATTCAACAAAATCTCATAAGGTATTTGTTCTTCAATTTTTTCCATGTCTGATCCAGTTACCAAGTACTTCTTGACTGAAGGACCGAGCGCCTTAAGAGTGTCTAGAACATCGTTGGTTATTGGCTGGCGAGAATCTGTTAGAGTGCCGTCCATATCAAACAAAAGTGCTTTAGGTTTATTCTTCATACCACAAGTCTCCATCAATTTGGGGTAATACCTTATTTATATCTACTGGATTCATCATGAGGTATCCTGTAATATCATATTCATACTCATTTGTCATATAAAACTTCTCTTCTTGTGAAGAAATGTGAGAAAAACTCTTTTTAGGCAGTAAAAAAATAGTATAAACGATAATACTAGTGTTGTTTACATCTTTTTCCCCATAGAAAGCATCAGTAATAATGCCTAGTACATTTAAGCGATTTACTCGCACAAATGTTCCCTGAGGGAGTGCTTCTGCTGGATAATCAGAGTCTTTGGGGCGGAAATTCACAATTTTACACCTTTGGAGAGATTTTATTGAAAATAATCGTCAAATATTGATTTTTTAGCTCAACTATCTCTCCACAGGTTGTTAGCAGCGAATTTTATGACTTCTTCAGCAGAATCTGCTGAATATCCGTACTCATCAATGAGTGTTTGGACCATTTCGCTGTATTTTATCTGCTGTTTCTTGTCTCTAGACTTCGATTTAGTCACAATTCGGGAAATTTGCTTGACCGAGGAGGTTAATTTGCTCTCTATTGCCTCTTTTAGGGGCGCATAAGACTGCCAATCGACATTTTCCCCTCTCCTGAGCTTGGAAAACATATAGGCGGTGATATCAACTCTGAAATTCTCTCTGGATGTACCTACAATTCCTATTTGTTCCTCTATTGAAGCCATAAAAGCCTCATCGGGCTGTATTTCTTCGTTAGTTATCCCATCCTTTACCGTAGTCATGTTGACATAAGCTTCGGCATGGTCTAAATAGTTATTAAATAGGGCTTCGGCTTGTTCGTCATAAGCCGAAACAAAAGCTTTAGTTATTTCTTTCTCTAAAATATTCAAATATTCCTCATGAAGAGTCTTCCCTAGAAAGTCCAGGTACCTATTTCTATCATCTTCAACAACAATTTGATCCTTCACTTGTTTGATCAAAGAATCACGAATAGAAATAGGTGTTACCATATTCTTTTCGCTGTCTGAGAGGGCAGCATCAATAGCTTTCATGATGAATCGGGTAGAGATGCCAGTCATTCCCTCTTCTCGTGCTTCATCTCGCAGATCGTTAATGTCGATTTTCTTGACTGTGCCTTTTTCTATTACATCTTTTCCGTCATAGAGTTTCATTTTTGTTAGAGCATCTACTTTATTTGATGGATGAAGCCGACTTAAGACAGCAAACATTGACGCAATCTCTAAGGTATGTGGAGCTATGTGACCATCAAAATCAGACAACCCTAATAACTTTTCATAAATTTTCATTTCCTGGCTTACTTCTAAGCTATAAGGAACATTTACACGAACTATTCTGTCTAGTATAGCTTCGTTGGTATTTTCAGACTTGAACTTGTTCCACTCAGCTTCATTGCAGTGAGCTAATATTACCCCATCAAAATAAATCATAGGACCTTTACCTGGGGATGGTACTGACTTTTCCTGGGTTGCGGTAATCATTGTATGTAAGAACTCGATTTCATTTTTGAAAACTTCTACAAATTCTACAATGCCTCGGTTACCAACATTGAAAGCTCCATTTAAAGATAATACCCTAGGGTCATCTTCTGAATATAAATCAAGTTTAGAGATGTCCTCACTACCAACCAAAATTGTCACATCTTGGCTATTAGCATCCATTGGTGGAACAACTCCAACCCCACGTCGTCCTCGAATTGAGAAAGATGATTGTGTGATTGGCATTGACATATAATCATTATTGTACTCTTCTTTGAGTCTGAAACGGCAAACTGGACAAAGATCACCCTCCACATTGATGCCATATATTTTCTGGAATTCTGAACGTAAGGAGCGAGGAATTAGATGCAAGGGCTCTTCGTGGATTGGGCACCCATCGATATGATATATCGGCTCGGAGGATTCAAGAGCCATCTTTATATGCTCCATTAGGGCTGACTTACCGGCTCCCACAGGTCCTAACAACAAAAGGACTTGTCGGCTCTCTTCACCCCTTAGAGAGGCAGATCTCAAGAATCTCATAATTTTAGCTAGCGAGCGCTCCATGCCAAAAAACTTATGCTGAAAATAATCATAGGTTCTCAACTCTTCACCAGCAAATATCTTATTACATCTTTCATCCGCAGGAGACATACGAGTAATGCCGTGAGATGAGATAGAATCATAAAGACGTTTATGAGCAAGTTGAGTAATGCCTGGCTTAGTTTCGAGAAGCGCTAAATATTCTTTCATTGTCCCTGTGAACTTTGGCTCTTTTTTGGCTTCTTTGTGTTTCCCAACTAATTTAAGAAACTTTTCTGATTTTTTGTTTGTCATTGGATTAAAACTCCCAAGTTTCATCTTCTATAATGGTGTTAAATGCTACTTCGCCATGCCACAACTTGTTGATGTATTCAAACACCTTGTTCGCTTCAGAAAGCTCAAGATCTCTACCATCGTGGACATGTTCTAAAACCAGTGTACCATCTTTTTTCATTTCTTTTACTAAAATAACCGGGACACTATTGAGTCCTATTGTTTTAATTAGATCGTCACGCACGGTTCTCCAGCTATCATCGTCGGAAATTTCCGTTATTTTATTGTAGCCATCTTTTTCGTGAAAAGAAAAAGTAAACAAATTTAGTTCCATACAAAGTTCTTGGGATAAATAATTTTGAAGAAAACTTTCATCATTGTGGGTTTCACGAACTCTGATACACTCTTCAAACCCCAGTCTTTTTTCTATATCTTTGAAGATTGTATACCCCAAATGATAAGGGTTTATCCGACCCAAATGAGGACGAACTACTTGGTTGTGTAACCTGATAAAGGAGAGATAATATTCATCAGGTATGCCAAGAGTTTTAATTATCTTTTCATGTATCATGCAAGCCCACCCTTCATTCATAATTTTTGTAAAGGCTTGGGGGACAAAGTATAGAGATTCTCGTTCTACAATTCTTATCAAGTCTCTTTCCCACTCGTCTAAGAATCTATTGTTCTCGGCAATAAACCCTAAAAGATTAGAATCAGGCTCTAAGGGAATTTTGTTGATATCAAAATTGTCCCACCATCCTGTTGTATCGTTAGTTATTAAACTCTGGTAGTACTTTTTCAAATCTTTGTGGTTTCTTCTCTTGATTCCAGGAGTTCGGGGAACTTGGTACTTTATGGCATGGCAGGCATCTAGGATGTTTTCAACTTTATCAATACCAATATTGGGATCTTCGATATATTTCTTGACTCTTTTTGACGAGGCTTTAAACCTGTCAATGACCGTATCTGCTCCGGTCTCAGCAAACATACGATTGTTCTTAAAGAAATCGCTATGCCCAACACAATGAGCCATTGTTAAAATATGTGTAGGCATTGGGTTCTCAGTCATGAGATAAGATATACTAGGGTTTGAGTTTATAATCATTTCATACGGAAGTCCCGACATTCCTAGATTGTACTCAGTCTGGATACGATCGAAAGACTTTCCATATGACCAGTGCCTATAATGTGTAGGAAGACCTGTATAAGCCATGTGACCCATCATTTCTTTATAGTCACATATCTCGTATTCAATCGGGTACCAGTCTAATCCTAGGCTTTTCCCAATGGCACAGATTTTCTTATCCCATTCTTGAAGTTCATTCATAGACCACTCAGCCATTTATTTACCTCCGAAAAGCTTTTTGAATGCAGTCCAGATATCCCTGTGCTCTTCAAGCCTTACTCTTTTGAAATTCTTATCCTCAACTAGCTTAGTCCAGTCCCACAACTTTTTGTCATTTTTGCCAGAATATAAAGCATAATCACTATAATTATGAAGCTTTCCTATCTCTGTATAACACATGGTCTGGTTTATTTCCTTGAGCCGCTTAAAGCAGCTAAGAGCTTCTTTATTGTCTATAGACCAGTTATCTCCATCTCCACAATAAAAAGTATAAATATTCCAATTGTTGGGGTGATATCTTTTTTCTATTATCTCTTCTACTTTTTTTAAGCCGGTTGAAACAAGTGTTCCACCACTAGGAACCTGTGTAAAGAATTGCTCTTCATTGACCTCATTGGCTTCTGCTGTGTGGGAAACAAAAACTACATCTACAGAAGAATATCTATGATTTATAAATTGATACAATAAGAAGAAAAAACTGCGAGCTAGAAACTTCTTAGATTTTGTCATCGAACCTGAGACGTCCATAATGAAAAAAACCACGGCGGCAGTATTCTCTTTGTTGACGGGCGCAATATGCTTGTAACGCAAATCACTCTCATGAAAGGAAAATCTTTCCCCACTCTCAGGATCATAAGAACCAGCTTTTATAGCTGCTTTTTTTCTCTTTATTTTCTGTTTTATAGTCTCTTTTTTTGAAAGCCGAGGTCTAATCCCGTAGGGTCTTTTGCCTTTCCTTTTCATTTTTTCTTGAGTAGTAAACTTGAAATTCTTTTTCTCAAGTTCTGGCAAATTAAGATCATTGAAGAGGTAACCAGCCAGTTCCTCAAGAGACATTTCTATTTCATACATCTCTTCACCGGGTTTGTTTCCCGGCTTGTTGCCTTGACCTTCTTGAGGTTTGGTTCTACGTCTATGACCTATCCGCTGACCCTGACGCACTTCTTTTCCTTGCGCCGATCCTACTTGTTTATTTTTTTGGTTATTGCCGTAAACTAGTCGGTGTTCTTTGATTCCCTTGACAGGTATGCGAATCTTCTTCTTGCCGCTTTGTCCAATTATACTCTCTTCGGCAACAACATCCCTAACGCTTTCTTTTATTGCTTTTTCAATCTTTTCCCGGTGGCGAGATCTATCACTCGACGCACGATCTGCAATTGTCTTGTGTTCACGGAAAATACTCATACTAATATAAGTAGTTTCTCGGTGTTTATTATGCTGGATCTAAATCCGTAAGCGCAACCATTACCGGTTTCCTTTCACCAGCAATGGCTACCATAGCAAAGCCTGGTTCAGCGGAATATCTATCCATCTCTACACTAACAATCTCGCCTTCTTTTGGCATCCGTGCATAATCGACTTTTTCTCTCCCGCTAGCTGTCTTCTTGACAACTTTCTCAAGCTCATTCCAAGTAACTTTCATGCCCGGTTTGAAATCTTGTTCCATCCCGTACTCTTTTAGGATTTGTTCTTTGATAAGAGTTCTCAGTAAGTTTTTAGTGATTTTCATTTTCTCATGTCCTTGAGGGAATCCCTTAGTGCTAAAAGATCATTAGCCATTTTAATAAAGTCTGATCGTTTCTCAAATTTTCCATCCGTATCAACCAGATCTTTTGCAATCTGGGAAACACTCTTAATAAGACTATCTATAGATCCTTCTCTGGCAGTGTCCTCTGGTGACATTGTGGGGACTTGTATTTCTTCTCGAATGAGTTGCCTTAGAACGTCTTTAGATAATCTCATTTCTTATCCGCCACGGTCTGTGCACCTTTAGCGAATGCCGCCTGCCGTACAGTCTTAGTATCATACTCATCAGTATTAGCTAAAACCTTTTTTGCAAATTCTTGTGCGCTCATCCCACGCTTCTTAGCCTTGGCAGTAAAAACACCTTCTGTGCCCTTCTTTTCTATTTCTTCGCCAGCCTTAGAGAATGAGTCATCAGCTTCGGTCATTTGCCTAATCTGCTCCTGAACCATTTCTCCAAGTTGTGTTCGTGTGATTCTCATTTATTGGTCCCCATGGTTCTGTTTGTAAACCTGATTTAAATAGGCTTCAAAATCTTTTAGTGTCTTTTTCTTTGTGCTCCGCATAAGTGAGGCAAGCATCTCTGTCACTTCACGTCCTTCGGGTTTAGAACCTATAGCCTGAAGGGGATTATCAATATCACGATAGAAACGACCCTTCATATCAGGCTCTCCAGTTAATTCTCTAAATATTTTAGTGGCTACTTTTTTCCGGTTGCCAGGTCTTGTATAAGGGTCATCTAAGTCTGGGATGTCCGTCTCTAATTGTTCTTTACCCGCTAGAATATCTTGCGCTGCTTGAACATAAAGAAATACTTGATCTACGCCGTAGACTTTGTATTTCTTTAGTCTATCTGATTGCTCAGGAGGTTCATTGACCTTGACACCAGACTTTTCTAATTCTTCCATAAACGCAGCCAAGCTAGTAAGTGCTTTCTTCTTACCAACCTCAACAAAGGGGAAAGTTGTTTTATCAATATGGATGTAATAAGGGATGTTTCTTTGTTCCGCAATAGCGACGCCATCCTTAAGACCTTTCATCGTATAAGCTTCTATAGAACTGCCTGCTTTTCTTTTTGGTTCGTCATCAAACATTCCCTTCTCAAATCGATACAAAGGAATGGCAAAATGGATTTCGTCAATATATCTGTCGGCATCGTTAATATAAGGTTCGTCTAGGAGGACTCTATCCTCAGCCTCGAAGCCTTCTGTGGCACCAGTATTTCCAACATTGGCTGCTAGTTTAGATGACTTCTTATATTCAGCAGAGCCCCAGTAATCAACAGGTGCTGCCTTATACTTCTCAGCCAGAGCACGACCATCTAACTTAAAGATGACACCCTGTGGGTAGGTGCCCGTGTAGGAATTTACTGGCGTTCTTGCGGTAGAAAAATAATAAAGCTTACCTTTACCATACTGAACCTCTACGTCTTTGGTAAATCCACCGGATGCCATAAACCTATTCTGTTTTAGAATCTTGGCACCCTTTTCAAGTCCGTTAGTGTAGTGATAGACGACATCGCTGATGCCCTCCTTTAAAAACTTACGCCATTGTTCCATTAAGAGTTTCATTTCTTAGAGACATCCACAATTCTTAAGGGAGTAACTATAAACTCGTTCCATAAGGATGTCTTTAGTTCTCCGTTGCAATCATTTTCTAAGTCAGTACAAAGATTATCTTTTTCGCCGGGGTAACCCATGCGATGTAAATTGACGCATTTCCGCCCATTACTAACGGAATAGGATTTTACATCGCTGCGGAAGCCAGCCCGAACATTGCCTTCAAATTCCATAATAAGATTGGACTTGGATCTAAAGAAATCTCTTTTGGCTATAGTGTAGGCGGAGATGTCAAAAGGGTCTCCGCTTGCTATAGCTCTTTCAATTCTTTCGACGCCTTCTTTGTGCGTGTAATGATATAGCATTTTTGGATTTTCCAAGCTTCCATAGACTAACTCAGTAAATACATCGTCCACCAACACATAGGGTTCTAGATCTCCACGAGAATAAAAATAAGCGAACTTGAGGTCCGCTACATTATCAAAATATTGTTCAAATTCGTTCTGCAATGACCAATATCTATGGTTGGCAAAATCTTCTATATGGTCTAATACATTTTTAGACGTTAGTAAATCATATCTACCCACATCAACATTTAACTGGAAGCCATAAAACTCATCTACAAGATCTTGTAATTCCTGAGGTCCTACAACTTCTCCATGACCATGGCTAACATAATGCCCTTTGGTCTGAAAGTCTAAGATTTTATTAACAAAGAGATTTTCCCACTCAGCGAGAGTGTGAAATGCAGACAATGGCTTAACATACCCATGTACATAAAGCTTCTTTACGTTCTCATTGATAAAGATTTTCCAGCTATTGTTCACTTTGTTTGTTGTCTTCTTTGGGAGAATGAAGTTGGATATACTTTTTAGGATCTAAGTGATCCAAAGCAAAGGATTGAGCTAGTATGCTTAGGATCATGATGACCCCGGCAATTGCTTTGCCTCCGAGTAAGAATCCTATAATGATAGCTGGGACTGATAATGTATCGAGCGACTTAGCAAGGAGACTCTTTTCTTTTCCTTCAAGTTTCTCGCCCCCAAACAGTTTTCTAAGAAGCTTCCCGGTACCGGAAGATGCTGACTTGTATTCATTAGCAATGGCAGACAATCCTTTCTCCACGGATGATTTAGCCACACCTAGAATTCCCTCATTGAGATAATCACCATTTTCTACAACTGGACCAGACCTTCCAGGTCCTGCTGCCTTCTTGGTAAAGGGAGGAGTATTAGGATTATCTCCCTCCTCTGCCTTATCAATCATGCTAGCAAAGGATTTGCGGTAAACCTTTTGCATCTTGCCTTGCTTGGCGGCTTCAGTGACTAGCGTCCTTACCTGGTTTTCAAGATCCTTTCTTTTCATCTTGGGGAATCTCCTTAATTTTTTTCATAATGTCGGCGGTAACTTTTTTATTTCTTTCCACTTCTTTTAGTTCTTGGACAATCTTTTGCCAAAATAAAGTCTTAGTAATCATAAAGTACCTCGGTGTATCTATAAGTAGTTTTGTTTTATTATTGTCTACCCTGAAAAAGGGCATTTATTGGATGAGAAGACAAAACCTTGTCACCCTTGGTATAATAGCCAGTGCTTTTGACCACATATTGCCCTTCACTTAGAACGGGAGAAAAGAGCACCTTTACTTCGTAGGACGTCCGAGGCGATAGTTGGGTCATAGGAATAATCTGCAAAGTTTGCAGATCGCCAGCACGCCGTCTAAGTGTGCCGTAAGTCAAGCCAAGAGCAGTAAAATGATTAAGCCCGCTCGCCGCCGAAATTTTTGCTTGGTTCATGCGCCGAATATTGCCGGCGATCATGGTTTCCATATTCGTGGTAGAAAATAATAACATTGCACTCATGCCGATAAAGGCACTCATCACTAGAACAAGAATAAGAGCCATACCTCTACGGGCTAACATTAATCATCCGATCCATTTGTGGAAGGCGCATTACACCATTAGTGTTCATCAGCGGCTGTTGAAGTCTTAGGTTGTCCTCTACCCATTGAGCCGTGCGTGCCTTGCACAGGTTTGCCGGCACATGTCGAGCGATACATTCCTGCTCTTTTCGTTTCACAACCTCGCAGTAGCAGCGTACCCGATTCTCCAACTCCAGTTGTGGAGAGAGAGTTACTCCAATCGGAAGAACTTCGTTGGTTCCCGGCACCCATTTAGGGCAAGTAATAGTTTGCATTTGATACGTTTGATTAAACAGATTTGCAAATACAAGCAAAAACAATGACTTATAGATCATGTTCATCTTCCTCCAAATTTTTTTCTTCAATATCAAAAAAGGTAGCGGCTAAAATAAAGGCAGATGCAGCCCCAATCATAACCCAGCCTAATATAAGAGCGAATATATTCACTAACAAGCTCCAAATTTTTTTCTTGAAATTTTTTTCACTTCACAGCTTCCTGCACTAAATCAAATTCTTCATGACTCCATAAGTGCGTTTCACCATCACCACCGCAGACAACGCCGTAAAAGAATCGTTGACTTTTGACAATATCGTCGACGACTAACAAAATGCTGTCAGGGCTGTACTTGTTGCCCATGTTTCGAAAGCCACCAGACCTTTTCAGCCACCAGGAGTTCTTCTTAAACTTGACAAGATCCCCAGCCTCAAAAATTGTTTTCATTTAACCACTCCTCATAAGGCTGGCAATGGCTGGCAAAAGTATATAATCTTTCTGTGGCAAATACTACATCAAGTACCAGCATATCTTGAAAGCCTTTCTCTGCGCCCATCACTACACCAAACTTTATGCCGCCCGTGCGATCCGCACGCTCATACTCGACAATGAAGTCACCCTTCTGAAACATCATGCAGGGTATCCAATTTATTATATAACTTGTCGAGCTTTTTGTTTACCCGTGCTGAATATGCTGAATCCCCTTGCCTACCTGCATATTCTAAATCTACAGCAAGGTGCTCGACTTGTTCCCGCAATCTGTCTTCCTTAGTCTTCTTATACTTCTTCTTAGTTAACACTTACAGCTTCCTTTCGCTTCATTGAAATCACTTTGATGAACTGCTCCGGCACCCAGTATCCCTTACCCATGAATAGCACCTTATGCTTACCACATGATCCTACCTCGGCTAGAATACCTATGCCATCTATTTGCCCGCCTACTCTGCCATAGGTGAACTCTACTAAATCACCTATTTTCATTTTTTATCCTTGTGTGGAAACTTTCCTAGTACTCCCTGTTTGAGCAGCCACTGCAAGTCTTGCACTATAGTCTCACACATCTCAACAGCCTCTGGTTTACCTTCTCTTTTGGCAACGGCTGCCATCTTCTCATAAGATTTTATAATCTTATTATACTCCTTGTATTTCAATGCCTTTTGCCTTTGAGAGGAGTACAAGCTCTCGATGTGTGAAAATGTGCTGGCTGCCATTGGCAAACTGCAAGCTGTAGTAGGATCCGTGGGAATGATCTGTTGCATCGTGTCCAACATTTCTTATGATTAGTGCCGTCTTGCCGGCGAAGTACTGGAGAGCGCAATCTTTGGTTATCATCACAAGATCGCCTACCTCAAACATCTAGTGGATTGTTGGCTCTATTAGCCCATCTGCGGTTAGATCTAGATTCATCATGGCTTCAATAGAGATGGCTGCCAGGATGATTTCGTCATGTGCTTCCGGAGGTAGGTCGCTGACAGCTAACTGAGCATAGAACTCGTTTGCTGTAGGATTAGGCTCGTTACCAATCTGTTCTAAGATCTCCGATGCCTGAAAGAGTTGCATGTTTTCCCGGTCAAGCTCTGGTACATTAGTTAGCAGGTTGAGCATATTTATTTTCCTTTCTCCACTCGATTCTGTGGAGGTCGTGTTGATAATACCACTTAGGATCTTTTTGATCAAAGCGTACATGATACTGCGGGACTGCTCCTTTTTCTTTATACTCTTTAATAACTAGTCCCAATTGTTTAGTATTTGGCTTATTGTGGTTTACACCGCCTTTATATCTCCGGAATACAATGTCTCCTGTTTTGATCATTTATTTTATGCCCCATATGTGTTCCTTGATCTTAAAAGTATCCTGGGGTATTGTATCCATCTTGGCAATAAAGTCTTCGATGTGTAACACCCGTGAAGACGGGTAAAATTTTAGGTCCGATTTTTTAAGTTCGGCTCCCTGGAATAACGCCATGTTTGTGGAGATTTGTACCATGTCTTCTTCATTTTGAAGGAAGTCTCCGTATTTGACATTTATTACCACCCCCACATCAGGCTGAGCATAGTTGGGGTTATCGATGTCTTCATCTTTTAGACACATAACCAAACACCCTTTTACAAGTTCAGTCATTTAATTTCCCTCTCAATCTTTTGAACTAATCGTTCAGTCAGTAAATCAGCTAGTTTATCCACACTAGTCTCTGATAATAAGTATTTTCTTCCCTCTGATTTTAGCACATTTAGAAAGAAGCCTTTAGCTTTCGCTTTGTTTATTTGTTTAGTATAATCTGTCATGACAATCAAAAATCTCAGAAAATTAGCCGTGTGTGTCGAATGTCCTTAGCGCAGCTATGGGACCCCCCCTGGGGGGTGGGACATAGATTAGGGGTCGGAGGGGGGGTTCCCCCTGGGGCTGGCAGGGCTGTCAAGCTTTACATAGTTCTGCTTCAATCAGGGCATAAGCTGTTCTTCCATAATGACCTTGAAGATTCCAGGCAAGTCCGCTGTCAATCAGTTCTTGGAATAGCTGGACCATTTCATTAGCATCTAGGTTACCCTGTTCATACTCTACAATTCTCTCTGTCAGGTTTTGCATTCTTTTTATTGTCTCCCGCAAAATGGATTAGTCGATTGCGATTACTCGCTCATTGGTTTTGAAGTAGGGACGGCTAGCACCCCGCTCATCCGTCATCCACATCCGCTGTGCTTTGCAAGCCTTGGGCTTGGGAGCTTCCATGTCCGTCAAGATAATAACGCCGTCAAAATCCCCACGCTTATTGATGTAGTCGGTAGGAGCATTGAAGCAGGTGCCGCCGCAGCTAACACGCTCAGCAGCTTTGTTCTGCCCCTTCTTCCAGACGTAGACCTTATCTTCTGGCACCT
>WLWH01001217.1_pt1 | contig 17727 bp, 24 predicted proteins | sample 6712741 | NCBI WGS metagenome assembly WLWH01 (sample SAMN12718694, study PRJNA515312) | sponge metagenome | isolation source: marine sponge | host: Mycale hentscheli | place: New Zealand: South Island, Marlborough, Capsize Point | collected 2003-05-01 | reverse complement strand
ACTAGTTTAATTATTGATGGAATTACTACTGCACCATCAATACTTGAAACATTTACAATAGCTGGAAATGCAACAGAATATGCAATTCAAGCTGTTACACAATTAGGAACTAATGAATATAGAATACAGTTAGATAAAACTCTTGCAGCAACTCCAGCTGATAATGCTGTAATTACGATAGTAAAAGGTTTTGTTCATACTGTTAATAGTATTTATGAACCAACAAATGTTTTAGAAGCTGTTTTTGGAAATGGTGCGTTGGGTTCTTATACAATAGATAGTAATAATAGAATTACTTTGAATAATGCACCACAAATTACTGGAGTTAGAGTAGGATATAATTTTACGCCTATATTAGAAACAATGCCTATTGATAAAGAAATTGATACTGGGCCATTGACAGGACAGCCAAGAAGGATTAATAAAGCTATAATAGATATTTCTGGAGGGTTAGACGTTACAATGAAAGCTGCTGATTTAACTTCTAAAGAATTAATAATACAACAAGCCGATTTTACTATAGGTAATGATTTATCAGCGTCTGCTGGTAAAAAAGAATTTACTTTTTTAGGATATAGTAAATCACCAACAATAACAATATCGCAAGATAGCCCATTACCATTAAGAGTATTGGGTATAGCTATGGAGATACAGTTCGCATAATGCAAATAGGAGCATCAACATTAATGATGATCTCAGCTGGAGTATCAGCTGTAGGTACAATCTCATCTATGAGAGCGCAACAAGCTGCACTTAATAGAGAAAATTATAGACTAGAAACAGAATCAAAAATGGCTGCACTAGCAGCTAAACAAGAAGAAAATGCTAGAAGGGTTTATGCTGAAAAAGAAAAAGCTAATAACCTAGCCTATCAATCTATTGCTGGTTATGCAGACGATAGTATGTCATTCTTAAATATGAATAAACAAGTAGTAGAAAATAGAAACAAAGATATTTCGGATATAAGATTAATGGGTAAATCTGTTAATTTAAAATATAGACAAATGGCTTTTGAAAACCAAGCTAGAATGGAAGCAGTAACCTTTGGTGGTTATACTTCTGCAATAGCTGGGTTAGTCAATGGTTATGGAAATTATAAGTATTACAGCTAATGGCACTCACATCAGGCGAAAAACAAAACAAAGCAACAGTTAGTTCTATACAAAGTAGAATGGGTGTTGTTGATGCTTATGGCGAAGATGGTATAGGTTTAGCAGCAAAAAATGCTTCTGCTGTTTTAGATGTATTTGCAGAAAGAGAAGCTAATAAAGAAGAAGTAGCTTGGAAAACAGATTTTAAATTAAAAACAAGAGAGACATTAACTAAATATTCAAGAAAACATTATGATGATCCAGATGCTTTTACTACTTCTGTAAATTCTTATAAAGATACATTAGTTAATACTACTCCCAATAGATTTAAAAATTACGCAAAAGAATATATAGGTAATCTTGCATTTGAATATGGAGATAGAATATGGCAAGAATCAAAAAATCAAAAAGACCTTTTAATTTTAGATAATTATTTAACCAACCATAATGATTTTATAGCAAATAGAAATGAATCAATAATGGGTTTAACTAAAGATGAAATGCAATCATATTGGACTGAAAGTTTATTACCTGAAATGTCAGATGCTATGAGTGATTATGAAAAATTATACAATTCATATCCAGCTAGTATACAAGATCAATTAGCAAAACAATATGGTACACCTGATAGAATAGATGAAAATGGTAAATTTATAAAAGGAACATTTAATAATACTTTAGCAATAGGATTTGAAACACAAAGATTAATTAGTATAGCTAAAAAAGAATTAGAATTTGCACAAGCACAAGATACTGCTCTTATACAACAACTAGGCTATATTCCAGAAAACTATATTTCACAAGTAGACATATTAAATAGTGAATTAAAACAGCGTGGATTAAATTATATAGAAAATCCTTTAAATGAAATAGATGATGCTAGTGTATATAAAAACTCAAATTTTGAAGAAAGAGCTGTAATTACTTCAACTGTAACTGATTACATAAAAGAGTGGAACAGTGCTAATGATAAAAACATAAAAAAACAAGAAGTAATATTTAATCAAAATAAAATAGATTTAGTAGATGGTCAAGTAACTAGAATAAAAGATGGAAGTGTATTTGAAAATGATAATGAAATAAGAGTATTTGCTACAGAAAATAAATTAAATGCAGATCAATTAAATACGTTAATAAAAGAAAATAATAAAATGCAACTTATTCAAGAAATTAGCAGTCAAGTTAGTATTTATGAAAGTGGAAAAGTAGTATCAAAAATGTCTGGATTTGACGTTAATCAATTAATTAATTCAAGAGTAAGACAATTTAATAATTATTTTGGAGAAGGTACTATAACAATAAATGAATTAAAAGATGAAGCTATGATGCAACAAATGTATGAATTAGTAAGTATTGAGTTTCCAGATATGACAAGAACAGTGTTTAATGGTTTAGATTTATCTAGTGTAGATCAAAACGGAATAGAACAAAATAATTTATTTTTAACATCACTAGTAGAATTATCAAAAACATATGGTGCAGTGCCTTCTAAATTAGAACAATATTTTGGTAATGCTGGAACATTAAATTTTGAACAGCCTAATGATGTATTAGAACTTAGAAATATGGCTGCATTTGCAAATAATTTAAACTTAGTCAAAGGTAGACCATTAGCTTTTGATGATAGTGAAGCTAATTTTGTTTTTCCTTATCTTGTTGAATTACATAAAGAATTTGAAAAAATGGGTAGACTAGATGCTAAGTTAGCTAATCTAAATGAAAAAGAAATTAAAGACATTTTAGGTGTAAATACTATTGGTAAATATCAATCATTAGTTGTTGAAAATTGGATTAGTCAAATTTATCCAGAACAAACAGTATTAGATAATAAAATTCAATATATAGATCAATATATGGAAGAGAATAATTTAGATTATACAAAACTAATGGAAGATTTTTTTGAAGATAGACAAGAAGATGGGCCGTGGTGGGGATTTGGTTTAGTAGATACAGATTTATTAACTAGTAATAATGAACTTAATGTTATGGGTAGAGATAAAGATTTAGAACCATCTTTTCAATTAGTTATGCAAGAAGCTAGAGAAATGGTAAAAATGAGAGTAGCAAGTACGTTTGGTAACGAAACTTATAAAGGTCAAATAACAGCTAAAGAATTAAAAAAAAGATATAAAGAACAATTACCCTATATTCTTAATACATTAAGAAGTGCTGGGTATGGATATGATGAAAATGGTTAGAGAATTAGTAAAATATCCTATGTATAAAACCTATACTGAAAAAGGTTTAAGTGTAGATCAAATTAGCACAGATGCAGCACAAACAATTATAAGAAGGGGATTAAATTTAAATGATGGGGAAAGAGCTGCATTAGGTTTAAGTTCAGATTTTTTTACTTCAGAAAATATATTAAGTTTAATGGATAATAAAAGAATTAGATTTGATTATGATCCAGCTAGTATAGGAGATCCAACATACAGAATATCTATAGATACAACTGGTGATGGTATCTTTATGGCATTAAATAATCCAAATGATCCAGATTCAGGGTTTAAACCTGAAGCTAATAGAGAACTAAATTCATCATTAACATTATCTGGAGTTAGAGCAGACTTTCAAAATACAGCATGGCAAAATTGGAAAAGTCAAAATATTGTAGCAGATACATTTTTTAAAACATATGGATTTGCAAATATAGAAGAACAACCATTAGTTATGCAAACATTAAAAGGTATGTTTAACCTTGTATATAATGGATATAACAAAGGTAAAAATGGAATAGAAGATTTAGGTAGAATGTTCAATGATATTGATTGGCTACCTGATATTAATATTGATATGAATACTGTAGAAAGACAATTACAAGAAAATCAAGTTGCTTTTTTAACATATCAAAAACAAAAAGAAGCTGGAGTATTTGATGATAATCTAGCTACACAATTTTCAGGCAAGGAGCAAACAGCTATGGGATATCAAAATACAGCAACAAACTTATTAGTAGATACTATTAACAGACAAGAAGGTGGTTTTTATCCACAAGCTTATGATTCACGTTTTACAGGAGATAGAAATAAAACATTTACAGCTGGATCAAGAGCTGGTGGTGGTGGCCCAATAGAAATGGCTGCTGAAGGAAGTAAAATACAAAAAGCAGAATATGATATGATGATGTCAGAAAAAGGTGATCCTACTATTGGTACAGGATTATCATTAAAAGACAAAACTGTTAAAGCTGAATTAACAAAACTTGGTTACGATATTGATAAGTTATTAACTGGTGAACAAACAATTACTAGAGAAGATAATAATATTGTTATGATGAAAATGTTAGATGATAAATTTAAATTAGTACAAAATATTACTAATATTGATGATTTAGCATCTAATAAAAATGCATACTTAGCTGTAGCTTTAGTTAAGTTAGCTTACAATAGCAGTACATGGATTGGGCCAAGATTTCAAAAAGCATTAAATAACTTTATTGAAACTGGTGATATGAAATATATTGGAAGTTTTAGTAGTTATAAAGAAGGAACAGATGAGTTTTATGGAGGGCCAAATGCTTCAGAAATAAAACAATATGAACCAGCTTTATTAAATGAATTATGGAATGATGCAGAAGGTCAAGCTGTATTAAAAAATCTTGGTGGATTTAGAGAAATGTTTAGAGAAGTAGGAGAATTTATTACTGCATGGTCACAAGGTCAAATGACTTATTTCCCTGATCTACAAGTTACAACATCACCACAAATAAAAAAGAAAAGTAAATCTATATTAGACTAAATGGGTGAAGTTTCTACAATAGGAAATATTAGTCAATTAAAACCTAATATTAGTGGTAGACCAGATCCAACTGAGCCATTAAATTATTTCCAAGATGTAAGAGATGTTGGTGCTGGATGGGCAGACGAAAACATTTTTGGTCTAGCTTTTAAATACATTGTAGATGCTTCTATTGCTAAAGATGATACTGAATTTGTTACAGATAAAACATATAATGTATTTGCAGATAGACAACTCAAAGGTCTTGAACCATATATTGGTAATTTTTTACATAGTAAAAGCAAAAAACATACAGCTAAATTAGTTACAGATTTTATAGAAGATAGTAAAAAAGCAAATGGCTCACCTTCATATATTGTAGGTAGAGTACTAGGTGGTCTAACTGATCCATCAAGTTTGTTTATGTTTACTAAAGCTGGTAGTTTTATGTTTACTGGTAGTAGATTAATAAGATCAGGAAAAGTAGGTAGTATTATTACTACAGAAGAAATGGCTAAACAAGGATTAAGCACTACAAGAACATGGGAAGAAACAGCATTAATATCAGCTAGTGGTTTTATATTACCAGCATTATTTCCAGCTATAAACAATAAAATAGCTGGTAAACAGTTTGATGATACTGCTAGTAAATTAGATAACATGGACACACATTATTCTAATAGTCAATATGTAGGTGGTGGTATTTATAAAGAAGGTTCTGTTGGTGCTGCTGCTACACAACCTATAAGAACGGAAGCAGAATGGATTAAAGCTAATCAAATTAAACCTACTGGTATGGGATATCTTGGAGAAAAATCAGGCTTTACTCCTTTGTTTAGAGTATTAGATAAAGGTGGATTAAATGAACAAGATTTTATTACCACAATATTAGAAAATCCATTACTAACTAGAGGTAATTTTGAAGGTGTACCTTCTGCTCCTACTATTGAAAGAAAAATTAAATCAAGACATTACATGATTAAAATAAGTGATGATGCAGTTATGTCTGAATATAATACTTATTTAAAAAGATTAGGTAAAAACGAACAAAGGTTTTTAGAAAAAATTGTTAATACTAAAATTGGTACAGGACTTGATAAAACTGGTGTTATGACACCTAGAGAGTTTTCCTCAGCTGTTACAAGAGCTAGATTAAATCCAGATGCACCAGCAATACCTGAAGTAAAAGCAGCTGCAAAACATACAGAAGATTTGTTTTATGCTCCATTAGGAAAAGAATATCAAGAAAGTGGTATTTCTGAAGCATGGCATAAATATCAAATTGGTAGACTTGATATGTTTATAAAACAAATGGATGGAAGTGTTAAAGGTAAAAAACCAGTTAGTGATCCTAAAAAAGTAAAAAAATTAGAAGATTTAATAGTATTAAGAAAAAAGCTAAAAGCTAAATTAACTTTAATGCAAACTAAAGGCATTCATCTTAGAAAAAACTATATTAATCCATTATACAAAAGAGATGCTATTGATGCTAATCCAGAGTTATTTAAACAAATAATGAGAGAAGAATTAGAAAAGTTAGCTGCAAAAAATCCAGCATTATTAAAACAAAGCCCTAATATGACTGATGCTCAATATGAAAAATGGGTAGGGGGATCTGCAAATGCTCCAGATATTATTGATGATATTATAGAATCATTTATGCAGTATCAGCCTACTCTTAGACTTAGACAAATTGATGATGTACTTAATGAAATACCAGAAGAAGCATTAGGAGAAGTTAATAAAATATCTAGTAGATTTTTAGGTAGAGATTTAGATATAGATTATACAAAATTAATGAAAGAAGGATTTATGGAAGATGACATAATGCTTCTACAAAGACATTATTTTAATCAAGTAGTTCCTGATATAGAAATTACAAAAGTATTTGGTGATCCTATGGGATATGGAACTCGTTGGTCAGTTGATGGTAATTATCAACAAGGTTTAATACAAATTACTGATGATATGTTAAGAAAAAACAAAAAGTACGATATGTACTATAATCAAAGATTTGATGAAAATGCTTTACCATTAGGTGCTTTTTTAACAAAAAAACAAATTGAAAATCTTACAGATTTAGATGCTTCTATACATTTAGTTAGAGGTACACAAGGTTTGCCTTATGATCCTAATAGAACTTTTAGTAGAGGTTTAAGAATGATGAAGTTATACAATGCTACTTCTATGCTTACAGGTATAGCTCAAGTAGTAGATACAGCTAGATTAGTTATGATTAATGGAATGACTAAAACATTTAAAATACAAACTGAAATGTTCCAGAGTGGTATGGCTAAAGAAATATTAAAGATGTCTAAAAACTCTACACAATTAGGTGGTGAAGCTTTAGACATGATAGATAGCTCTAGAGCTATGGGAATGTATGGATTAGAAGATGCATTTGGTGTATTTAATAAAATGGAAAGAGGTATGAGTAAAGTAGGTAATGTTTATTTTACATTTTTAAATGCAAGTAACCCTTGGAATGCTTCAGTTAAAACAATGGCTGGATTTTTCAATGGTACTAGAATAATAGAAAATGTAGAAAAAATAGCATTAGGTAAACCTATTTCTAAATTAAATAGAGCTAGGTTAAACTTTTTAGGAATAGATGATACTATTGCTAGAGAAATATATAAACAATATCAAAAACATGGTGTTGGTAAAAATGGTAAAATATCAAAAAAAAAAGATGGGAATGATTTTAAACATATGCGTGTTGCTAATAGTGATTCTTGGGATGATAGTGTAGAAGCTCGTAAAGCTGCTGAAATATATCATCAAGGATTATCTAAACAAGTTAATGTAGATATTGTTACTCCAAGTAAAGGAGATGTACCATTATGGGCTAATACAGAAATAGGTGGTGCTATTGCACAATTTAAAAAATTTGGTGCAGCGGCTACACAAAGAATGTTAATGCGTGGATTACAAGAAAAAGACACAAATTTTATGCAAGGTATTTTGTTATTAATGGCTGGTGGTATGATGGTAGATGCGTTTAGACAAAAACAATTTGGTAGAGATTATAGTAAAAAACCACTTGGTCAAAAATTAGTAGATGGATTTGATAGATCAGGTTTAGGTGGTATTTTTTCAGATATTAATAATGCTATTGAAAGATTAGGTAATAATGAAATTGGTTTAAGACCATTATTAGGTGGTAAAAAACCATACGGTACTTACAAAGATATATTAAACAATCCTATTCCTGATGTATTAGGCCCAACAGCTAGTCAAATAGCTAATATATCAGATATTATGTGGACATGGGGAACTGGTAAATACAATCATCACACAGCAAGGAATGTGCGTAGACTAGTACCATTCCAGAATGTATGGTTTTTGGACTCACTATTTGATAAATTAGAAAAAAATGTATTAAGATAAATGGCAATAACAATATCAGACATATCACCTAGAATACAATATACAGCTACGTCTGGGCAAACATCATTTACAGTTCCATTTGAATTTTTTGATGATGATGATTTAGTAGTAGTAAATACTAATTCTGGTGGTGTTGATACAACACTTACAAAAGCAGCAAGTCCTTCAAGTGTAACGCAATATTCAGTTACTGGTGCTGGTGTTACTGGTGGTGGATCAATTACATTAGGTTCTGGTGCTACTCTTAATGATAAATATACAATAACTAGAAATGTTCCAATAGCTAGAAGTACTGATTTTGCTACTACTGGTGTATTTCCTATTGATTCATTAAATACAGAATTAGATAAAATTGTTGCAATGATGCAACAACAAGGAGTAGATATTAATTTATCACCAAGAGCATCATCTACTACATCAACAGCATATGGTTTAATATTTCCAGAATTAGTTTCTGATAAAGTATTGTCAGTTAATAGCGCTGGTGATTCATTAATTTTTACACAAGAAATTGGTGTTTATAAAGGTAATTGGTCTGCTAGTACATCATATGTACAAAGAGATTTAGTAAAAGATACATCAACAAACAATATTTTTATATGTATAACTGCACATACATCTTCAGGATCACAACCATTAACAACAAATACAGATAGTGCAAAATGGGTTTTAATAGTAGATGCTGCATCAGCATCAACTTCAGCAACTGCTGCTGCAACGTCAGCTACTGCTGCCGCAACATCTGCAACTGCCTCTGCTACTAGTGCAACTGCTGCTGCTTCATCTGAAACAGACGCACAAACAGCACAAACAGCAGCCGAAACAGCTCAAACAGCATCTGAAACTGCAAAGACAGCGGCTGAAACAGCCAAGACAAATGCTGAAACTTCAGCAACCAACGCTGCAACGAGTGCAACAACTGCTTCTACCCAAGCTACAAATTCTAGTAATAGTGCTACTGCATCAGCTACAAGTGCTACTGCATCAGCAAATAGTGCTAGTGCTGCCTCAACAAGTGAAACAAACGCTGCATCTTCAGCGTCTACTGCATCTGGTCATGCTTCAACTGCTACAACAAAAGCTACTGAAGCTGCAACATCAGCTACAGCGGCAGCAACAAGTGCAACCAATGCAGCTACTTCTGCGACTACAGCTTCTACACAAGCAACTAATTCTGCTACATCAGCAACTGCATCTGCAACATCAGCAACTAATGCTGGTAACTCAGCTACCGCAGCTGCTAATTCTGCCGCTGCTGCTGCTAATTCATTTGATGACTTTGATGATAAATACTTAGGAAGTAAAACTTCTGATCCTACAGTAGATAATGATGGTAATGCTTTAGTATCTGGTGCTTTATATTTTAATTCAACAGCTAATGAGATGCGTGTTTATGATGGTGCAAACTGGATTGCTGCATCAAGTGCTGGTACTGCTTCTTTAATTTTATACGAATACACTGCTACTTCTGGTCAAACAACTTTTAGTGGTAGTGATGATAACTCAGCTACACTTTCTTATAGTGTTGATAATCTTCAAGTAGTTTTAAATGGTGTTATATTAGATCCTTCAGATTACACAGCTACTTCTGGTACATCTATTGTATTAGGTAGTGGTGCTGCTACTGGTGACTTATTAAATGTTTATGCCTTTAAATCTTTTACAGTTTCAGAAATAAATGCAAACAATCTAAATGACGGAATAGTTCCTGATGCAAGATTCCCAGCAACTCTACCAGCTATATCTGGTGCTAACTTAACAAACCTAGATGCTTCTGATTTAGCGAGTGGTACTGTACCTACTGCAAGACTTGGTTCTGGCACAGCTAGTTCATCTACGTTCTTAGCTGGTGATCAAACTTTTAAAACTATTACTGTACCAGCTGGAACTACAATTAATAACAATGCTGATAACAGAGTTATTACAGGTAGTGGTACTGCTAACACCTTAGAAGGTGAAGCTAATTTAATTTTTGACGGAAGTAAGTTAGGCGTAAATGTAACTCCAGTAAGACATTTTCATTTACATGATGATACGCAACCTTATTTACACATGACCAATAACACTACAGGTACAACAACTGGAGATGGATTTGACATATTAGTCGATAGTTCAACAGGTAAGGCAATATTAAACAATAGAGAAAATCAACCTATTGAATTTATGACTAACAATAACGTTAGAATGTACATAGATGAGAATGGTCATTTATTACCAAATGTTAGTAACAGTAGAGACTTAGGTTCTTCCTCTCTTGTATGGAGAAACATCTATACCTCTGACTTTCACATGAGTAACGAAAACTTAGACAAAGGTAATGAGGTTGACGGAACAAAAGGTTCTTGGACTTTCCAAGAGGGTGCTGATGACTTGTTTTTATTAAATAACAAGAACGGAAAGAAATATAAATTTAATTTAACGGAGATGAAATAATGGCTTTTATATCAAACGGAACAACTGTTGCTACTGGTGGTTCATTACAAAATGTTCCCGCTCCGAGTAACTCACAGATATTATCTGGTGTCGCTAGTGCTAGTGCGGGTGTTATAGGTAGTTATGCACTTTGTAGAATGGAAAGTTGGGCTGCGGAAAGTTTTGGCAACACAGAAGCTGGTTCAAATATATCACCTGTTTCTTGTGCTTTTGGTAGTGGAAACTCACAAGGTAGCACACGAAGTGGTACTTGGAGATGTATGGGTAGCACAACTGGTAATAGTGGTCAGGAATACAATACTACAGTTTGGTTAAGGATTTCATAAAATGAGTAAAGCAAGAGATTTAGCAAACATCATATCAGGTAGTGGAACATTAAATGCTAATGTTATTCCAGACTTAGCAGCTTCTAAAATTACATCTGGCACACTAGGTGCAGATAGAATACCAGACTTAGCAGCTACAAAAATAACATCAGGTACAATAGCTAGTGCAAGATTATCTTTAGGAGATTCTGATATTCCTAGTTTAGCCACATCTAAAATTACTTCAGGTACTTTTGCAGATGCTAGAATATCTGCTAGTTCTGTGAATGCTCATGTAGATTTAACATCTTTATCAGCTTCTAATTTAACTTCAGGTACAGTTCCTTCAGCTAGATTGTCTTTAGCTGAGAGTGATGTTCCTACCTTAACAGGTAATAAAATATCTGGTGGTACTTTTGGTGCAGTCAATGGTTCATCTTTAACATCATTACCTAGTTCTGCTCCAACTAACTCTCAGATTTTATCTGGTGTTGCTAGTGCTAGTGCTGGAAGTGTAGGTAGTTATATTTGTATGGCTACTGGTGGATATTCAAAAGGCGTGAATGATACGTTTAGCACTAATAACGCTATGTTTTATTGTACCATGAAAGGATTAAATACTGGTTCACAAATTCAACCAAGTGGTACTTATAGAACAATGGGTCAAACAGAAGCAAATTCGAGTTTAGGTGCTAATTCCACAGTATTCTTAAGGATTTCATAAAAATGAAAGGAGTAAAAAACAATGACAGACTTTACATGTAAATTAATAGACGCAAAAAACCCAGTGTGGGCTAATGCAGAACAAAATTTTATTACAGTAGAAGCTAAATGGGAGCATTTAGAAAGCGAAGGCTATCTTTCTTTTGGTGCTAATCCTGATGATCCAGAGGCACATGGTAGAGATTTATATCAAAGATGTGTTGATGGTGAGTTTGGAACTGTTGGTGCTTATGTTGCACCCCCAGAAGTTTCAGAGGAATAGTAATGTGTGAGTGTTGCGAGGGTTACGACTGTATCTGTAAATGAAACTTTTAATAGTACTGCTTTTTTTATTTACAGTAGTTGCAACCATTACAGACAATGCCTAGTCTATCAGATAAAACAGAAATAGGTTTACCTATAAAGAATCTGATAGGTTTAATAGTTGGTACAGCTGCTGCTGTATATGGTTACTTTGGTATTATTGAAAGATTAAACAACATTGAAACTAGACAGACACTATTTGAAGCTGATCTAGTTAAGGCTGCTGACCAAACACCAGTCGATCAGGAACAGTTTATGTTATTAGAATTTATATCTGGTCAAGTAGAAGGTGTTGTAGAAGATTTAGAAAACATGGCACATAACAAAGTAAATATTATGAGATTACAAACAGACATGGAAAAAGCCTTATCAGATATAGAGGCTTTAAAGGATAAGATTAGAGCGAATGGTCATTAAAACAGTATTAGCTTTATGTTTGTTTACTGGTGGTTCATTAATAGAACATACTATCCAAGATTCTCTTAGTGAGTGCTTAAAGAATAAAAGAGTTATGGAACGTAATATGAAAGAAGCTCAGATTGTATGTGGTGAAGTAGAAGCTGAGATTGATATAAAGATTATTAATGGTGTAGAATATGAGTTCATTAAATCTATAAGGAAAAAAAGATAAAATGAGTACTTTAACGAAACTAGCTAAAATAGAACAAAAGCTAGATTCAATGCATAATGATTTGACTAAAAATAAACAAGACATAGAAGAACTAAAAAGAAAAATGAATATGGGTGCTGGTGGCATAAAAGCATTAGCTATATTTGGTGGTATAATAATAGCACTTACAATGTTTATTACTAAAATGCTTGGTATTAAATGAAAGTATTTCTTATTATGTTTTTCTGTATTCAAAATCCAGATATCCCATTAGAAGATACTTGTTTAAAAGAAATAAAATCAAATCAATTTGATACTGTAGAAAAATGTTTAGAAGAAATTAAAACTATCAGAATAAGCGTTAGCCATTTACCTGATCTTTATACTACTGGTTTTTGTACAACTAAGACTATACAAACTATATAATTTTATTTAATCTAAATTCGTGTCTAAACGAATATTAGTTATAAGTGATTGTCATTTCCCTTATCATCATGAATCACTATTCCCTTTTTTAAGTAAACTAAATAAACAATACAAACCAGATACTGTGGTTCATATTGGAGACGAAATGGATTGGCATTCTATTAATGTAAGTCATGTTATAAATCCAGACTTACCATCTCCAGCTGATGAGTTACTTGGTGGGCGTTCTCTATGTAAACAATTAGAAAAGATATTTCCTAAGATGACATTACTAGAATCTAATCATGGATCTATGGTGCTTAGACGTGCTATGGCAAAGGGTATGTCAAAATTCTTTATCAAAGATTACAATGAAATACTTGAAGTGGGTAAAGGATGGGTGTGGAAAGAGAAACATATTATTGAAACTGATAAAGGAAGGATTTGTTTTGCTCATCAATTCTGTAAAGATATTGCAAAAGCTGTTAGAGAAACATCTCAAAGCTGTGTACAGGGGCATTTTCATACTACGTCAGAAATTAAATATGTAGCTAATGATTACAATTTAAACTGGGGTATGTCTGTTGGTTGTCTTGTAGATAAAAAATCACTAGCTATGGCATACATGAAAGTGAATTTATCAAAGCCAGTATTGTCTTGTGGAGTTATCACAGAAGGTATACCTTACATTGTTCCTATGGTTCTAAAGAAAAGTGGATCATGGGATGGAAATATTTACTTATAAGGAGTGAACATGGATATGATTAAAGATATGTGGATGAAATGGAAACCAGTATTAAGCCATTATAAAATATGGATGATAATCTCTGGTGTACTGTTTGCCATGTTATTGTTTAGCTAATGCTAAATTTATTAGGAGCTATTGGGCCTATTGCTAAAATAGCATTAGGTGTTGTTGATAAGTCAGTACAAGATAAAGACTTAGCAGAAAAACTTAAATCTCAAATTACATCTCAGATGTTAGATAATAATAGCAAAGAGTTACAAAGTGCAGCATCAATCATTCAAGCTGAAGCTGGTAGTAAGCATTGGCTTACTGCAACTTGGCGACCAGCATTGATGTGGATATGTATCATAGTAATTTTTAACAATTATATATTAATGCCATTCGCCAACATAATATTTGGTACGACAGTAGAACTGTCTATACCTGATCCTATGTGGAATTTACTAACAATAGGTGTTGGTGGGTATATAGCTGGTAGAAGTGGTGAAAAGATCGCTGAGAACTGGAAAAAATAGCGTTTTAAGAGCCATACAGGGGGTAGTTTTATTATCCCCTGTATGATTAAGTATTAATTTAGAAAGGAATATCTGCTACATCATCATCTGTTGATTTTGATACTTTAGCATCTTCTGTTTTGCTAGAACCTTCTGGTCTGCCTATCATTTTAAGCATTCCCTTATATTTGGCAATAACAATCTCTGTAGTGTACTTAGTTACACCATCTTGTTCATACTTTCTGGTTTCGATTTGACCTTCAAGGTAAATTGTCTGACCTTTTTTACAGTATTTTTCTACTGTGTCGGCAATCATAGGATCAAATACAACGACATTGTGCCATTGTGTTTTCTCTTGTAGTTCGCCATCCTTGTTTTTGAACCTTTCATTAGTAGCTAGATTCAATCTGGCAAACTTAGAATCGGTTGTAGTTATTTTGATCTCTGGATCAGCACCCAGATTACCAAGCAGTGTTGCTTTGTTTATCGTCATGTAGATTTCTCCTTATCTTAAATCGTCGTGTCGCTCTCTGACACATTCATCAATCACACTATCTAAATATGATCTACCAAAGAATGTTAGATACATTAGTTTTTTGTACCAAGGGATTCCTTTATATACATTATGACATACTTCATAATGATCGTCACCATCATAATTTTTTACCAATGAATTACAAATATCATGGTAACACATATCAGGCATTGTTCTCATTTTGTTCCTTTCTGTTATTGCAAACTATACATTTATATTCTGTTTTATTTTTTATCATCATAGCTTTTGTATATTTTCGGTTACAAGTAATGCACGATTTAATAACAAAACTTTCTTTAGTTAATTCAGTAACATGATTCATTTTAATAGTACCTATTCCAAAATAGGAACAGGTTACCTATTCCAAAATAGGAATAGGTTAAGTTTATATAAAGGGGGATGATGCAAAGACTACTATATGGACACATTGACAACACCATCCCCACATTTGCGAAGAACTGTCAAGGCCCAACTGGTTTAGGATATCTTTTTTACTTTATCAGTACCGATACCTAAATCTTTTTTGACTTGTTCTACATACTTACTGCTTTCGAACAAACCCATGAATACATCAGCTGACATACCAAGATGACTAAATGCTTTTGTTAATGCATCAGTCATAACTTTCTTACCAGCTTCATCATCAAACTTACCTTTACTGTTTGCAAGAGGTAACATGGAACATACAGGGCCATAAGAATGTTTTTTATCCTGTGTCCATACTTTAACTTCAGCGGCTACATATGTATCAGCATAGTGATACTGTACATTATATCCCCATCCATGACCTACTGGGCCAAAGATTTCTGTCATTTTACCAATCTGATACATAGGATCAATACTGGTAAATCCTCTACCGAAAGTAACATCTTTCGTAAACCTAGGATCAGTAACTTTCATTAGATCCCATATTTCTTTATTAGTCTTATTTACTTCACTCATTTAAAATATAACTCCTTCTTTTTAGTTAATTTATCCTTGTGAATCCAAGCTATAACATTTCTTTTATTCTTGTTTTTTCTTCGTTCACCAGAATCTTGTAATATACCTTGATGTGTAAGTTCTGTTATTCTTGCTCTTACACTTATAAGGTTATGATTTAATTGATCTGCTACTTCATCAGCAGTATATGTATTATATTCACCTAATTTAAATACATCTTCAATAGCAAATTTTTGTCTTGGATATTGCATATTGATTTTGTCGGCTGCTTCTTTACTAGTTGTTTTATTAGTATAACCAGCACTGTTTGGATAAGTCATGCTATCTCCTCTACTAAGTATTGTGTCTTTCTTTTCTTTTGATAATCCTCATACCAATCATGATGAGGTATTATTTTATCTTGTATACATAAATACAAATACTTTTCTGCTAGTATTAAATCAGTAATATATTTGTCATCTCTATCTACTTTAAATATATGATGATTCATATTACCACAAAATATTGATAAATATGTTTTATCAAAATCTAACACATTCATGTAATGTTGTAATTGACCATAGTATTTCTGTACTTGATCTACTACAGGTTTAAAAGGATTAGTGTGTTTAGCTTCAAAGATACCTTCTTCACCTTCTCTATCTCCTTTTTCATTTGAATGAATTAAGCCATCTACTCTAGCATGTGCATATGGTTTATCTGGATCAGTCCATATATCATCTGAAGTAGTAACTGGTAACCCAGTAATCTGAGTAAACCATCTTCGGTTTAATTCTTCTGTAGCTATACCCATTTGAACAGGTAAAACATGAGATAAATCAGCAGTTACTTTATTGATTTTATCGTCAACAATTTTACGCCATTGAGCATAAGTACCAAGTACTATATTGTTAGCATCACTGCCACCAATAGTTTCTAAGACCTGAAATTCTTTTGTCTTTGTTTCGTTTTGTAGTCCTTCCATTTGTCTATTTCCTCTCTGTATTTATTGTATAATAATTCTGCTTCGTAATATACAATCTTATTTTCGGCTACTTTTTTTGAATTATATAAGTAGTCAAACCATTTAGCTTTGTTATAATTTAAATAACGATAGCCTAATTTAGTAACAAACTCTTTCTTTTTTTGCTTACGCTCCATGGGAGAAAGTTTGCTTTCTTTTATTTGATTAGCTAGTTTTCGTAGAAGTTCATTTACGCTTTGCATCTTGATCCTTCCAATATGATAAAACAGCTAAGTTTACATCTTCATGTAAAACTCTTAAATTACCTATGTCTATTTCAGTTGGAGAGCCAATACTTTTATTGACATTATAAATCTCATCTTTTGTTAATGAGAGGTATAATTTATTATTTAGATATACTATCCTCATGTTTCCTCAATTCTAATACAATATCACAATCTAATGCATCAGCCCAGCAACAAAATAAATAACCACTCGGTTTTCTAATACCGACTTCCCATTTTGATACTAAACCTTTAGCTACTCCTAGAATATCATCTAGGTTAGCTTGTGTTATACCTTTTCTATTTCTAGCTTCTACGAATTGAGGAATAATTTTAGTAAAAAATCTTTTGCCTAAAGCATATTCCATATTCAAGAAGTAATGTTTTTTTATACGAAAGGCAAGGATGATATCTCATTACGGCTACTACCTTGCCTTAGGTATTATAAAAAAGAACTTTGTACATACTCCACTTGTAACAAAGATTAAGTGATGACCCTCTTGTTATTCTTGATGCCGTTATTCATCAAGCAATGTGGATAGGGAGACACATACCTTTTTACATATTCGGTAGGTATAGGAGGCAACCACCGAAACTTTACTGTGTAGGCGTGTAGCCACCAGCTTTTGCCTTACATATAACCTCTGGCTCAATGCTTTACGCTCACTACCTTATGTCTTTCCTACACAGTTCCATATACGGAAACTCAATTCACTGAAGGCGTGGGATTATTTTATCACCCACAAGCTTTCAACTACAGATAGAATTTTGCTCTATGTCTACTTACCACCACCCTTGAGT
>WLWH01001212.1_pt1 | contig 17835 bp, 13 predicted proteins | sample 6712741 | NCBI WGS metagenome assembly WLWH01 (sample SAMN12718694, study PRJNA515312) | sponge metagenome | isolation source: marine sponge | host: Mycale hentscheli | place: New Zealand: South Island, Marlborough, Capsize Point | collected 2003-05-01 | reverse complement strand
CCTTACCGCGATCACATAACGGCCAGCAGGCGTCCTGCTGTACTAATTTTTAGAAAGAAGCCAGCATGAGATTTTTATTCACCACACTCTTCATTCTTTGCCATGGTATTTGCCTGGCTGAGGATTCACCAGGCAATCAAAAGAAAACCGGTACATTGACTGTGCAGCAGGCTACCGAACTGATTGAGAAGGCGAATGCAAGCAATGGCAAGCAATCTCAACTAGACCTTAACTGGCTGACCTCGATAGATCGAGATGTTGCCAGAGAGTTGTCTTATTATAAAGGGCAGAGAATCTTACTGGATGGCCTGACTTCGATTTCGAAGGAAGTGGCTAATGAACTGACGACGCAACGACCTGGATGGTACTACTGGCCGGATACAAAAGTTCCACAAAAAGGCCTTAGTCTCGATGGTCTGACTTCGATTACCAAAGAGGTGGCACGTGAACTGGCCAAGTGTACTGGTGACCTGAACCTTAACTATGTCAGGTCAATGGATAGCGACGTGGCTCAAGAATTTGCGAAATTTCAAGGCTCCTTTTTAAACATTGTAAGACTCGAATCAATCGCCCCGGAAGATATGAATATTTTGAAGGACGGCCTTAGGAGACCCGGTTCTGAAAAATCGGGCCGGTCAATGATGCCCTACAAGCTTAAAGACGGCACAAGGCTCAAAAAGTGGAATGGCAAAACAATTGAATACCGCAAGGATGGTTCGAAGATCAGAGAAATTGACTACAAATATGGTGGTGTAACGTTACGAATGGAATGGGATGAAGCGGGCAACCTGACGAAAGAAAAGACCTTTCCCGTTCACATACGTCGGCGTGTAAAGGTAGATGAGCCTGGCGAGATAATAGACCTTGGCAAGGAAAATCCTGATTCTGACCTAACCTTTGACAACGAGCGTTTTGCTCCTGAACGAAAACATCCATACGATGATCTTACCTTTCGCGAGGGGGCAAACAAAGAACGTATTGCCTACGCCAAGGACGAGGATGAGCCTTTTACAGGTGTCGGGGATGCAACAAAAACCAAAGGAGGAATGGGGTTTGAATCTCGTTTTTTGAACGGCAAATTGCATGGTAAGAAAACCTTTTTTAATAATGATGGTTCAATCTTGTCAGAAGAACCTTACTTGAATGGCAAACTTCATGGTCGGTCGATCAGTTGGTACTCTGCGGCTGCGGGCCGCCCAAGTTTGGAAAAACTACATATCAACGGCAAGCAGATCAGTGACAAGGTATACTTCCGGTCTGGTTCAGTGCGGACAGAAACTAGTTTCAAGGAAGGCAAGCCAGTGTTGAAATCGACATGGGATAAGGATGGCAACCTAGTCGAAAAAGAGACGTATTAGTTGGCTATCTCCGTCGGGCTGGTTTTCGGCCGAGAATGAGTTACGAACTCGAAGAGCGACTCACAGGATTGACCTCGTTTTGTGATTTACGCGTTCCTTTATCGTAAAACTCGCTTGTGATTCATGCCAGAAGACACAAGACTATACGTCGCAGTTATCCAGAAAGCGGTGGGGAAAAATTGATTGAGTATCAAAGAGAATTACTGGCTGAGTTGCTGAAGAAGATGGGGTAGGAGGAGCCCCCTTTAGTTGGCAGTCATACTCTCAGGTATGGCGTCGAGATTTTTTCTGAGTTTTGAAACTGTCTCAGCACGTAAATCACCATCACCTTGCATAGATGCAGTTTAGTGACCTGCTGCAACTGACTACCAGCGGAACATGCGGGTTAGAATTTTTTTCGGGATATCTGTTTGCCGTTGTCGTAGACGAATTCTTCCTTCTTCGATCCATCCTCAAAGTACCAAATCTGCGTACCATGCTTTTTGCCGTCCACGTAGGGGGTTTCCCCATGTATCGATCCGCTCTCGTAGTAATTAACTTCCGTCCCATTTAGCTTGCCTAGTGTGTAGGGGCTTTCTTGGGAATTCGATCCTTCGTTATATGAATAAAACGCCATGCCAGTAAAAGGTTGTTTGTCACCCTTAACGTATCGCACACCATTACGCATTTCTAAGTTCTGGCCTGCAGTTATGCGGTATAAGGGAAAACGTAATCCTAAATAACCCAATGCGAGTATGAGCAAACAAGGGATTACGATTCGTGCCATGATCAGTCTTTACTTTGATTTGTAAATTTGTAGCGATGCGGAATTAGTATTTTTCTGATAGATCATTTTGACGTTTTCGTAGAGGGTGTCCACCGCCTTTGATCCGTCCTTATTGTACCGAACGTTTATATGGCATCGCATCTCATTCAGACACTTCTGATTCTTGCTATTCGTTGCTGGGATTAATCCGTAGCAAATTGTTGGTAAAGTGATAGTTATTGAAAGAACGGTAATTCGAACAATCGAACTGCTATTGGTGAAAGCTTCCACCAGTAAACCGCAGCCACTAGCAATGGCAAGGGAAAGAAAAAAACGGCGCCAAATCGTTCGTACAACGGAACTAAATACGTTGCCTCACCGATCTCTAGTTCTTTGCTTCTAGCTTTGCTCTGAGTTCTTTTTCCACTGCCGTGGCCCGTGCTAGTTCAGCTTGAGATTGAGTGGTTTGTTTAGCGATTTTTTCAGCTGAGATATTTTCTGGTTTCTGGCTGTAATTCTTCAGTCGTTTTTCATGATTTGTGATCGAGTTCACGGCTTTAGAATGTTGTTCCACAAGCTCAGCCACTTCTGCAGACGCTTGGGAGATAAGGTGGTTCGTGATCACTCTGGCTGAATCGCCTGAATGTTTGCCGTTGAGGTAGATATCGAGCATGACCGGGGAGGAATGCTTAGGATCCATCCAGTCAAGTACGTTGAGGACCGTGCGGAAGCTGTAGGTTTTATGGCTGAGGTTCTTCAAGAAATCCAGAGCTTCTTGACCTTGTTTATCATTACCACTACGAACGATTACCCAAGCAGCATATGCCTTCACGACTTGTGATTCTGTCGATTTTTCAAGCAATGTTTGCATGGCGTTGAGTACCTTATTGTCCTTGATCGAGTCACCAGCAAAGCTGAGATTGAGAATGCCGAGAGTCGCCCAGTAGCGGTTGCCCACGAAGGGGGTGTTAAGAGCTTCGAGGAAACACCCTAGGTTCTTCGGATCGAGTTCGAGCGACTTGTCAGCCATGTCAATGTATTGCTCTAGTGGGTAGAGCTCTGGCTTACGGACAAACTCGTAGACTGTGAGTTCATATTTAGCGGCTTGCTGACCCATTTCATCTTCTGGGATAAACCCAGAATCGAAGATTTCGAGCTGCCACTTGCGCAATGCGGCACGCATTGCTTTGATGCGTTCTGTATTTGCTGAATCAGCAGCTAGGTTTTTCACATTGTCATAATCTTTTTCGTAGAGGTAGAGCTCGTCAATAGCGCGAGGTTGCTTGAAGAACCTTGAGGTGACAGCATCAGTTTTGCCGTCTAGGTCATGTTGCTTCCAGTCTCGCATCGCTTGTGAATTGAAGAGATAGGGCAGGAATTGACCTACAGGAGCGAATGGCATGTAGTTGCAAATATACAGGAACTCGGTGTCACGGACGGAGCGCACCATGTCGAGTCTGTCATCCATGCGGTTACGGAACGAGTAGACGAACTCGGGGTTGGGTTCTGTTTCTTTTCCTAGAAACGAACGCCCCTGCATTTGTTCAACTTGGTCCTTCGTAGCGCCGCCAAGGTTGAGCCAAGTTTTGGGGAAATCAGTGAAACTCACAAGTTCTTTGACGGTGTCGCCCGGCTTGCTGGCAGGGTAGAGTTTTTTGTACTTTTCTGGAATCCGTACAATTAACGGGCAATGTGTGCCGCTGTTGTAGAGGAAGCGTTTTGAACGTGGGAGTACGCCGCCGTGGTCCGAGGAATAGATCACGATAGTGCTCTCTGCTAAGCCACTTTGCTCAAGCTCAGTGAGCCAGCTTTTGACTTCTGCATCCATCTTGCGGTGTGCTTCATTGTACTTCTCATAGACGAAGTGAATACCTGGTAAGTCAGGGTGGTACGCGGCTAGGTTTCCTGCTTTTTGTGCTGTGTGTTTGTTTGGGTTGTAAGCGCCGAAGACCCTCGATTCGTGAGTGCTGTGGGTATTGATGACGTGCATGAATGGTTGCTTTTGCTTGAGCACGTCCCATTCGAGCTTTTTCGGTTCATTCCAAGAGTCATTGCCCGAGCGGTTGCTGCGGTGGTTGTAGTCGGTTTTGGCATCTTTACCTTTGGAGGTGTAGTAGCCGATATCTTGAAAGATCTCTGGGTAATAGCGAATGAAGTCAGGAATCTGTACGCCACTTCGCATCCCTTGAGTGCCGGCCGAAATGGCATTGATACCAGTGAGCCAAGTGAATCGCTGCGGTGCGCAAACTGGGATGGAGGAATAGCAACGCTCGTAGCGGAATCCTTCTGCGGCTAGCTTGTCTAGGGTTGGTGTCGGTTTCGCAGGGTTGCCATAACAACCGAGCCAGCGGGCACCATTGTCTTCGCTCACAATCCAGAGAATGTTTGGACGGTCATCAGCGACGGAGACGTTAAACAATGCAAGGCTGGTTGCAAAACCTAGAGTGATGGATTTTATAAAGAATTTCATGGTTTTTTTGTGGTGGGTGGAAGCCTCTATCGCCCACTTTGTACTCTCAAAAAGTCTCGGGACACAGGATGTTTTGAGGCTTTTTTCGTTTTCCGACTATACTTTTCAACTTTCGTTGACACTTGTTTTGTAGCGCTGACGCTTATTGAGAAGTCACAAATTCTCATCATTTGTAACTTACATTTCACCCTCTATTAGCTTTTGTCAGATTCCATTTGAGCTTCAGCCAGCTTCTTATTTTTATGGTGAAATTCAAAAGTGTAAAAATTTTATCAAGGCAACGCCTGCAATACATCGCGCAAGAATGCATTGAAGTCAAATGCCCCTCGCTTGCGCGTCAAGCCAAGACGCACGACAACAGCATCTCGAGAAGGTACAACAAAAACTCGCTGGCCATGAAATCCACTGGCGAAAAATGTATCACGAGGACAGTCAGGCAGAGGCTGCTTAACCGGATACTTCTCGTAAGGATCGTTCGTCCACCAGTGTGCAGCGTAGCGTCCTTTTGCTGCAGCCGTTGGTGTCACTGAATATTTCACCCAACCTTTTGGCAGTAATCGCTTGCCATTCCAGACACCATCATTCAGAAACAGTTGCCCAAAGCGTGCCCAATCACGAGCCGTCGCCCAACCAAAGGATGAACCCACAAATGTACCCGATGTATCTGGCTCAATGATTGCAGAATACATACCGATTGGTTTGAAAAGCTCATTCGAAGGAAACTCCCAGTAATCACTCTCCCCAACCGCACGGCGAATGATGGAGGAAAGAATGTTTGTTGTCCCACTCGAATAGGACCACCGCTTACCAATCGGACGAATAAGGCTTTTCGATGCTGCATAGGCACCAGCATTTCGTTCTACAAAGAGCATCTTGATCGCATCACAAAAAATATTTGAATATGTTTCTTCAAAGGTCAACCCAGTAGTCATGTGCAATAAATGGTTGATGGTTAGGTGAGATCGTGGATCATCTGGACTGAACCACTCCGGCACGCATGCCCGATCAGTGACACGGAGTTTCCCTTCATGAACCAGAATGCCGATCAACGCATTCGTAATACTTTTAGTCATCGACCATCCTGCCATTCGAGTCTCTGAATCGAAGCCAGGGCCATAATGCTCTACAATCAGTTTGCCACCATGAATAACGACAACTCCTCTAGTCATAACTGGGTTCTGGGGATCATGCTCATCAAAAGCTTTTTTGATGACTTTGGAAAGTTTTTCGACCGCGTCGCCATTTGACGGCAATGCCACGGCCCTGCCAAAAGGCCAAAGCTTCTCTCCCCAATCCGTCGGCTTGGACATTTTTGGCCTCTGCCCCAATTCTGGCAACGGCTCACCATGCACCAAGTGCACTCCCAAACCAGGCTGGTACTGTGCTGTCTGTTCAGCCAAACCACACACACTCGCAGTAACAGACTGGGTGTCTTTATCAATATCAATACTAAAAAAGTTCCACGGCCCAACATCTTCTTCGATAGCAGATTCAAATGGCCTTTCTGCTGTGAAAACCACACTTCCTACAACTTTTGCTACATAGCCCGAACCAATGTAAAAAGCTGGCAAGACCCATCCGAAAAAACCAACAGGCAAGGCAATGCCAAGCACAATCAGACAGCCAACACCACATCTCAATAAAACTTTTTTTTTGCCATTTCTCATTCTTTGCTCGACAGACAGGAATGTCGCTATGACTGAAGGCTTTTTTGACCACTCTAACGACAATAACCTTATTTTTATATACGTTAAGTTTCTTTGATTATCAGCGATTGTTTTGGTGTCTCTAATAACCTCGAGAAACATTTTACTGTCGTCTTACGGTAATGTTTTAAACTTCAACGCGAAACAAGAAGTAATCTCAAAGATTCTTGCTATTAGGTGTGGAAAACAGGAGACTATTCGTCGCAGTTGTCCAAAATGCTGCGGCCAGAATACTACGGAGAGAAACTTTTGTTCAGCGAAGTGAGAAAAATGATGATTATGAATTGGATTCTAAAGATGATGACGGATTGGACTCTGGAGATACTCGATGCGGGAGCACTCTGGATTTCTTGGAACACACGAAACACATCCTGAAGAACTTTTACGAATGCACTCAATTAACAATTCACTTGCTGCTTTGTTTCTGTTCTTAGCTTTTTCTCAAATCTGCTCGGCAGAAAGTCCAAACTTCATCGTAATTCTTACAGATGACCAAAGCTGGGCAGGCTCTTCTGTCTTAATGAATCCGGATGATTCACGTACAAGAAGTGACTTTTACATGACGCCACATATGGAGCGACTTGCTCGCATGGGCATGCGATTCACTCAAGGGTATTCACCGGCTTCATCATGCTGCCCAACTCGACGAGGAATACAAACTGGACAATTTCCAGCCCGGCATGAGTACAACGCGGATCGAAAGGGATGGACAGATACATATAGCAAGCAATTAAACATTCCAAGGATGCTCAAACAAGCGAACAAAGAGTACGTAACTGCTCACTTTGGAAAATGGGATCATCGCTATGACGAAATAACACCACATCAACAAGGATATGATTTTTCAGATGGTTACACAGGCAATGGTACGGGTGGCCACAAAGGCAGCGGTGGACCGGCAGCGACACCAGATCCGAAACGAATAAACAGCATTACTGATAAGGCTGTTCATTTTATTGAACGGAATCACTATCAAAAAAAACCGTTTTATCTCCAGATCTCTCATTACGCTGTCCATCTTGATATTTTTTATAACGAACGAACTTTTACAGCGTTTCAGGATCGCTCTCCAGGTAAGAAGCACACCATGCCAGAGTTTGCAGCGATGACAAGTGACATGGACGCTGGAATTGGTCGTATCTTGGACAAAATTGAATCGCTGGCGATGCTGAAGAATACGTGGATCATTTTCATGTCAGACAACGGTGGTCGAAATGATCTCCCAAAAGCTCCAACTGCAGAAGAACACCTCAACGCGCCACTTCGTGACGGAAAGCATTCATTTTATGAAGGAGGAATCCGAGTACCCTTTTTCGTGATTGGGCCGGGAGTCAAACCACATTCAGTCAGTGCAGTACCAGTAAGCGGCGTTGATATTTTACCAACACTCGCTGATCTTGCTGGATACCCACTGTCTATGCCACAAAACATTGACGGCGGTTCGTTCCGACAAGTTGCTGAAAACATGGGCACGGGTTTTGTTCAACGTCGCCACCCCTTTCTTATCTTTCACCAAGGAGTCGATCGTAAAGTTACCTCAGCTATTCGTTCAGAGAATTTCAAGTTGGTGAAAAACTGGGAAGAAGATCGAGTCGAACTGTTTGACCTCGATAACGATATTAGTGAGCAAAGAGATCTGTCTGATGAGATGGAGCAAAAGACAGAAGAACTGCATGCATTGCTACTTGAATATCTCGTAGGAGTGAATGCAGACGTACAGCCCCGTAGGAAAAAGAAAAAATAATTGCTACGTAACTCACAGGTTGTCGTCGCACAAAGATACTTTGATCAAGAGTTTCTGAAACGCAATAAAGACCACGCTGTTTAAGTCGTTTTCGCAGCTCACCGAGCGGCATAGTGAAACCAACAAAAGCTGCTGGAAAGCCAGCGAAACATCTCTTCAGCCCTGCAGTCTTGGTGACAGTCTGTGGCCGGAATACGCCAAGCGTAACTGCTTCACCTGCGTTACTATGTAATTTTAAGCACCGTCATACCATCACCTTACAACGAAAAGTCCTACTCAAGTCATCGGCATCCGGACGGGGCTTGGGGGGCATGAGCTTGAACAACTAATGAATGTACGTCTTGCCTGTTTTTGGCGTGGCTTACGTACAAACGTGCTAAAACGAAGATTCACTGAATGGTCTCGATCTGTGATTTGGGAAAAAACTATGTTCATCACGCGACGTGGATTCATTGCCTCAAGTTTTCTTTTCACCAACACAGCGTTCTCTGCAGCAGCATCCAAAGAACAGACAATCAAGCTTGGATTCGACAACTTTTCTGTTCGGGCAATGCAGTGGAATGCTCGACAACTTGTAGACCATGCCGTCACGTTAGGTTGTGATTCAGTTTTTATTACAGACTTTGGTCCCTTTGAAGACCGATATGACGATTCCTCCCTTCGTGAGATTCGTCGCTATGGATTGGACAAAGGGATTGATATTGTTCTTGGATCATGGAGCATTTGCCCCTCGTCGAAAACATTTAAAGCCGATTGGGGAACCGCCTACGACCATCTCGTATTGGGTATTCGAATGGCAAAGGCTTTAGGATCTCCAGCTTTTCGAGTTATTTTGGGGAACAGCTCCGACCGCCTTACGAAGGGGGGCATAGAAGCGAGAATTGCAGATACCGTTCAGGTTTTGAAACAAGTACGTAATCGAGCCATCGATGCTGGAGTCAAAATAGCTGTCGAGAATCATGCTGGTGACATGCAGTCACGAGAACTCAAACACCTGGTAGAAGAGGCAGGTCCTGATTTTGTAGGTGTTAACTTTGATTCCGGAAATGCTTGTTGGACACTCGAGGATCCAGTGCAAGCACTTTTGAATCTTGCACCATATGTACTCACAACGAGCCTTCGTGACACCATGATCTGGGAGTCCGAGAGTGCTATCACGGCCCAGTGGACAGCAATGGGAGAGGGGTGCGTCGACTTCAAGAGGTTCTTTGAAATATTCAGGAAACAGTGCCCTGACGTAACCGTTCATATTGAGACAATTTCAGGATTTCCAAAATCATTTCCAATTTATGAACATGATTTCTCGAATCTTTTCCCAAACGCACTGGCAAAAGATTTTTCTGCATTCCTCACACTGGCAAAAAAAGGAAATCCGATACCCACTTTTCGGCCGACTGCCAAAGACAAGCTCCAGACCAAAAAGATTCACCAAATTTCGGAGCTAGAGCGGAGTATCCTGTACTGCAAAAACGTTTTAGGGCTTGGATCCTGATTCTATTGAGCTGGTGAACCATGCATACCGGAACCAGAAAAAGTTCGTTGAATATGTCCAAAAAAAAGAACTGTGCGCTGGTGTTTTGGCTTTGAATGTAGAACGCTAGTTGCCCATTTATCCCTGCAAATTACGCAGGTTGCTATGTGGTCGTACCGCAGGCCGATCCTGGAACTGCTGCCATAGACGAAAAAAGAAAAAATTTGGCAAATGCCGATGATTGCTGTATAAACTAAGCGGGCTTGACGATGTTATAACACGACATATCAAGATGTGTTTTAGGGAATTTACCGTTTTATACAAGACATTTTCGCCAAGCCCTGTGGGAAATTTTTGTTTCAATTTTTAAGTATTCAAGATCAATTACCGTTGATTCTCTTATCTGTTTTTTATTTCTGAAAGGAACCGGAATCATGCACAAACATTTGCAGAGGCGTGCATTCACGCTGATAGAACTTCTTGTAGTCATTGCCATTATTGGTGTTCTTGTAGGCCTGCTTCTTCCTGCTGTTCAGCAGGCTCGAGAAGCTGCTCGCAGGGCGTCGTGTGTCAACAAACTCAAACAACTTCAACTTGCCGTCTTAAATTACGAAAGCGCAAAACAAGAGCTACCGGCAAACTCACGGTCTCACGACCTTTACGCAATCATGGGTTCTGCTAATTCAAGTGCTCGGTGGGGATGGCGATACATCCTTTTACCTTTCATTGAAGAGACTACTCGTCACGAAACAATCCTTGGAAAGATTCAAGCAGGGGGGGGTGCAGGATATACGCCAAATTCCAACCAGCCTGAACTAAATAACATTGTTGATGCTTGGCTTTGCCCCTCTGATTTTTTCAATACAGCGCGAGCCAACGGAGCAAATACTCGTGCTGGTGCTAATTATGCTGCCTGCCATGGAGACCGTTTTGGCCAGTCAACAAAAGACGATTTCTTTGATACGCAGGGTGCTTTCATATCAGGCTTCAACTGTTCCGGTAGCGGTAATTGGAACGCTGGAACCTGTAAAAAACGTAGTGTCAGACTGAAAGACATCACCGACGGTCTGTCGAACACCGTATCGCTCGGTGAGGTGCGAATGGGAGACGGCACACTCGATAGTCGAAGAGGCGGTCAGGGTATTACTAATGGTATCAATAAAAATGCGGAGCCAGTCAAGTGCCAAAATCTAATTGGCGTAGATGGGATGTATTCCGGCAACGCTGTTCCCACTACCCATTCCATTGGCCGACGTGGCATGGATTCACAGGAGCCACATGCTCTTTTCCAGACCGGCATGCCGCCGAACTATGCCCGCTGCGGTTCAGGCAATCACGGCAACATGATGCCTGGTCTGAGTAGTTATCACCAAGGTGGTGCAAATGCAGCAATGTGTGATGGCTCTGTCACGTTCATAGCTGACACCGTCGATCATGATGTAAGTTCAAATCGAAAGAATAACAATCGAACAGGGCCAAGTTTGGGTGGCGTTATAGGTGCACTGGGCACAATTCACGGCGGCGAAGTGGCTCAACCCTAAGATTCTCATTTTGGCCTCTGCGATGGGTTATAAAAACCCGCCGCAGAGGCCAATGTTTTTGATATTCGTTTCTTTCATTTCATCTTTTCCAATTCATTTCTAGATTCAGTGAGAGTTCTTGTGCAAAATCTTCATCTCCTAAAAGATTCCAAAAAAGTTTGTATCGCTGGGATGCTTTTTTTATCCACGGTGGTTGGCTGCGGTGGCACAAAGGGCCCAGCGGTGGCTGTTGTCAGTGGCACTGTGATGCTTGATGGTGAACCGCTTGACGGTGCTTCGGTTGTTTTCCATCCGACATCTTCATCTGGTCTTGCTGGATCTGGGAAAACGACTACAGACGGCACCTTTGGGCTTACGACATTTCGTGCAACTATTAACGCTGGTGTTGTGCCGGGTGAATACGTGGTCACAATTAGTAAAGAAGAATGGCCAGAGTTTAAGGAGCCGGAAGACGATGATCCGGACTACGAACGCAAAATGGCGCAGGTTGAAAAAGAGATGGAACGAGCAAAGCCGACCTATGTGACTCCTCAAGCATATGGTGATGAAGAGACCTCCGGGCTCACAGCAACTGTTGGTACCGGGGAAAACAAAATGGTCTTTGAACTGTCCTCTGACTTTTCTGGCTCATCTAAGAAATAGTGTTCTATAGCCGTCGACTTCGGCGGCAGACTGAACCGACTGATAACAGAAGGCTCCTCAGATTTCTTAGGCTCTGGGGCAGGAATTCAAAAACTACGATAGCAGCCGCACGAGCCTCGGATATGAATATGGCAGTGATGACATCGTAGGTATCAGGGGCGGCTGTTGAGTTCAGCAAGCGTATAGATCGTCAGGCCACGAAGATCTTTTTCTTGAGGTCCGGTAACCATGCTTACCAGGATACCAACTCCCACACACGTGAGCATGCCGCTGATGGTGTAGAGATAGCCATTGACTGTTGTAAACTGCCAAAGAAAAAACATCACAATGGCTCCAGCAAACGCTCCGACCAACGCACCGAATGCAGTAGCCCGTCGCGAGGTGGCACCGAGTATAAAAAGTCCGCCGAGTAATCCCATAAAAAGACCGATGATCTTTATTGATGCATCAAACAAGGATTTGATTTCAGGGTCAACGAATATCAGACCCAGAAGCGTCCCGAGGACACCAACAGTGAACGTGGACCATCGTGCAATTGACAGATACATTTTTTCAGTCTGACAAACTGAGAAGGGACGCATAAAGTCTGTAACCAGTGCAGTTGCCGTAGAGTTCATACTGGTCGACACTGTTGATTGAGCGGCAGCAAATACTCCTGCAACGATCAATCCAGCAATGCCAATCGGCATCTCTCTGGAAATAAAAAATGGGAAAATCTGGTCTGTTGTGATTGTTGGATCTAACTTTTCAGGATGTGTCTGGTAGAAAGCAAAGAGTGCTGTTCCTATTGCAAAAAACAAAAAGGTAGCAGGAACACTCAAGATGGCATTCGTCCATATTGACTTTACAGCAAGTTCTTTTGTTGCAGTTGTCATATACCGCTGGACAACCGCCTGATCGGCCGTGTACGACGACAGGTTTTGACCAAAAGCCCCTAAGATGATCACCCAGAGGGCAATCTGATTGCTTGCTACATCCCAGTGAAGGTTTGCGAAAGCAAATTTATTCGCATCTTGCGCAACAGTCATAAAACCATGGACCCCGCCATCGACGCCATTGATCAAAAGAGCAAGAGCTAGAATTGCGCCACCCAAAAGCACAAACGTCTGAATGGTATCTGTCCAGATAACTGCCTCAATACCACCAAGCGTACAGTACGCAATGCTCAAAACACCCATCAGTAATACGGACTGCATAGGAGTAAGAGGTGTTGCAACAGCAAGGGCTAGGCCCGTCAATGACATGACTATTGCCATTCGAAAAATATGAAAACAAATGAAACTGGCACTACCAAAAAGACGAACCGTTCGACTGAAACGTTTCTCAAGGTATTCGTAGGCACTGGTTGCATCAATATGCCGAAAAAACGGCATGGCAACATAAACAGCAACAATTGCTGTAACTGGAATCATTAAATTTGCTACGGCATACACCCAATCCTGAGCAAATGCTTTTGATGGAATGCCCGTGAATGTTAATGAGCTGAGCATCGTGGCAAAAATACTCAATCCAGCAGCCCACCACGGAATATGTTTCCCACCCCGAAAGTAATCGTCAGTATTCTGATTCTTCCGAGTAAAGTAGACACCAACAGCAACCATTGAAAAAAGATATAAAAAAAGAACCGTGTAGTTTATTACTCCAAAATCATGTTGTGCTGAAACAGCCTGAACTTTCCAGACACGCGATGTCCTCACTCGTGGACGAACCTCACCCGTTGGAATAATTATTGCACCATCCCAGTATGTCGCGATCGTCGTAACATGGTTTTCAGGAATCTCACCAGCCGTACTCCAGGTATCTGTAATCGTGTGATATGCCAACGCTTCTTTTGGAAATCCGGGATGATTATCCTGAAGAATGTCCCCTTGAAAAAAAAGTGACCCATCAGCTCCACCTAATACCAAGATATGACTCTGCCCACTTTCAACTGCAGTACCGGCCATGACACAGCGTGGGGAGTCTGAGCGACGTCGCCAACTATCACTCGCGGGCGTGTACTCCCAAACATCCTTGAGAAACTCGATACTCTCCGGGTTTGCATCGTTCTGACGACGACCACTCATCACATAAACGCATGGATTAAATCCATTGTGTTGATGGACTGTCAGGTTGAATGCACGAGACGGACCGGGCCATGGTGTCCGACTTTCCCACACAAACTCATCGGGCTGATGCCTTTTCGATAAGTCAAGTGACCAAAAATTTGTCATTGCCGTCGTCAGGGATTGACCACTCTGACCACCTGCAAGATAAATCACATTATCAACCACCACTGCGGACCCAAAGGCACACGGTCCTGGAAGTGTTGGATAGTCAACGAGACGAACCTTTTCCTGTGCAGGATCCCACTGCATCAGAAACACCTGATCAAGTGTTGTTTCTGAGTCGTTACCCCCCATGCACACAACGCCATCGGCAGTGGATACCGCTGCACCATAGGCAATCGGTCTTGGTAACGTTCCAGTTTCTTTCCACAAATAGGTATTGCCTGATCGTACTAAGACAAATATTTCATCGTGCCATTCTTTTTCTGCCTGCCATACAGGTGGTTGGAAGTTTGCACCACCGGCAACGATCAGAGCATCGTTATGTGCACCAACAAAGTGCCCAGCAACACCGACACTGTTTGGAAATCGGGGTAGTTCACTCCACGAAAGGGAGACACTTCCCAGCGAAATTTGCTGCGAGAGAACAAGAATGAGAACTGTCGCAATGCAGACTCGAACAGCATTATTCTGCTTTCCGAATAAACCACAAGCACGATGGCAAAACATAGATTCTCTGCCAAGCATGGTTAACACACTGTCGGACAGGCTTCTGACTGCGCCCAATCGAAAAAGCCGATGGCTTCGAGGTCTGTCCGAAGGTTGATTGCATCTTCTTCAGTAAGATTTTTTAGTGGCAGCCTGCAACCACCTACATTGCAACCAAGCATCCCAAGGACAGCTTTTAATGCAGGTTGAAATTGATATTTCCCCATGACACGAATCGCTGCGATGCTCCGTGACTGAAGACACCGGGCTTGGTCAACATCGCCCCGTTGAAAGGCGTCAATGAGTTGCACATAAAGCGACGAGATCACGTTATAGGTACTACCAATGGCCGCATCCGCACCAACGGCAAGAGCACCCAACAACATCTCATCACAGCCCCAGACAGCCTCAAATCGCCGGTTGTCTAGTTCAAGGCATTCCTGAAACTCATGCAGCTTTGTATCGGTGTACTTTATCCCCACAAGATTTGGAATACGGCCGCTCGCATGCATTAAAAATTCCGGCATGTAAATGGCCGAACCGGTCAGCATAGGTATGTGATAATAATAAAAAGGCAACTCAGGGGCTTCACCAGCTATTTCCGCCATACATTCGGTAAGTGTCTCAACGTCAAAAATCTTGAAGTACGATGGACAGGTGGCCGAAATCGCATCGACACCTACTCGTTCAGCCTCTTTGGCAAGGCGACGTGCTTCTCGCAGGCTATTGTGTCCAACCTGACTAATAACTGGTAGACGACCAGCAACTGCATCAACAAATGCTTGGGTAAGAGAAATTCGTTCATTACACGAGAGTCACATTCCCTCCCCGGTGCTTCCACAGACATATAGTCCACGAACACCAACACGAATGAGGTGTTCAACCATAGAGGGAACAACTTCAAGATGAAGTTCACCACTCTCATCAAGCGGCGTACACGTTGCTGCAATCAGTCCGTTGAGAATTTTTTTTTGCATAAAGGCCTTAGATATCTTGTGCGACTCTTTTGAATGTGGCTCCGGTAGCAGTTTCTAAACTGTGACGCACACTGTATTGCCTCGATCACTTCACACTTACTTTATTTGAAACCACCGTACGTTCACTGTCGTTAAATATCGTAGGACAATTATTCACCGAGGGAGTTCCGTTGCAGAACCATTTTCTCCGATTAAGTCTGTCATGCTCAAGGTTGAGCAACTTGTTATTTTACGTTATAACATGTTTGCACTAGAACACAATTTATCATCATCCCGGAGCACATAGATAGCGATGTCCTTAGCAGAACAGGCTTATCGACATATTCGGGGCAAACTCTCAAATGGCGCATTCATACCCGGAGAGCAGCTGGTCAATCGCGTGCTGGCAACTGAAATTGGTGTCAGCGTTATTCCAGTGCGCGAAGCAATTAACCGGCTTGCGACAGAAGGCCTTGTGGAACACGTGCCGGGTTCTGGTGCATTTGTCAGACAGGCCGATGGCCAACAATTAAACGACCTATACGTACTGCGTGATGCGTTAGAAAGTTGTGCAGCGGGCGAGGCTGCAGCGAATATAACGGCCTTTCAGCTTGAAGCCCTGGAATCACTTCTCGCTGAGGCGAGGTTGATAGCCAAACAACTCGCCAAAGAGAAAAAACAAAAGGCAACCAAACGGCAGATGAACACATGGATCGATAATGAGAAAAACTTTCATGAGCTTCTGATTAAGTCTGCCCGTAATGAATTATTAGCGAAAGTGATTCACGAGCATCGTGCGATTAGTGAAATTTTTGATGCACAACGAAGCAAGCCGCATCTGTTGACGGCAGAAGTTGCGAATTATACCTGCGAAGGAAAAAGTCAGCTGATTGAAGCACTACGTCAGCGAGATAGTCGTCTTGCAAGAGACTTGATGAGCACACAAATTCAGCGTGGACGCAAACAGATTCTCAAAAATCTTAAGTGAAATATTCAATCGCTTTCCTGACACATGCCATTTTCTTCAGAAGCTATGGGACGTATTGATGATTCAGATGCTTCGATTTCTGATCCTGTTTTCCGTAAGTGTTCTGCCGACTCCAGCTATTTTCGCAGCACCGGAAGAGTCACTCCCAAACATTCTGTTTATTGCAATCGATGACCTTCGCCCTGCATTGGGATGCTACGGTGATACGATTGCGAAGTCTCCACGCATTGATGCCTTTGCCAAAACAGCTCGACAGTTCAATCATGCATACGTTCAACAAGCAGTCTGTGGACCTTCCCGAACGTCAATCCTTACAGGACTTCTTCCTGACCACACTCGAGTTTGGCATAACAGAAATAAATTTCGTAACACTCAACCCCAACATGTCACGCTACCGCAACGTTTCAAGCAGCACGGCTACACAACACTTGCTCTTGGAAAAATCTTTAGTGGAAATGAAAGTGAACTCGATCCGATATCGTGGTCGTCCCCAGAAATTCTTAAAAAACCAGGTTGGTCAAATTATGTTTTGGCGGAAAACAAGGGGAAGGGAAAAAAGCAATCTGCATGTGAGATGGCAGATGTTCCAGACAACTCCTACCCGGACGGTCAACTTGCCAGCCTTGCAATCAAAACACTTACAACTTTGAAGCAGCAAAAGAAACCATTCTTTCTTGCAACCGGTTTTTTTAAGCCACACCTTCCCTTCAGTGCACCAAAAAAATACTGGGACATGCATGACCCTGCATCGTTTGAAGTGCCCAAAGAGAGTCGAGCATCGATTACAGCCATGCCGGACATTGCTCTCCACACGCACCGCGAACTTGGTGGCTATAAAGATATGCCGAAAGATGAAAACGTGAGTGCAGAACAGCGCCTTCATCTGCGGCAGCTTCAGATACTAGATCGTCAGCACCTTCTTTTGGAATCTCAGGTAAGATTGCTGGCTCTGGCGTTGCGGGAGCTTCTATTGAAGGCAAATAATCATCAGACATCTTTATAGTAGTTTAGATATTTTATTAGTTTCTACAATAATATTTTTGTTAGCCTTATCCAATAAGTTTTGTAAGGTATCTTTAACCCCTCTATAATATTGCTTTTGAAAATCATCATCTTCAAATATAATAGCAGTTTTTGCATTCTTAATTGCTTGTTCTAATTGTGCCTTCGAAATTTGTAACATAGTCATAGTGTTTTTAATTGTTTAACTTGATACAAATGTAATACTATTTTTTGAATTATGCAAATAAAAACCAGGTTTTATTTTTTTTTTATTTTTTTGCTTAAAAGTTTGGTAGTGTCGAAATATTATCTTATATTTGTATTGTTGGTTCGAGAGAGAAACGTGCTGAGTCTACCCCAGATTTTCAGAAGAGTAGACTCCGACCTACCTTTTATTTTTTTTTTAAGGATAAATAAAAAAGACCACCATTTGTTTGGTAGTCTTAATTATTATGC
>WLWH01001211.1_pt1 | contig 17852 bp, 14 predicted proteins | sample 6712741 | NCBI WGS metagenome assembly WLWH01 (sample SAMN12718694, study PRJNA515312) | sponge metagenome | isolation source: marine sponge | host: Mycale hentscheli | place: New Zealand: South Island, Marlborough, Capsize Point | collected 2003-05-01 | reverse complement strand
CGTAGCAGCGACAGTGCCACCCGACAGATTCGTCGCAGTCGTCGCAGTCGCAGCGTTACCGTTGGTGTTGTTTTCAATCGTGCCAGTCGTCCAAGCAGACGTACCCGAACCAGTACCCGTCAACACACTGTTCGCAGCCGGAGTCGAAGCCCCAGTACCAACCTTGTCCTCAATCGCGTTGATCGCCAAACCCACGTTCTGATGCAACGAATGATGAGCAGGACCACCATCCGTAGACGACAACGCCTCATCAGCCGACGGATGCGTACCATCACCAACCGTTGAAACGTCATCAACCGCAGTAGGAAAGTTAGTAGCCACGAATCAACCTCACGGAGTCAGATCAAGAGTGAAGATGCCAGACGCGTTGAACGACAACACAAAGTCACCAGACGACGACGACTTGTCCGCACCAAAATCAATGTACGCAATCAACGGATCGTTAGTAAGCGAATCGTCGTAGATGACAGCGCCACGAGCCGTGATCGTAGAAGAAGTCCACGTCACATCGGCAGCATCAAACGTGATCGTGCCGCCCGACTGGGTCAGCGTGACCGAAGTCAGCGACTTGCCGCCGGCGTCGTACCCGGTGCCGGACACCTCGTTGGTGACATCTGCTTTGAAATCGTGCGTACCGAAATCAGGGGTGTAGGACGACGTGACCAGCATGACCTTGAACCGGTCAGCGGTCGTGTCGTCCAGGTCGAGGGCAAGATCGTTCTTCAGTGCGTTGAGGAACGTGATGCCGTACAGTCCACTAGCCATTACTTCTTCTTCTTCTTCTTCTTGGCCTGCTTAGCGACCTTGCTGTACGGCTGACCCTTAGGCATAAGAAACTCCAGACAACGTGAAAGAGGGGTCGGGCCACGCACCCGACCCCCCTTCACACTACACCATCAACGCTTATCAGTTAGCGCCGATGCTGGACGAGGTTTCGATCCGCTGGAGCGAAGCCTCACGGAAACGGTTGTAACCGACGAGGTGGTACCAGCCGACCGTCTGGAAACGACGGAGGCTGTCGGTCACCGGACCGAACACGACTGCCGGGTTCTCACCGAAGCCAGCGCCACGGCTGTGAGCCTTGGCGAGAGCCTGCTTACCGCAGATGACGGTGTTGTACTGATCGACGTTCGAAGCGCCAGCGTCAGCAACAAGGTCGATGCGGGGCGTCTCGATGAAGTCCACGCCGCCGAAGGTGCCGATGCTGCCCATGCGGACACCGGAGCCGTCCTGGCGGATCTGGTACTGAATGATGTCAGTAACAGCGGTGTCTTCACGAAGGTCGAACGACACGTCGGGGTGGATGAAGCCGACGTACACGCCGCCGTCCATGGTCGGAGCGGAGTCGCTACGCAGGTTCGCAACGGACTTGCGGATCAGCGACGCCGTAATGGTGTCGCCGGCAGCAAGCTCAGCGGTAGCGGTAGCGTCGCCGCCGTACAGCACGTTGGTGCCGCCAACAAGGACACCCTGAACGATCTTGTCGATCGAGTTGCCCATGTTGTAACCGATGATGTTCGCAGCGTCAGCATCCACGTTGAGGAACGAGGTGCCACGAAGCTTCGCCGTGGTGGTGACAGCGTTGCCGTACTCGGCAAGGGTCACGGTAACGGTCGAGTCGCCAAGGGCAACAGCGGTCACATCCGAAGTCTCGGTGAGGGCCGAGGTGGCCTGCGAGAGATCGTTGTAGATGTTGAACTGGACAGCGGAGCCAGGGTGCGACTGGTTGGTCGACTTAACGTCGGCAACCATCTCGAACATCGGCTGGCTACGCAGCGCGAAGTAGGCAAGCTGTTCAAATGCAGTGGTATCCGAAGACACCGAAGAAGCCTGGGTGTAGGCCATGAGTGGGGTCCTTTCCCCTCAGGCCCACCTCAGCTACATCAGACTGCTGCGTTCCAAGTGTGGCCGTGAGCTTCCATCAACTCTCGCAGTTCGTCAGGGTTCTTCGTCTGACGAATCAACGTATCGAGTTCAGGATTGGTAACAGGGCCAGCATCGTCAGCCGCCATCGCGATCCGCTGCTCAGCCCCATAATCAACTTGGGGTTGCTGCGCCTGCACCGGCTGTCCGGTGAGGCCCAGTTCGGCAGCTTCTGCACGAATAGCGTCCGCAGTCATTTCGCCGTCGTAGCCCCGCATGAAGTACTGACCCTGCTTCGAGCTTGGATCAACACCTGCATCTCGGAACGATACTTCGCGTTGCAACTGCGCCAACTGTGCAACCGCCTCGTCGCCGGCTTTCGCACGGTCCTCGAGTTCACGTCGCCAGTTTGGCTTCGATTCTTGGCTAACAGAGTCTTCAGCCTCGGTGGGCATTTCATCTGTCATATGTCACTCACCTTCGATACGCGTCTACAACGGTGGAATGCAGACGGAGAATTGGGTGAAACAGCTCACCCCGCATGGGGGCCGATTCGTCTATGACAATACTGAGGTTTGCATATTTATGTCAAGTGGCGCGACCAAGACCCGACACGCCGCTACGCTCCATCAACGCTCCAGTTTGCCGCCGGCCACGTTGCTGCCGCTGTTCACGCAACTTCGCAATGTCAGAAGTCGCCTCAGAATCAAGCCCAAACTCAGCCGCAGCAAGCTCACTAGAAGTCACCGCCGTGTCCTCACCCAGCAACTGCTGCGTCATCGCACGCTGCCCTTGAAGCCGCTCAGTGACCTCACGACGCTGCACATTCAGATCCGCAAGCTGCTCAGCAGTCTGCCGTTCAAAGCCGCTACCCAACGTGCCAACAGCCGCAGCCGACAACCCAGCAGCCTCGAGATGCAACCGCTGCTCAATAACACTCATGCCGCGCTGCGGATCCAAATAGAACGCTGTCAGCTCACCGTCGTCCTCAACGCCAACGCCGTAGAGCTCACGCAATTGCGACTTCAAATTCGGGTCAGCGTTGCTGGCCGCAGTCGCAGCAAACGCCACGCGCTGCTGCATCTCGTTAGGCGACACATCGTTGCCAATAAACTCGGCAAAGTCGTCCGGCGAATCATAGAAACCTTCCGGCAAACCAGACTCTGCCATCAACCGCCGATAGCTGCGTTCGAGACTGATGTACTCGGCTGGAGAGATCGCTGGCAGTCCTGCGTCGGTTCGCATCTGCATGCCCGCAAACCGGCGCTGGAACTGCTCCGACTCTCGCAGACGCAACACCACGGCCTCGCTAGACGACCCGTCAATCAGCATGTTGTACGCCTCGGCAGTCAAGTCTTCCAAGCCGTACTGTCGCAGCGTGTCTCGGATGATCTCAACGGCGTCGCGTGCGTCCTGCTCTTCCTGAGCAGTCAACGCAAGGTCATCCTCCGTCACGTCCATCGGGGGAATGTCACTCATCAGGCCACCTCACCAAACGTGCTGCCAATCGAGAACGCCAACGCCCTCGCAGAATCTTTGCCCTGCGACGACTGCTGCCACTCATCCAAGCCACGCACATACTTACGCACCTCGCCCAACGTCATCGGGCGAGCCTCGCCAGTCCCCGTATCAGGAATGTACTCGAGCATGTCACCAAACTCTTCGTACAGATCCACGTTCGGACGGTCCAGCATATTTTCAATTTCGTACCTGTACGGAGCAAAATACGCCTCAGGCGTTACGCCAGCGTTCAACGAATTCTGCAACGTCGGATACTTAGCTCCAGCCTGCTCCTTAAACATCTGCTCCAAAGCTTCTGGAGTCATCGAGCCGACGTAAACGTCTTGAGCAAACTGGGCAGCATCGGTCTGGTTGATGGGAACAAAGTACCGTTTCGACATCGCAACGATCTCGTCACGAGCGCCGGCAAAGTTAGACGACACTACCTCGTTGCGGTTAAACGCGTCCTCGAGAACCAACGCGCCACGAATTGCTTCGGGATCTTGATCATCGCCCATCCGCATAATGTTTTCTGCCAAAGCAGTAGCACGAGTCGGATCCAGCTGGAACCCAAGGAACTGCGCCTCTTCATTCAACAGTTCCACAATTGGCTCGAGGTACTCAACCTTCTCCGCCGGAGACATGTCTGCAGTAACGATGTCGTACTGACGCATTCGGGCGTCAGTGTTCTGCCACCACTCAGTGTTCTTAACTAGACCCAGAACACGCTGCGGCGACGTGATGCCCTGCTCGACAATAACGTCCAGAATGTTCTTGACCCTGACTGCGTTCGGGTCGTTTGCCGGGACGACTTGGCCGTCTTCGGTAAACCCGATCTGCATGTCGCTGCGGTTCTTCTGCAAGAAGAACGCAAACCCGCCGAACTGGGTTGCGAGCAGGTCTTCGACCCCGCTGCCGCCAGTGTCAAAGCCAAGGTCGCCGCCAGAACCAGGCACAAGGCCAGACACAGCGCGCCCGTCTTCGTTCTCGCCTTCGTCCTCAATCTCTCCGTCGTCTACCGTTTCGCCACCTGTTTCCAACCCAGCACGCAACTCGGCCAACGCCTCGTAATCAGTCCCATCAGGCAACGAATTCAGATACGCCAACGTCTCGTCGTACGTCATCGGACCACTAGGTGCGGCAGTTTGCGAGCCGTACATCTGCCCGATTCCCTGCTGCTGCTCAGGCGTCAACCCATCCAGCGGGTTCTGAGCACCTCGCAACGCGTTGTCAGCACGCAAGAAGTTCTGACCCTGCACCAACGCCAACTGATAAGGGTCAGTTTGGTCAGGCAACGAATTAATGTACGCCATCTGTTGGTCGTACCCAGCTGGCATGTTCTGAGTCTGAGCTCGCAACGCGTTGTCAGCACGCAAGAAGTTCTGACCCTGTACAAGCCTCAGCTCGTTGGGGTCAGTCTGATCAGGCAAAGAATTAATGAACGCCATCTGCTGGTCGTACCCACCCGACATGCGGGCAGCAGGAGTCAACGAATTGAGATACGACAACTGCTCGTTGTAACCCATTCTGCGCTGAGCCGGGACAGGAGGCGTTGCAACTGGCTGACCTTGAAGCCTGTTGACAGCCGCCATTTGCTGTTCGTAGTTGCCAGTAACCGGAGCACGGTTACGTTGAGGGTCCAAGTTTGCCAACGCATTCTCAGGAACGTTGTCGCCAAACGCGTACCTTTGGACCAACTGAGAGTAATTGTGGGTCGTCATCCCACCATCGTTCAGATCGTAATCAACGTTGCCTTTCGCAAACTCTGCTGCACGACCTTCGCCGGCATGCCAAGCAACCGACACCAAATACCAATTGCCAAACTTGCGAAAGTAGCTTGCAGCCAGGTTGAAAGCACGCTCGTCCTGAATGTGAGGCGGGGCCTCCATGGCGTTGTAGTACTCGTTGCCGTCAGAACCAACATACGGCTTAGCCGCCAACTCAGGATCTCGGCTCCAACCCTGAGGACGCCACGTTTTTGTTACGAACTGATACGCGCCAGCAGCGCCACTGCCCGAGTTGTACGCAGAATAGTCATGCCCCGACTCAACTTGCCGGGTGCCATACATCCACCGCAGCAACTCATCGCGATTAATCTCGTTACTCATTGCCTAATCCCCAACGCCTGCATCAACACACCAGCAGCACCAGCGTAATCCATCGCAGCCGCCTCCCCAGGCGCCTGACCACGAGCAAACTGCTCAGCACGAGCAAGCGTGTCAATACTCTGCTGACCACCCATTTGCAACCCATGCACCATCCGCACAAACTGCTGCTGCTCAGCCTTCGTAGCACGCCGGCCAGCAGTGCTCCCAAACGCATCTCGAGCAACCGCCGCCAACCCAACCGGATCTAGCAACACAACAGGGTTCTGCGCTGCCTCAAGCTCAGCCGCACGCTCATCAAACGCCGCCTGCAGCTCTTCGCCCGCCAGATTCCGGTCACCGACCAAGATCTCAAGAAACTCAGTTGTCGTGCCAAGCCCAGCTGGGCCAGCCTTCATCGCTTCCTGAAACGTCCGCTCCAACGCATAGTTCAACTGCTGAATGTTGACTGTGCCGTCGTCATCGAACACCTCATCGATGTCTCTGTACGCGCCGTCAACATTTAAGAACATGTCCATGGCTAGATAGCCGAGGTTGCGGTCTGACAAGGTATCGACAATGTCTGACCGGCGAATCGGACGATCTCTTGTCACCCCAAGCTCGCCACGTTCTGGGTCGCCAGGTTGCCTTTTCCTAACGCCAACCATCCTTAAGACTTCGGCACGAACTTGTTCGTACTCATCTTGAGTCAAGTTTTGAACACCAAGGTCAACAAGTTCTTGCAGATTGTACGACCCCAAACCGCCAACCTGATAACCCAACACGCTGTCAGGCGAAACAACACCAGTCATAATGAAATCTGCATACGCCTGGTCAAAAGACCCGGCTCCGAACCCAAGAGCCGCCATACCTGGCAGCGCTGTAGTGTCCGGCGCAGCCTCATCAAGAAGAGTCTCGTCTGTGGTTTCCTCTGCGCCCGTATCTATGACTGGCGGGTTCCCCGGCTGATACCCAGTCGGCTGACGCTCAACCGAGTACTGTGCGCCGTCTTCGTCGTCTGGCACAAGATCTGTGATTGACATTAGTAGCTCCTGTACTCCAACAACCCACCAAACTCAGCGGGATCCAAGAATGTCTGCGGCATCAAACGATCACGTTCAAAGAACCTGTCGTACACATGAGAAAACCCAGGACGGTTGCCCAGCTGCTCCGTCTGGTTCAGCCAGAATCGTAGCAAATCGGCATTACCCGAAGTTTCGATGTTGTCCGAACCGCCTTCTCGCTTACGGGCAATCAACTGCTCCTGCGTCCAGTAACGCAATTGGTAATACTCAAGGATGTGGTCGGCAGACGGACGCTGCGACAACGTCTCGTCCTGCAACACCGCAGCAAACCCCGTGTTGATCGCACGACGCGTCATAATCGAGCTACCCAAGTTGTTGTACTCAGCTGCCCAATCAGGAAAAGCACGTTCCAGCTTTCGAAGCTGGTCTGTTTTGAACGAAGACAACACCTCTACCGGGTTTGCTCTAACACCATTCTCGTACTCAAACGTCGCACCAGGGCCTTCAAGGCCGGCAGCGTAAATCTTGCCACGTTCTTCACGTTCCCACTCTTGCAATTGAAAGAACTCGTACCAGCCACGGCTAACACTCAGCTGCTGTCCGAGCTCACGAGGGGTCAACACTTCACGCCGGTTAGCGTCCGACCCAGCACCCATCCCCATCGTCTTCTGACGCCAGTAAACATGCGTCGAGAACGTGTATTCTTCGCCAGAACCGCCGATACTGCCCGTAATCCAGGCACCAATGTCAGGGTAAGCCTGCACCAGTTCCTGGTTCTGCTCAAACAGCAGCTCTGACTGCAGCGACGCTGCCGTACCGTCGTTCAGACGCGTCATGCGTTGCGTCAACGCAAAGAAATCCATGCCGTGCTCGTCCAAGAACAGACGTGTGCCTTCTCGCTGACCGTGTTCTCGCTGCAAATCTCGAGCGATCTCGATGAACTCATGGTACGGAGACAAAATCGTTGAAGAAGACGGCGCCAACAGGCCCTGGTAAATTCTGAAAATGTTGAACTGCCGAGCACGCTTGTTGGCCTCGTCAATCCACGCATTGAACTCTTCAGGATCGCCTAGATCAATGCCTGTCCCGTCAAGCTGCGCCTGCGTGTAGATATCAATCATCATGCGGCCAACAATCTCGTCGTTTTCGTCAGTTGGCACGCCTCCCATGCCTCTAAGCAGGTTGTAAGAGGACTTCTGCCATGCCGCCAAGTTGCCAATAGTTGACCGTTCAAGCAAGTTGCCGTCTGGATGCCCGAACGGGAAAATGAACCCCAACACTTCTTCGAGCTGCGGGACTTGTCGCATTGATTCACGCAAAACCACTGTTGCAACCGGCCCAAACCCCGGCAACGTGCCCTGCAACGCAGTGTTCAGACCATCCTTGCTCATCCGAATCGTGCCATCTTGCAGGAACGGAGGAAGGATCTGGTCCCGCAACCCCTGCGGCAACGCATCAAACACCGTCGGGTCTTCTTGATTCAAACTGAACATCAAGTACGTCCGACCAGACTCAGGATCTTCAACTTCCGTCAAACCAAGCGCTTCAGCTTCCCACGCCTTGTCGTACAGACGGTACTTGCCCATCACTTCAGCCGGCTGACGGATCGCAAACCCGGCCCAACGGCTAAACACCTCGGCGTATGCGTTCAAGAACGCCACCGTGTTGCCCATCAACTCAGACATCCGCAGGTTCTCTGCCAGGTCGTACAGGATCGTGCGCGTTTCTTTCAACGCAAACTTGCGAGATCCCTCTGCCATCTCGTTCAACTGGCGCTGAGTAACAACAACTTTGCCGTCAGCACCAACAGGCAACAAATCGATACGGCGTGCTGCCTCAAGCTCATAGTTCGCTCGGAAGAACGGCATACGGGCAATGTTGTCTGTCGGCATCGTGCCGAGCATGTTGTAGACCCTGTCTACGAACCCCTTGCCGAACAGTCGTGCGTCATGCACTTTCTGCACGTTGGCGTGCGACGCCGGGTCTGGACCCAACGACTTGCCGAAATGCGGGTAAACCGGGGCTGTAGGGTCGCCGCCGCCGTCACGAATCGCTTCAATAATTGTCTTACGAGTCGCCTGTTCGCCGCCTGCAGGCAGAGTGGCGTTCGCTGAATCAACAACGTCGTTAAGCGCCCCGTCAATTTCCGGCCATTCAACCTTGCCAGTCATTGCTCGTTCTCGAAGCGTCGCAAAGTACTCAGGCGGCAACACGTTGTCGTACTCGGCAATGACGTACTTTGCAGCGTTAAACAACTCTTTCTCGCTGAAGTTGTCAATTGACTGCGGAGCGAACAAGTCGTTGAAGACCTTTTCGTTGCTTGCAATCAGATCGGCAAGACGGTTTGCTCGTTCCGTTGCAGTCCCAGTGTTGGACCAAACGATCTCGTAGAACTGGTTAGCGATTGGGTTGCCGGTGTAGAGATCCATCATGCGGCTCCACTTCTCCGCAAACAGGGCATCATCTACCGTTTTGGTGTCTAGGATGTCCCAAGTCTTCCAATCAACGCTGTAGAACTCTTCTAGTTCTCGCCTAGAAGCCCTGTGAGCACCAGCCAACAAACTGTCTCGAGCCTTCGACGCCGAAACAAACCCACGCCACTGCTCAATAAAGTTCGGATCGTCACCAAACGCGTTGCGAAGGTTTGCGCCACCAAGCCTCAACGACGGGAACCCGGCGTTCGCCATCAGTTTTTCAGCAGCTTCAAATTGGTTCTGCGCTAGACGCGCCTCAGGAACCGTTTCAGCAAGCTGCTCGATAAAGTCTGCGTCAGTCATCTTGGACTGGGCAGCACGAATCGCAGACGGATCTCCAGCTGCCCGAATCATTGCCGCTTGTGCTTGCCGGCGCACCACTGCTGCATAACTAATGTTTGCTGCACGACGGGTCTGTTGACTGATGCGGGTATGCCGGCTCAACACCGACCAGCCAAAGTAACCGGCCCCCATGGCAATGTCTGCACCAAACGCTAGACCGAACAAGCCGCCCTTGATGCCGCTGTTAAGAGCGATTCTGCCAACGTTGCTACGTTGCCGAAGAGCCCGGTTGCGTACCCGCCGCACTGCAGCGTTGAACTGCCGGTCGGTAGCCGAATCAAACAGTTTGTAGTAGTCAACTGCTTCGCCTGTCTTAGGCGGCACAATATCGAGGATGTCGTAGAGCTCTCTGGCAATCAGCGTAACGTCGCCAGCCGACTCCATGTTCTTCAAGCCCTTGACCGACAGTTCGCGACGCAAATCCTGGTAGCCCTGAAGCGAACGACGCATAGTGACCATCGAACCCATCGTGATCATCATGCGGAGCTGTTCATCAATACCGATTCGGATCGGCCAAGCTGGACGCAACAGCATTGAGCCACGCCAAGCTGTGTGAACATGGTCGCTGCCCTTCAGCAACGCTTTCACAGGTCGGTTTTCTGCCAAAGCCTTCGCAGCTTTCGCGCTGTACCGATCCATGCGCTCAATCTTGCGCTGCACCACATCAAACCGAGGCATCACCCGAGAAGTCTTTACCTGCGACGCTGACATGCGATACGCCATCACCAAGTCAGACCCGTCTTCAGCGACCTCGTGAATCAGCGCAAAGTCTTCCTGGGCTTTACCAACAGGCGCTTTCTTCTTACCAAGATCGCCCTGAATTGAAACCGTACGCTGGCGAGCACGTTCATGCATCCCGCCAAGAACAGTTTTGCCTTCGTGCTTTTTTTGTGCTGCAAGATAGTCGTCGTACAGAGTTGATCGGCTGTAAATGTCGATACCCTGCCAATTGGCATCATTAACCATCTGGTCTGTGCGCCGCATGAATTTGCCCATGACTTCTTCAAACAGGGCATCTACAGCTGCAAAATCTCGTGCGCCCACGAGACGTTGGAATTCTGCTGCAATAGCGGTGACCTCAGCTTCGTCAGTAAGACGTTTGCCTTGGACGTTCACTCGACGTGCCTGATCCAACACGCGACTGACCTGCTCGAGGAAATTGGGGTCGCTTGAGTTGCCGATTGTTTGAGGAACACGTTCAGACACGACACGCGCCACACGACCCTGCGGGCCAGGCGTCCCGCTAAACATGCTGTTCGTATTAACGAACGTAGACACCGTCACATCGTCGCCGGTCGTTTCAAGAATCTTGTCGTGCTTGTTCCGCAACGACTGCAGCCGGCCCCCGTACGGAATTTCTCGCACGCTGCCGTACAACGCCAAATGCGTCGAAAACTCGCTTACGTCGTCCACGCTGCCAAGCATGTCTTCAAGCGCGTTGAAGAACAGATCCTGATCCATCGAGTCGATTGTTACCTGCGCTGTAGGGTCAATCTCAAAGATGCCGTCATCGTTGACGCGCAAGCTTCGCTGCTGTGTCCGATACAACGCCTGCTGCATGTCGTACATCTGGAACCAGTTGACGTAACCTTGCAAATCGTTGTACCGCTGCAAGTCAGCAACAATGTCGCCGGTGTAGCCAGGAGCTAGATCAGCCAAATCGTCTAGGTCGCCTGCCGCAAATTTTTGTTGCGCTTCAACAAACTCGTCTGCGCCAAAGAACCGAGACTGGATATCAAGCATTTCGCGAGAGAACGCATGCATTTCTTCCATCGCGCCAAAATCACCGGCAAGAACTCGCATCGTCAACTGCCGCTGCTGAGGAGTTTCCGCTCGAGCAAAAATTTCGATTGCCCGTTCGTCCATGTTCCGAGCCGAACGGCCAGCAATAGCGTTGAACGCAGCTACACGTTGCTGCCAGTTGTCGAGTTGCGACAAAGCGTCTTCGATTTGCTGGTACGTCCGATGCGGCAACAACCCGGCGTCGTTGGTGAAGTTGGTGCCGGCAAACGCACGCGCTCGAGCTTGCGAAATGTTCTGGATAGCTTCTCTGGTGTTGCGGGCTCCTCGTTGCCCAAACCCGGTGCCGACGACACGGGTTACGGGTTGCGGGATGCGGGTAATGCCAGGGATAGCTACTCGTGCTGCACCTGTACGACCGATAACTGCGCTGGTGCCTGGTACGCGAAGAATCGTTGACCCTCGAGCAACCTTGCCCAAACCGCCACTTGCGTAGGTAACGGGGTCAATAAATTCTTGGACAAAGTCGACAGTGCCCGAGAACAGATTGAACATCGGGTCGGACTGGATCGAGTTGTATTCGTCGTCGTCGTATGGGTCAACACCCATGAAGGCGTACGCAAACGATTGACCGAAGGTTCGTTCGGTGTTGTTAATGTTGTAAGCACGCGCCCACGCATGCATGTCCAGGTATTGACGTGGACCGTTTAGGTTGGCGTCGTGGACAACAGTAGCTACCGTACCAAACGGATCGTCTACGAGGTTGTCGATTGTCCATTGCCAACCGGCAAGTATTGGTGTTGCAATTGCCGAGATGACGTTTCGTTCGTCTTCGTCAAACGCAAAGCGGTAAGCGGCAGTGCCGTACTTTGCGACAGTCGGCAAAATGCCGTCGCCAGGTTCTTGCGCTTCCATCTGCGCCTGAGTCGGCTTACCCAACAGGTCTTCTTGAATGAAAGCAAGAATGTTTGATGCGCGTTCTTGGCCCAGGTTCGTCGCACCCGTTCTAATCGCAGACGACGCCAACGAGTACGGGTCAACTCCTGTAGGCGTTGACACTTGGCCCGCATCAAGCAAGTCGACAAGCAAGCCAGTGTTGCCACGAAACGCGTCAGTAGCGCCGTTCCAAATGCGATCAAAAACCATCAGGACTCTTCTGCAAGAAACTCAGGTTCACGAACCAACAACCGTGGATCGTGCTCATTGACCAGTTCGTCAATGTTTCCAACAAACCGCCGCAACCTACGAACCGTGTTCTGCAACTCGTAACCAGCACCAGGACGGTCAGCCAGCGGCTCCATGTAAAGCAGCAACCGCATCGCTTTCCTGCGCTGATCCAACTGGCTTGTCTTGCCGACACCCATCGTTGACCCAGCCGGCTTAGTCATCACAGACTCGTTCGGCGACTTCGACCGGCCTTGCAACGGCATACTGCCAGGAGAAGCAGACGGCTTCGGCACCGCAGCGTCACGCGTCGCAGCAACAACCTCGTCTTGCTTCTTAACCATTCCGTACTGTTGATTGCGTGCCCTTGGCATTAGAGAGCTCCTAGAAGCGCTGCAAGATCAGGCGGGCCAGCCGGCGCACCACCGCCCGCTTCAGCACCCGCACCCGGCTGAGCAATACCTGGCTGCGCCTCGGGAGCGCCAGGTTCGACCTGTTCGGCCTGCCGTTCCTGTGCTTCACGCTGCACGCGACCAACTGCTTCAGCAAGGTCAACCTGATCGTTTCTAACCAGTTCCATAATCCGAGCCAAATCGGCCGGCGGCAACGCACCCTGCGCTGCCTGCTGCTGCAACCCAGACAACAAGCCCTCTTCCAGCCGTTCCGCTACAACCGAGTCACGTTCCTTCTCGACATCCTCAACCAGAGGGTCAATACGCATGAATGCTTCTTTAGACATCGTGCCCATTGCCAGGCGCTGACCGCCGGCGATCACAAGGTTGTTGATGTCCGCACCAGCCTGCGAATAGGACACGACGTTGTCGTCAGTCGTGAAATGCTTGTTCGGGGTGTAGTCGACCTTGCCCTTGACCTTGCCCATGCTGACGTAGAACGACCGGGGCTTGTTACCGGCGTACGCCTTGCACTGAGCAATCGCGATCCGGTTCTCTTCCTCAAGGGCACGAGCAAGCGTCTTCTGCGTTTCCTGCACCGTAAAGTCCACAACAGCGGACAGCACTGCGTCGCCACGACGACCGGTACGGATGTTGGACGTAGATTCGCCGCCAAACTCAGCAGGAACACCAGCAGTCAAACGCTGAGCACGTTCCAACCGGTCAATAGCCGGGTTAGTCATGTAACCAGGCTGCATCTGCATGTCTTTCAGCGTGCCGCCACGCACTACACCGACCTCGCCAGTCAAACCGTTAGCGGTATTGACGATCTTGGGCTGCTCGCCTGCGTTGCCGACAAGCCAAGTGTCAGGGAACACGCCCTTCTGCACAGCCAACACCTCAAGCGCCATCAGCTTTGCCTGCTGCTGGTACATGCCGAGAATGCCGTCGAACTGGCCTCGAGAATCGTCCAGCGAGATCCGGTTTGACACAACGACCGGGCAGCGACCGACCAGATTCGGGACACGCTCGAGCTCAACCACGACAGGACCGCCATCGTTGTTGTTGAACCCCTGGGTGTGCGGGTTACGCACGCCAACCAACACCGTTTCCATGTCGTCGACGTACTCGATCATTTCGATTGGTTCGTCGTTTTCGTACGGTGCGTCCTTCACGCCGCCGGCAAACCGCAACGCAGCCTCAGGGTAGAACGTCCGCATCCAGCCGTACGAGCGTTCGTAGCCAAACACGCAGTCGATCGGGGTCATATCGTCCACACCCCGCAGGTTCGACGGATACGCCGTCAGCGGGTCACGGCAATGCCAGGTCGGCACGCCCTTCTTCGGATCAAACCGCAACTGGGTCACCGACTGCGAGTAGCCAATCAAGTGACGGGCACGCTTCGCCAACTGCAAATCAAGCGTCGAGTTCTGCCACCAACCAAACATCGCCTTACGGCGAATCTGTGCGTGCTTGCGCGCCTGCTTCGACGTGTCGTCAGCAGGTGGGCACACGATGTCCGGCAGGACCGACGCAACACGCATAGCGGTCTGGTCCAGGCCCTGAGCAAGAAGGTTGGCAACCGCAGCCGACTCGGTAGTGTCAATCTCGGGCAGCGGCACGACAACGTCACCGTTGTAATGATCACGAACGTGGCGCATACGCGCTTTAACACCCGCATGATTCTGCGAACGGTTGTAGTACAGGTCAACGATGTCTTCAGCGGACTTCATATGCGCGCGTCTCCAGAGATCCACGACGGTCGCCACTGCCGCACCGTCTCAACAGATGGAGTGTAAATCTTTTCAAGATTGTGCTCCATGAACCATTGTGCCATAACACAATCGTCCGTGCGGGAACCAGTCCCCTCAGGGTTCCACTTGGTGACCTCGTTTATAAGAAGTAGCGAGTGTGGACGTGCGGCAGTCTGCTGTTTCCCCGGCAACCGTACTCGGCCGGCTTTGTACAAGGGGGCCAGCATCTGCACCCCGTACTTCGGGTCGCCTTTGTTCCTCGAGTGCGTGTAGTGCGGAACCAGTTCCACACCCCTCGTTGACGCCCACCTGCGGAAGTGGTCGTACTGGAGGATGAACTTCTGTGCGGCGTTGGCTTCAACAATCCAGTACTGGATCGGGTGCCCCATATCGTTCGATATCTGCCACCACTCCTCTGCGATTCCGGTAAAACACTGTTGGTCATGGTTCCAATCCAAGAACGAGGGCGCATCCATCTTGCGCCGGTACGACTCCAACAAATACCGGTACTCTGTTTCTTCCACATATGCCCAGCATTGCAATGCCCAAAAGTTTGACGGACTCGGGTCAGCTGAAGCAATAATTACAGGATCAGACGGCAAATACTGCGGGAGCTCCCACAAATCACGGTCGTTGTCCCAACACCCGACATGATGCACACCGTCACGGCCCTCGCCGCCCGACACCCAGATCGGGTCAACAAGCACCGATGACGGGTCAGCGTCTTCCTGCTGATACAGGATCTCGTACCGGTCAGGAGTCTGCGCCTTAATGTGCCGCACTTTTTTCCACGGCAAACGACGTGGGTACAGCAAGCACCCGTCGGGCCACGGCTTTGCGTGGACGCTGTGGTCACCTTCGCAGCAGTCCTCGTAGTGGACCTTGTACTTCAGGTGATGGTACTTGGATTCCTCAGTGGGAGAGAGTGTTTCACTAGGCAAGGAGGAAGCCTGTTCCGAGATCTCCTCGGACACCATGCCCTCCCCCACCGAGTCCATTTCGTCTTCGTCAAGCGGGGCCTTCTTGTCCAGTGCGTACCGGTAAATGTCGTCAGACGACATCCGCTGGCCGTTCAACACTAACAGACCGCCTGGCTCGAGGCGGGTTTCTGCGACCTCGTCCCACCAACGGTACATGTCGCTGCGGGACTCAGAGTTACGCATCTTGCGTGGATCCCACACGTCATCCCAGATCACCAGGTCAAAACGGCCACCAAGGAAGCCAGAGTCCATGCCAAACGCTGACCAAGTAGGTTCTTTCTGCGAGAGAGGCTGGTCGTCGGGCTGCAAAATGGTGAAGGCTTCTGCTCTCCATATTTCCTTCGCATCAGGCTTGAACGCACCAAAGTCTTGCTGCATGGTCCGTACCGCATCGACAGCGATACCGATCTTCTGGTCGTTGAGCTCGGCACGGGCAACGTGCTCACGTTCAAACTCTGCACGCAGCCGGCGGGTGTACCACTCGGCTAGGCGCTGGGTAGATGAACCAATCATTCCGCGCAGAGCACGGTTGCGTACTGTGGCCCAGGCCGGAAGTACTTTGGCAAAAAACGTAGATTTTCCGCTGCCGGGGGGTGCGTTGATGACGATGTATTCCTCTTGTGGCGTGTTGAGGAGTGCGTTTACTTGTTCTGTGGCTTCGATTTGCCAGGGTTGGAGGATGATTCCGAAGTAACGGAGTGCAAATGCTTCGATGTTGTCATGTGCTTCTTGTGCGTCTGGTTCAAGGTGGTCATAGGCGGGAATTTTTGATACGCCGATCTTGTCGACTTGTTCTTTGGCTTGCAGCCACGCCCTGGTCGAGGTGCGGCCGGACTCGTTGTCACGCGCCGAGTGGTAGTTGACGCCGGCCTTGATCGCAGATTGGCGCATTGATTCGCCGCCGCGCCGAAGCAGCAGGTACTGGACCCACTGCTCCGGTGTCGTGTGTTTGCCTGACGGCACAGTTACCTGACCAAGTCAGGATTATGGACTCGAACGCCCCAACAACACGGATCTTCTCCATCGTCGTAAGCCTCGAGCTCTTCGTCGGTCATAAGCAGGTCGTGCTGCAGACAACCAACGTCTGAACAAAACCCTGCTTTACGGCCGGCCTCCAACCATTCAGTTAACGTCACCACTTCTCCTTGTTGGCCCAGTACGCAGCAGACATCTTACCTTTTGAAATGTTCTTCGCATGGCGAGCCTTGAACGACTTACGGCGAGCCTTACCCTTTGCTGTTTTCGGGTTCTTGCCTGCACCAGATACGCCCTGCTGGCCGAATCGAATCGTCTTAACACGATCCCCCTCCTTCGCCACAACAACATGGCTCTTGGTCGCATGATTCGGCGTGCGTTTCGGCTTGTTGTAACCCGACACGCCGGCACGCTTCAAACGAGGGTCAGGCTTCGACGGCATTAGCGACGCTTCTTCGCAGTCTTAGCCGACTGCTTGAAAGCCTTAGCCGTCGGCGCACCCTTCGACCCAGGCTTCCGCATCTTCTCACCAGAACCAGCCTTAATCCGCTTCCGCTTCGCGTGAATGTTCGAGTACAAACCCTTCTTCGCCATAACTACTTCCTCGTTGACTTGCCGTTTGCGCCCTGACGGGCACGGTTCTTCTTCGGAGATTCCTTCACTAGCCGCCCAGACTTTGTGTGCGACAAATCAGAACCGCCTTTGCCCATCATGCCCCGAGCACGACGTGCCCTCGCCAACTTCGCACGGTAAGCCTTCTGCGCCGGCGTCGCATTACGACGCTTATCCGCAGCCAACTTCTTCTTGTACGAAGCCGGATTCTTCCGATAGTTACGAGCCGACTTCCCAGGCGAGCTCGACTTTCTTGGAGCCATCAGTTGTTATCCACGACAATCACAAAAATCACAAATACACAAGTGAGGATCAGCAACAGCACATTCACCGCTACTGGCACGACTCGCACGACTCCGGATTCTCGAGATCACAAGCCGCCTCAATCGGCTCATCAGAACCCTTACCCCAATCCAAGTCATCAAACTCGCCGTTCTTGTAACGCTCAACCAACGTCTCAGGCTTTTGCACACCACACCTACGCAAAGAATCTGCCAAAACCATCACAACCTCCCTCGAGTCACCTGCTACACTAGCACCAAGCCAGCACCCCAACCTGGCAAACCGTTGGGGCCACCACTTGCACTGGTGAGCGTCGCCCGTCAGAAGGGCCTTCGAGTCGTGCCCGAGAAACGACGGCCCCAGGGACGGGGCGGACACGACCAGCCAACACACACCGCAGATCGTTGGCCGGCGATCAACCGAAACTGACGGAGGGACCCAGGGCACGGTCCCACCAAAACACCCAACGCAACACACACCAACAAACCAAAACCCCCAACCCACCGATAGCATCACGGACCGACACCAGGACTCGCGGTACATACCCCCGAACGTACGTTCGTGCGAACACATGTTCGCTCCCAACCCTCAACCGAACAAACGTTCGCCCCCCCTGCCGGCACCGAAAACGGACGAGCACAGCGAGACATGCGGAGCGGAGCGAG
>WLWH01001209.1_pt1 | contig 17885 bp, 20 predicted proteins | sample 6712741 | NCBI WGS metagenome assembly WLWH01 (sample SAMN12718694, study PRJNA515312) | sponge metagenome | isolation source: marine sponge | host: Mycale hentscheli | place: New Zealand: South Island, Marlborough, Capsize Point | collected 2003-05-01 | reverse complement strand
CGCCATCAAGGATCAGTTCGACACCTTCGATATGCGCACGACCAGCGGAGCGGCGGCGGGCTACGCCAATGACCGCCCGCCGCGCGATGCGGAGGTGGTGGCGCGGCTGCGCAAGGCAGGCGCGATCATCCTCGCCAAGGCCAATGAGAAGGTGACGTGCGACTCGGACCCCAGCTTTTATCTACGCTACACGGACATCTTCGTGGGGGGACCTGTGCAGCATGATGACACGTATACCCGCAAGTTGTACGTCGTTGCTTTTTCGACACGATTGGGTTTGCATGGATTCTTTGAACCCGCGCGCACCCGCGTTGGTCCAGCCCGCCCCTCCGTCTGACTGCGTGACTGACTGTCTTGCCTCGTCCTGGTTGTACCGATGTGTAGGTTCTCTCCTCAAGAGTGCCGGCTGCGGGATATGACGTATTCGGGGCAAATATCGGTGAATGTCGAGTACACGTGCAATAAGGTGGTCAGGGACCTGCGGTCTACGATAAAAGGAGAGGGTAGGGTGCCGATCGGCCGGATGCCACTCATGTTGCGGTCGGACCGGTGCTTGTTGAAGGACCTGAGCGAGGAGGAGCAGGCAAAGCGAGGGGAGTGTCCGCTCGACCCTGGTGGTTATTTTATTATTAATGGTTCAGAAAAAACATGTTTAGGCCAAGAAAGAGCAGCAGAAAATAATATTATGTGTTTTAATGTAAAGAAAAATAATAATAAATGGAATTGGTTAGCAGAAATCAAATCCATTCCAGATGATAAATGTATATCTCCAAAACAAATTAATATTACTATTGCTAGTAGAAATAACGGTGCAGGACATGCAATGTATATTCATATTCCAAGAATTAAATCTCCTATACCACTATTTATTGTATTTCGCGCTCTTGGTATTATTCCAGATAAAGATATTTGTAAATATATTATTTTAAATATAGAAGACAAAGATATGAAACAAATGTTGTTTGCATTAAAAGCTTCTATTATTGAATCTCAAAAATATAATACACAAGAATTAGCATTAGATTATATTGTGAATCAAGCTATGTTTACACCTATTAATATGACAAAAGAAGAAGGACGTAAAAAACAAACAGAATTTACACAAAATGTATTGACTAATGATTTATTTCCTCACTGTAAAACTCCAATTCAAAAATTATATTTTATGGGATTTATGACTAATAAATTATTACAAACTAGTTTTGGATGGCGAAAAACAGATGATAGAGATTCTTATAAAAATAAAAGAATTGATTTGTGTGGTGTTCTTTTAAACAATCTTTTCAGAAATTATTTCAATAAACTTGTAAAAGATATGCAGAAACAAACTGTTAGAGAAATTAACAATGGTTCGTGGAAATCAACAGATGATTATAAAAATATTATTAATAAAACAAATATTTACAAAATTATTAAATCTACTACTATTGAAAATGGTATTAAACGAGCTCTTGCAACTGGAGATTTTGGAATCAAAAATACGAATTCTAATAAAGTTGGAGTTGCACAAGTATTAAGCAGATTAACATATATATCTAGTTTAAGTCACCTTAGGAGAATTAATACACCAATTGATAAAAGTGGTAAATTAATTCCTCCTAGAAAATTACATAATACACAGTGGGGAATGATTTGCGCAGCAGAATCTCCAGAAGGTCAAAGTGTAGGAGTTGTTAAAAATTTAGCTTATATGGCACATATTTCAATAGCTAGTTTAAGCCAACCAATTTATGATGTTATTGAAAAATATCTTATTCCTATTGAAAAGTTTACATTCGAAGAACTATATGATAAAGTAAAAATTATTGTTAATGGAAATTGGATAGGAATTGTTGATGACCCTTATAAATTTTATAAATATATGAAACTAAAAAAATATGAAGGTATTATTAATATTTATACTAGTGTTGTCTTTGATTTTCGAGAAAAAGAAATTAATATTTGTAATGATGCAGGTAGAATTATGAGACCTATTTATAAAGTAAAAAATAATAAATTATTGATTACTCCTGAAATTGCACATAAAATAATGAAAAATGAACTTAAATGGGACGACCTTCTTGTAAATCATGATATTCCAGAATCAATTATTGAATATATTGATGCGTCTGAACAAAATAATTCTCTTATTGCAATAAATAATAAAAGTTTTACAAATAAAAAAACACAAAATTATAAATATACTCATTGTGAGATTCATCCTTCCACTATATTTGGTATTCTAGCAAGTTGTATTCCGTTTCCCGAACACAATCAATCTCCAAGAAATACTTATCAGTGTGCTATGGGCAAGCAGGCAATGGGAATGTATGTAACTAACTTTCAAAATAGAATGGATAAAACTGCATATGTTCAAACTTATACAATGAGACCATTAGTTGATACAAGATTAATGAACATGATTCATCTTAATAATATACCATCAGGTAATATGGTTATAGTAGCAATTATGAGTTATTCAGGATATAACCAAGAAGATAGTATCCTTTTCAATGAAGGTAGTTTAGACCGTGGTCTATTTGGCGCAACTGTTTATCATACTGAAAAAGATGAAGATAAAAAGATCCAAGGAGATGAAGAAATTAGATGCAAAGCAGATAGAACAAAAACAAAAGGTATGAAATTTGCAAATTATGATAAGTTAACTGATAAAGGGGTTGTTCCTGAAAATACTTTACTAGAAAATGGAGATATTATTATTGGAAAAGTTGTTCCCATTAAGGAAAATAGAAATGATCATACAAAAACAATAAAATATAGAGACCAAAGTAGAGTTTTTCGAACTCATGAAGAAAGTTATGTTGACAAAAATTATATTCATAGAAATGGTGATGGATACACATTTGCTAAGATTAGAACAAGAACATACAGAAAACCTACCATTGGAGACAAGTTTTCATCAAGACATGGACAGAAAGGGACTATCGGGCTTGTGATTCCCGAACAAGATATGCCTTGCACTGAAGATGGTCTACGACCAGATATTATTATCAATCCACATGCACTTCCAAGTCGAATGACAATCGCTCAATTAAAAGAAACTCTACTAGGAAAGGCGTTATTAGACCTAGGATTATTCGGTGATGGAACCAGTTTTGGAGAACAATCTGTTGAAAGTGTTTGCAATGTTCTTCAAAAATTAGGTATGGAAAGAAATGGTAATGAAATATTATATAATGGTATGACTGGAGAACAATTAGAAACTTCAATATTTATTGGACCTGCATTTTACCAAAGACTAAAACATATGGTTAATGATAAAGCACATAGTAGAAGTTTTGGACCAATGGTTGTATTAACAAGACAACCAGCTGAAGGTAGAAGCCGTGATGGTGGCTTGAGATTTGGAGAAATGGAAAGAGATTGTATGATTTCACACGGTGCTAGTAGATTTACAAAAGATAGAATTTACTATTCTAGTGATTCATTCCAAGTGCATTCATGTAAGAAATGTGGTTTAATGGCTGTATACAATAACGAAAAGAAAATTCATGTTTGTAAAACTTGCAATAATAGAACGGACTTTAACAGAGTTGAAATTCCATATTCTTGTAAATTATTATTCCAAGAGTTAATAACAATGAATATCGCTCCTAGAATTATTACACAATAAGAAAATTGAATATAAAATTTTTATTGTGTGTAGTTATATTTCTCCCCCGACACAATCATCTTGACTATTCAAAATGGCCTCCCTCGCAGCAACTACTTCCACAAATACTTTTGATACTATTAAAATTTCAGACTGTGTTATTCAAAATGAGTCGCAACAAGATTTTGCAACATCTGGAACTTCCAAATCAGGTAAATTCCAATATCTTGTTGTTGCCGACAGCCACGGACACGGTATTAAAAAAAATTATTATACTTTCAGGTTCGCTAACCTAAATTGGAGCACATTTCTCGAAGAGGAAGATTGGAAGGAACAGCTAGAAAATATATGTAATATTCCTACTTCATCTCGTATTGGAACGACCTTCAGTTGTATTAAAATTTACCAAACACATTTCGAGATTACTTGGATTGGCGATTCAAGTATAAAAATTTACAAGAAAGGTGCTGGTGAAATTCTCGAAGATGGAAGGGAAAGCTCACTATTGATTTGGCAGACAAAAGATCACGATTATGATAATGACGAAGACATCACTCAATTACGAAAGGTCAAACGAAATTCTTTACCAACTGTATCTGCTTGGACTATTAAAAATGCCTGGGATATTTACGCATCAAGTCCTACTGTAATGTTAAGCAACAAGGCAAAAAATTTCACTCATTATACTGGAGAATGCACTAATATGACTAGGTGTCTAGGTCACAATGGTGTATTTTCACGCGCTCTAGGTATGGTGACTGAAATCATTCCGCGAGAAAGCACCTTAGAATATTTTAAGATAGTCGCAGGAAGTGATGGATTTTGGCAAGTAATGTGTCACGAAGACCAAGAATTTATTGTTGATAACTTTAGTGAAGTTCTAGCTGAAAAAGCCCGCAGTAGGTGGGAACAAGACTGGACACACGATAATAGTATGGGCACACTTACAAAAAATGTTAAAATACCCGCACACAACTGGGATGATGTCGCTGTTGCAACTTGGTCTAATTAAGTTCATATTCTTCTAGAAAATTTTTTACTAATTCTTCGGGAATTTCATTAAAATCAATTATTTTTTTATTCAACAAATATCTCTCCATCGCTCCTTCTACAGAGTTTAATTTTTCCTCAAATAATTCCTTATTATCAAAATATTTACATGCTGTCTTGGGTCCACATTTTTTGAACACTCCTTTTATATTATCACTTTTATCACCAGTTAATATCTTTACAAACAAATCCTTTTCAGCATTATTATACGATGATTTACGTTCAGTAAGTTTTTTATACTTCAAATCATATAATTGTATATTATCATTTGCTAATTGTAAATAATCCATATCACTAGTTATAATTGTAATATTTGCATCGGGGAAGCTTTTTAATAATCTTTTACTAAGAATTGCCAAACAATCATCTGCTTCTAATGTTGGGAATTTGAATATTTTATTTCCACCTCCCTTTATAAATAACTCCTCTTCATAAGCCATTTTAAAGAATGGTCCTCCTAAAAATGAATCATCATATACTCTATTTGCTTTGTAACTGGAGAGATATTTCATTCTCCAGATTGTTTTTCTTGGACAATCTTTTCCAATTAAAGTAATAGGGTTCTCTATTTTTAATTTTTTTTTAATTTCCTCAACCTTAGAAACAAAGGTTTTTTTAAATTTTTCTACAAATTCTTTATTTTCACAAGGAGGATTATCCTTATCAATAATTTGGTCTTTTTTTGCTAGTTTGAACCAGTTCAGTAATGCATAATACCTGAAGAAGACAAAATAACTACCATCGATTAGTAAGAAGTTTTGAACCATTGTTTATTAGTATTTAATAACAATTTAAAACATTCAATTTTAACTTATATATATGGGTCATGGATGTCCGTTTAAAAAGTCTACTGCCAAGATGAGATGGAAGTGGAGGAAAAAAAGAGTGCGTAGATTACAGAGGAAAAGAAGAAAAATGAGAGCTCGAGCTAAATAATATTTAGGTAATATATATATATATGGCTACAGATATGCAATTTAAAATTCAGTTTGATGAATTAACAAAAAAAGATAATCTATTAAAACCAGATGAAGAAGGAATGTCTAAACAAGATCTAATAGTAGAATTTAAAAATAGAATGGGATATATAGACGAAGCTATCGCACAGGGCTTGCATTTAACAAATTTTAGACCTGCAACAAAAATACGATTAAAAGAACGAGGAGATAAAGCAAAAAATAAATTAAGACAAGAGATAACCAGATTAGAAAATCAAATAAAAAATCCAAAGAAGAAAAAAAAGAAGGTGAAGTATGATAAGGTAGGAAAACTAACACCAGAAGAAATAAGCTTTATTCTTTCACCAGATTCTACATTCAATGTTGTTCCAGATAGTTTACAAAGAGGAGGAAAACGAAAAACTCGCAGAAAGAGAAAAACAAAGAAGCGTCGTCGCAAGAGTCGTAGAAAAACAAGAAAACGCAAGAAAAAGCGCAGAAGAAAACTAAAAAAAAAGCACTAATAATATATATTTAAAAAAAATGAATATATATTAATATATGGAAATGTTATTTAGAGCAAAAAGAGCGTATGAAAATATCCAAAAAAATAAAAAGGTGGAACATAGCAGGTTTCAGTCTAATCACGCATTTGAAAAAAGATTGAACGAGTCTAAAAGAATATTAGAAAAGTATCCAGATAGGGTTCCTGTAATTTGTGAAAGAATAGCAACAAATATTCCTCAAGTAGATAGGAAAAAATATTTATGTCCTGGTGATTTATCGTTAGCAAACTTTATGTATGTTATTAGAAAGAGAATGCATTTGACACCAGAAAAAGCATTGTATTTATTTGTAAATGATAAAATGATTCCATGTTCCAGTCTTTTATCAACAGTATATGATGCAGAAAAAGCAGAAGATGGTTTTCTTTATATAAATTATGCTGGGGAATCAACATTTGGTTAATTTTTTATGTTAGATTATATTATATATGTCAGCATCAAAAGCACCGTATTTAGTTGATTGGAGAAATTCTTTTTCCTTAGTAAGAAATAATTTAAATTGTAAAAGTGGACAAACATTTAGGGGAGCACATCCAAGTGTTCAAATGCCTCATCCTTTAAAGGATAGTAAATGTGTTACAGCAGCGAGGGCTGATGGAGCAACTGCAAAACCTGGTCCTACTACAGATACATCAAGTAGAATTGCAAGAATAAAGAAATTGCAGACAAGAACAAGAACATCCAAGGGTCAAATTGACAATGGAGGCACAGATAGAGGTGCTCATGCATCAGTTCAAAATGGACGGTCATACGGAGCTGATCCTCGCTCAATGAGAGCTCAATTGTTTGGAAATTATGGTGAAGTTGTTCCAGGACAAACATCAGGAAGAGGAGGATCTTCAAGCGATGTAATTTATTTCAAAAATGTATTTGATAGAACTAGTTTAAATCAACCGCCCGCTAATGGCAATAATTAAATTTTCTTAATTTATATTATAATGTTGATGAAAAAGCTTCTCGCAGAATTTTTAGGAACTATGTTCTTTCTTTATGTTATTTTAGCAACAGGTGATGCCGTTGCAATTGGTTTGGCGCTTATGGCAGTTATTTTTATACTAGGAAAGCAGTCTGGTGGTCATTTTAACCCTGCTGTTTCTGTAATGTTAGCAGCAGCTGGTAAATTAAATATGAAAGATTTAGCACCATATGTTGTTGCACAAGTTGCCGGAGGTTTAGCAGCTTTAGAACTTTACAAACGCGTTAAATTTTAAATAGTATATATTAATTTAAATCTTAATATATATTATAATGAGTACAGCACAAGAAGCAGGAGCAATGAAGCAAGCCGGACTTGAGGCACTTAGTTCAGTTCAGGCAACTTTGAAAAATTTAGTATCTAAAGTAGGAGGAGCAAAAAAGAGATTACGTAAAAGAAAGTCTCGCAAAAGTCGCAAACACCGTAAATCCAAGAAAGGTGGAAAACGTAAAAGTCGTCGTCGCAAGAGCCGTAAGAGCCGCAAGAGTCACAAAAAGAAGTCCAAACGCCGTCGCAGAAAATAAATATATAATGTAAATTTTTATATGAATTTATATTATAAGATGTTGATAAGACAATACAAAAAAAGACGAAATAAAAAAGGTGGTAGAAATTTTTTTGATGCTGTTTCGCAAGGAGCAGAACAATGGAAATCAGCAGCCGAAACAGCCAAAAATAAAGGTATGGAAGCCGCATCTAATACCCAAAAAGGTTTGGAAGATTTTGAAGCTAGTAGAAAAGCAAATGTACAAAGATCAATGATGGCAGGAGAATATAGTGATTTGGCTAAGAATTTGATGAAAAAGAAGATTAGAGCAAACCCTTTAGGTTTTGCAAGGCAAAAACAAATAGCAGCTAATCTAAGGGCTGATTCTTTTGGACAACCAATGATAGAGAACCGTATTCCTAATCTTTCTCCTATGAAGTTAAGACGACCCAACCCAAAAGGAGGAGGAAAAAGAAAAAGTCGTAGAAAATCAAAAAAAAGAAATAACCGTAAAAGAAAAACAAGACGAAAAAGAAGAGGTGGTGCTATACCAGCTCCTATGGCTTTTAAAAAAAAAGTTGATAAATGGGAAGGAAAAAAACAATGGACACTAAATCGCGAAATGCAAACAGCCAAAATGAAGGGATTGACCGAAAAACAAAAAAAAATTAAAAAAAAACTTAAGGCAAGTTTTAATAGACAAGCATATTGGAAAACTCCTGGAAATGAAAAAAATAAAGATGCTATTGCTGGTTTTCATGTAAGAAAGGCAATGCCAGGAATTGAAGCAGCTATAAAAGGAAAAACACTTGTTCCTAGAAAAACACGACAAACTCGTAGTTCATCTGCTGGAAGAAAAAAGAAAAAAACAAGAAGAAAACGCCGCCGATAATTATTATCTAATTAATTATTATAATGGATAAAAAAACTTTATTCTTAAAAGCAGCAGCTATTGGTGTAGTATTAAACATTGTTTTGTCTTATGCTTTATCTCCATTCGCAACAGATGATGAAATAAAACCACCAAATGGAGCAGGAAATCTTTCATTTAAATCTCAAATTATGCATATGTTGGTTCATCATAAACAAGTAATGTTATCTAGTTCTTTAATTGTAGCTTTACTTGTTGGAATTTCTTGTTGGGTTGCTTGTCGAATGTAAATGACGCAGATAATATAGCAATTTAAATTCTTAATATACATTTATATGTTAAGAATTATAATAACATCCCTATTAATGGTAAATGCAATATTTTGGGGAATATATCCACCAAGTGATGATTCGCCACATTCATTGATTATAAACTATTTAGGATTAGACTACAAACCAACAAAATTTACACATCTTTTAATAGGAATTATTTTTTATATAATAGGTGTATTAATTGCACAACAACAATCTATACAGCATTTTTGGTTTTAATCTCCTGATTTCATAACTAAATGATACATAAGATAAAGTAGTAATGCACTGAATCCCATATTATAGACTTTTGCCAATGGATTATCTTTTAGAGTTTCATCATTATCAAACCCTTTTTTCAATCCATTCATAATATCATTCATATTTTTAAATCCATCTGAACATCCTGTAAGTTTTTGTTTGCTTACAGGATTTGTACCTCCAAATAAACAAGGATTTAAATTTGCAATATCTGCATCTGCAACATATAGATTCCTTTTTCCATCATCAGCTTTTAAATTTAATTTTCTACATTTTGGATTAGTTCCTTGCATAAATCCTCCGAAAAGTGCTAAAGGATTAAGATGTCCTAAATTTTCAACTGTTCCGGGAACCAAACCTCTAAAGTCTCCCAATGCAGCACCGGTCATACTTGATATAAATGGAATTGATCCAGTAGGAACATTATTTACATAAATCCATCTGTCATGTAATTGTCCATCACTTGATTTACATTGACCCCCTGTTTTTAAAAAAAATTTATTTCCTAAAGGGCTATTTTGTCGCTGTGCTCTACCTTTCCCTTCTACTAATACTTTTGTATAATCGACCAATCCAGCAATATCTCTGGCTAGGGCACCCATATCTCCATCTCCACTCATTCCTAATTCACTAGGGGCTTTTATTTGTTTGGCATAATTATATGTAGGTCCAAGAAACCCTGCTTGGGCTTTTTCTACACCACCTGCTACATCTTTAAAGAAATCTCCCATTAATTATATATATAATTAATATATTATATGTCAGAAGAGATAGCAGAATGTCGTATATGTTTTGAACCAGAAACAATAGATGACCCGTTTATATCTCCTTGTTTGTGCAAAGGAACAAGTAAATATGTTCATAAATCTTGTTTAACAACTTGGAGAAATTTTAATAGAGATTCTGATGCATGGGAAAGATGTATGGAATGTGGTAAACATTACTCATTGAGTTATAAATATCCTCTTGAAAAAATAGATATATTTGCTGATATAAAAAATCCTTCTATAATTTATTTTTTTCAGTATATTATGGCTTTAACAGGTGGGTCTCTTATATGGATACTTGATTATCATAATGATTATTTAGCAATACGAATGTTAAACTTTAATCAATCATTGCCTATGCCTTCTTTACTTGATTATGTAAAAGAAGACGAGTTATCACCTCAAATTTTTTATTTTTCATACGCAATGTTCATACAAAGTATGTTTTATTATCTATATTTTTGTTGCAAAATTTATAAAAATATCAAAAGGAAAAAATTATATTTTAATAAAATTCAGCCCACCTTTACATTTTGTGTGATTTTTAGTTTTCAGTTTATTATATGGTATTATATGTTAGTTTTTAATGATCAACCAATTGTATTTTTAAATATAGCATCTTTTATTACTATGTTAGAACCATTTATTTATTATCAATTAATAAAAAAACATAAACAAACAATTAAAATAATGAACGAAGATGAGAATGAAGAAGAAATATTATCATATGAAGAAAATCCATTATCAGGACATGATGATATTTTTGAAAGACAATTTGAATTAAGGAATATAATAATAGAAAATTAAAATTTTGCTGAACTTGCACTATTTTTCATTGTGGTTGCAAAAGACCCTGAACCACCATCACCTGTTGGCATAGGAGCTGCTCCAGGCTGTTCGTTCTTTTTTTCTAAATCATCAAGCTCTTTTTCTTTTTCTTTTCTTTTATCATTCATACTAGATACTGCACTTCTTGAATTTGCTTTATTGGTTCCTATCAAACGAGTATTATCTGCTCGCTTGTTATCTAATTCTTTATATTCTGCTTTTAAGGTATTCATTTGACTAAATAATCTATTTGTCAATGCTTGTTGTCTATAAATAGCATTTTTGTTACTTCCTGAGCAACCAGAAAGTCCTTCTACTAACTTTGAATTCATAATATTATACAAAATTAAGGTTATTAGTAAAAAATTTATAAATATAATAAGTATTCTCATTGTTATATTTATATTAGATTTTATCAACAGCTTTCAGGATATTTTCTACATATTTCTTCATCTTGTTTCGCCGCCGCTTCTTTATCTTCTTCATCTCCATCACCTCCACCTACTGCACTTTTCATTTGTGCATTTGCTAATTTATTTTTTTTGATATTTTTAGTATTTGTATTTACACCAACTGTAACACCAGACGCAATTTTTTTTAATTCACCTAATTTTTCTTTAGCTTCCTTTAATCTACTTTCGTTTTCTATTATTGTACCTTCATTACATGCATTTTTAGTTCTACCTGACACAGGAGCACCTTTAGTTGATACTCCTAAAGGATTGTCATCATTATCTTGTTCTCCTGTAATATCTCCATCATCTTCATAATCACAAATACCTTCTATTAAAGTAGGTGCCAATATCATATTCAAAAAAAGAGTGGCAATTAATATAATTCCTAAAAATAGTTTAGAATTCATATATTTATATTATTGAGTTATTTTTTCTTTTAATAATATAAATGCGACAAGGTTTAAAAAACAGAATCAAATTTGATCCATCTAATCCAAGCAGAATGAATCGTATAAAAACAGATTATATAGCGCGAAATTCATTTAATAGAAGAATACCAAATCCTCATTGTGCTCCAAATGGAGGATGTGGCAATGTTCAAGACGCATCGGGATTTTGGATCGGCTCAAATCAAACATATCAACAAACAAAAAGACAGTATTATGCTCCTTTTAGGCAACCTGTTAAAGGATATCGTAAAACACTATACTGTTCGACTCTTGATGGTACAACTGACTTTAAAAAACATAGAAGAGGTTGTTTAACCACAACAGAAATATATAAAGATAACTATTCCGATTGTTCAGGTAGTGTATGTGTTAATAATGGTTCTATTTCTACAAGCACTATACCATTGACAGGTAGTCAATTTGCTACTAGAGGTTCATCTGGTAATTACACAAGAACATCAAAACCTCTTATTAGAAGTGGTATGCAACCAAACATAGCAGGAAAACAAAATAGTGGATTATCAAATACCTTGACTGCTACTAGATATTCTTATTCATATAGAGAATTAATAAATAACAGAAGAAAAGCTACACAAATTAAAAAATTATCAACACAAAAACCAACTAGTTCAACATATATGTCTAATCCTCAAAAAATGCCTGGTTATGGTGGTAATTGCACAGAGGTTGATGGTTGTAATCCTAGTGAAACAACATATAGATATAATAATCCAAAATTTGCTGTTCAGGGAGCAGTAGAAGCTAGTGATAGAATTACAAGACTTAAGATGGATACAATTAAGGGAGCTACTAAATGTCCACCAAGCCAATCAACAACATATGGTAGTAGCTGTAACGGAGTTTATTCTACTGGTAATTTACAAACAGCCAGAACTAAAAGTTGGCCCACAACAACTAGTTCATATACAAAAGTTAAATATGCTTCTAAATTTAATAATAATCATACAGAAGTTAATTATCCTCAAGTTAATGCTCTTGCCAGAGTCAGGGGCGCAACCAAACCAAAAAGAAGAACTGATGGTAGAATAATAGATAATTCAGGAGTTTGTCCTACTAATTGTGGACCACAATTATTGATGTAAATTAATTTAATATGGTAATTTTTATTATAATACTATATTAATATGCTTAACAGAAAACAAGTATGTGAATCAAGCAGGACATGTGAAAATGGTAAAACTTTTAATGGTACAGCTACTTTCTTTCTAATGCCTAATTATAATAATAAATTTAATCCATCATTTTATAATTCAAAAACAGAGATTGTAAATAACACAATAAAGAATTTAAATACAAATAGAATAGACGCTGAATTATGTTCTTATGATACTAAACAACAAAAATTATCTTTAAGAAGAAAACCTACACCATATAGAGTACCTTTTAATCATTATAGAAAAACATATAATAAAACATTAGATACAACTAATTGTACTCCTAATGAAAAGATTATAAAAAATATTGATATATCTAGTTGCTCATTGGTAGATGGAATTCTTACTCCTGTTTGTGTAAAACCCAATTATACTACTACTAGATTAGTAAATAAATTTGGAATGAGAAATAAAAATTCTGGGGGCGACTATAGAAACTATTTAGAACGCACAGGAAAACTATATGAACAAAATGCATTTGGTATTTTACCTGAAAATCAAGATCTTAATGGAGTAAATTTATACAAAATAAATACGGTTAATGGAACAAAAAAATTCCCAGATTGTAAATTAAAATATAAAACTGCTACTTCTTTGACTACAAATACTAACCAACTTGCAAAAATAAATACAGCTACAAGAAAATGGGCTAATCCAGGATATAATAGTAGAACAAGTGTGACTAGTAGAAATAGAATACAACAATTAAAGTACAATACAATACTAGGAGGTCAACTTAATAGTAGGGGAGGAGTTAATAATTGTGTAAATGGTCAAGATTGTAGTTTATATGTTAGTCCTCAATATGGCAGTAATAAGGGAGTAAAAAGTAATAAATATGTTCCTATATCCAGATCAAGGTCAAAATGTAATGGTAGAAGACTTGCTGGTATGAGACAAACTTGTTTATCTTAATAGAAAATTGAATTTGATATCAATTCTGATATAGGTTGATATCAAACACCCATTATTGAATACCACTACATACTATTAAAGTCAAGATGCAACCCTTTCAATCATTTATGAACAAGCGATGCAGATTTGAAGATGTGTTCAGGATGGCAGACCAACTTGGACTTGATTCTACTGAATGTATCAGTCCTGCTACTAAAGTTTTACACTCTCTGAAACGAGAGTCCTTTGGAAAAAATATGGAGAGAAAATTATCATTTATCGTTGCTGATATTAATTTTCGCGAAATTTGTGAAAAACTCCTTGATGGAGGCATTGACCAATATATCGAAGAACAAGTTGATTGTGGATTCTGTTGGGGAAAACACAACACCGTAATGGACGATATGTTGGCAGATAAAATCGCAGAAGATATTGATGACAGGAAAATTATATTCTTGAACATTAATTGTGAAGAGTATTGTATGGATCGTGAAGAAGAGGAGGGATACTGTGCTCACGGAACTTGCGCAATGCTGGTTCCCAAAAGAGGAGGCTATAACTTGTATTATATGAATCCTCATGGAGAGGTTATTAAAGATTACACTTATTTTGAAAAAATCAAAACACGAACAAGGTGCACTCAACTAAAATTTGACGGCGCCATCATTGATTGTGTTGTTATGAAAACACTTGCAGATTATTGCAATAAAAAATTCAATACTAACATATATTATGATTATACTATGGCTCATAACTATTTTGGAGTCAATCTTCAAGAGGAAGACAATCACGGTATGTGCTTCATATTTCCAAGCATAGTATATTACTATTTTGGAAAATATTTTACCGAAAAAAGAACACTGGTGGCCGGTAGCCAGACTCAGGTTTTGCCTAGTTTTAAAGAAATGTTGGATACTGGCAAATTTAATCTGGCTATTCATTCGTGTTTTATGGATTTCAATACAACTATTAAAATGCGCATATTTACTCATCTTAGAAACCAAGAAACTCATGAACAACTTGTAGAAAAACTAATTGCAGTTCTATCTAAGTCCAAATCTCACTTCTTAAAAAATGTCACCAATACAATGGCAAATTTTATAAATCAAGATTATTTCTTGAAAAAAATCAAAATGAACGAAGAAAAAGTATAATATAAATTAAAAAAATTAAAAAACGAAGACAAATTTTTTTAATAAATTTCTCTCCAAAAATATAAATTAGAAGTTATAAAAATAAAATAAATTCATAAATTATATGTCAATTCGTAAAATAGATACAGCAATTAGTACAATTAGAAGTCTTTATGATGAAAATGGAAACTATTTGCCTTCAGGTAATTATTTCTTTTCAATAAACGATTATGAAAGGGGATTATTTACAGGAGAAATGACAGGTGGTGGTCACTTTGGTGATTTTACCTTTTCTCCAAGAAAACTAATAAAAATGATGGCAGTAGGACAATCTAGATTAGCAAGAAGATCAGACTTACAAAATGTAACAGGAATGCCTAATTATCCTTCACCTTTAGCAAGGAATCCAAATGCAAGATTATCTCATTTTAGTACAACTGTAAATTCACCATATGTAGTTAGAAATTATTCAAGAGAAAATGTTGTTTTGAGAGAGCCTGAAAAATGTAGTATTTGTCTTGAAGATATACGACCTAATCAACAAAAATCATTAAATTGCAACCATTCATTCCATAAAGATTGTATTGATACATGGTTGATAGAGAAAGACGATTGTCCGTTATGTAGAGCTCCACAAAGAACGAGAATAGAAAGAAGAAGAGAATCAAGAGAAGATCCATTTATGTCAGCTTTAAATGAATTAAGTAGTGCAACCTCAAGAAGGAATTTATTATATAATAGATATGAAACAAGAGATTATAGATTGAATAGAAATAGTAGAACTATTGTATTCCCTAGTAGTAGTTCAAGACATTCACACAAGTGAATGTTGACTAAACTCTTTCTTCATCAAACTCTTTCTTCAGCGAAGAACTCATCGAGCGACTCATCATCGGGTTGCCCCTTCTCTTCCAAAAAGCGCGTTATCTCATCAGGATGGATGGCCTTACGGCCATAACTTTTGAAAAACTGTGCGTTGGCCCACACCTTGAGTTTTTGTGCGTGTGTGCCCGGAACAACTTTGTAATTTTCAGATATATCTAGTGTAATATTATTGGAAATATCTTCTTGAATGGGTAACAAAAAGTCAATTACACATTCTGAATTTTCTTGAATAGTTTCTTCTACTAACTTTCCTTCTCTTTCTTCTCTTTCTTGTCGTTTTCTACGTATCTTGTCTATTTTTTTTTGAACTCTCGGTAGCTCTTCTACTTCCTCTTTAATAGTTTCTTCTTTTTCTTCTCTAACCTTATCTCCAAGAAGAATTGGTATGTTTGCATCACTAACTTCCTGGTCCTCTTCGTCGGAAAGGTTGTCGAGAGGGTCTTCCTGATGCTTTCCTCTTCGTCCCTTCCGTCGTAGTTCCTTCTCCTCCCAATCTCGTTTTGCAGTGCTTTTTCTCATTGTTCTGTAAGATCTCCTTGGGCTTGTAGATTTCATTTTAGTATTGCGTAAATCATCCAATCTATGTTCTTTTTTTTGTCTTTTTCTTTCTTCTTCTGCTCTAATTTTTTCTCTTCTTTTTCCATTTTCGTTTTCCATCTGCAATGTCGTTATTTTTTCATCCACTATTCTTTTCCATTCTTTTAATTCTTTATTCTCATTGTTAGATTGATTCGTTGGTTGTTTATTGTTTGATATATCTTTATCCTCCATCTCATTAGTTTTCAAAAAGAATATAGCATTTTTTAACATAGTTTTATCATAATCAACATAATCTCTCTCATAACATAACCATTGGAAACAACAATAATATTTACAGAAATTCCTTTTTACTATAATATTCTGAGTGAATTTTGTAATTTCCACATTTGGATGTTCATCTTTATTAATTAAATCTCCTAATTCATTAAAATTTTTACCCTCTATTATTTCTTTTAACCTAGTTTTTGTATATTTTTTCTTATAGAAAACTGCTTCTTTGGGTTTTAAAACTAAATCTTTTTCTTCATTAGCTTTTAATAAAATATCTCCAATATTATCTTTTTCATCTCTATCCAATAATTCTTCCCATTTTTTCATATCTTTAAGTTTAAAGTCAAAGCCTTCAAAATTATCACTTTTTTGACGGAATTTATTAATAATAAAAGAATATTTTTCAATTAGCTTTATTATTTTTTCATTTTTATCATCATATTTAAAAAATCTACCAATTGCTAATATTAAACCAATATAACTAGATAAAACGATAGGAAAAACAGTAAGTATTTGTTTATTAACATATTGTTCTAGGAAAGTTTGACTTGTTTCAAAAATAGTTATAAATGTAGAAACTACTATAACACTTAATTGGATAATATTTATATGCCATTGTATGTCATTTTTTTTAAAAACAAGAATGGCTACAGTTTCTTTATGTGTTTTAATAATTTTTTCAAAACTTTCTAATAATGTTTGTTTTTGTTCCAACGCTACTCTATATTCAATTCCCATTGTGGTGTGTTCTGTTAATGTTTTAAATCTATTATCATAATATGTATTATATTTATCCTTTAAATGCGGTTTCCTCTCTAATTGATTAAATTCACATTGAGAACCGCAATAATCTTTATCTTGGCATATAAAATAGTTACCCCAAGTTTTTTCAATGACATTTCCTTCTTTATCTAAATAAATATGTTCTTTAAATACATCATGTTCATCTCTACATCCATCACAATTAGTTATCAAAAAGGTTCCTAATTTTCTATTTGCATCTTTAAGCTCTCTACTTTTTATTTTATAAGGTTTAATATCTTCTAAAATACTATTGATAATTATGTTTTTTTCTGACACGCTATTTGCTTTCCTATTTCTAAAAGCTGATGAAGGATTCATTTCTAGTTTTTGTTTTCTATCTTCTTCAATTAACTCTAATACAGAAGAGTAAGATACATCTTTTATTATATCTGATACATAACCATATAGAGTTTTTTCCATTTTCAATGGCATATACAAAAAAAATATATTTTAAACATTAAATTTTTGCGCAATAATATTTAAAAATAACATTTTTTATTAATTATATGGGTAATAAAAAAAAACGCAAGGTAAAAAAAGAGAAAAAGGAACCAGAATATAGAACAAAGGAAGAGCGACAATCTGAAGTAAAGCACATATTAGAACAATTAAGTGAATTTCATTTAAATCCTA
>WLWH01001208.1_pt1 | contig 17890 bp, 19 predicted proteins | sample 6712741 | NCBI WGS metagenome assembly WLWH01 (sample SAMN12718694, study PRJNA515312) | sponge metagenome | isolation source: marine sponge | host: Mycale hentscheli | place: New Zealand: South Island, Marlborough, Capsize Point | collected 2003-05-01 | reverse complement strand
GCGAAAACAAGGTTGGGACATCCTGAAAACCTTGAAAACCGCGCCTGATCAGCTCATCCTCAACCTCAGACCCGTCTGATGGGCCGTCTATAAAAGCATCAGGTTGGGGTAGCTGGGTAGTTACCAACAAAAAAGACAAGAACGGTATTTCAAAGCCGGAAGACGAATGGGTTTTTCTGAAAACACCGCGAATCGTCGGTGATGAAATCTTTCATGCTGCCAACGAACGACTTCACCGCAATACGGCTTTTTCCACGCCGCCACGGGTTATCAATGGTCCTACCCTGCTGTCCGGCATTGCCCATTGCAAAAACTGCGGCTCACCCATGCGGATCGCCACAGGAAAAGGTGGAAAATACCGCTATTACAAATGCGGATTGCGGGCTGATGCGGGACGTGCGGCCTGTTCAGGTAATTCGGTTCCCATGCAAAAACTGAATGATATTGTAATCAATACGCTTTGCGATACAGCCCTGTCCTCGAAGCGCATAGAGGTCATCGTCCCTGAATTAGTGGATCATGCCCAAAAGCGCAGTGAAAGTTATGACGGGCGAGTTGAAGCACTCAAGAATGAACAACGCGGTGTCAAAAACCAACTTAAAGAGCTATGGCAGCAAATCAGCGTATCCGAGATAACCCTTGATGCAACGCTGCAAAAATTTATCAAAGAGCTTCAGGCAAAAAATGAGGGTTATAGCCGCGCCATTCGCCGGTTAGAACAACAACAAGCCTTTCCGGTACGAAACCTAACCCGTGATGATTGCCGCGAATTTGCGGCGGCAGTGAGAAAATTGTTGAAAGAAAACAAAGACCCTAAATTCACGCGAGTCTATCTGGCGCATGTGATTACCCGTGTTGATGTGGGCAAAAGTAAAATCAAAATGCGCGGTCCAAAGGCCGCTTTAGCTGAACAAGCTATTGCGTTTGACAGCACCAAACTATTGGTGCCCACCTTTGACCTCAAATGGTGCCCCCACACGGACTCGAACCGCGGACCTACTGATTACAAATCAGTTGCTCTACCAGCTGAGCTATAAGGGCAGTGGCGTGTTATTTAGGGGAAAAGTGTGAAATTTACAACCAATAAATTGAATGTTTTTCGTAATATATTCAATAGCTTACAACATTGCCAAAAAATTACTTTCTCAATGCAGACACGAATGATTCCAAACTTCCGCAATTACTCCTCAAAATCGCGATCCATGCCAATCAGCTACGTGTCAATCAAGCAAGACGCAAAATTTTTTCCTCTGTGACCAGTTGCAGGAAAATTCTGATGTCGACGAATGCCTTTTGATTTGGCATTGAAGCAAGACTTTAGAGGCAATGACGAGGCTGCCAGTCGAAAATTTTTACGCACTAAGTGATATTGATCAGCGCCAGCCCGCATCTAAGACTGACAACCAACCTAACATGATTGAACTCGATCAGGCTGGATTGCGGAATCATGGTTGGTATGGTTTCTTTTTGAGCTGCAGGAGCTTAAGGATGCTGGATAAATCCCTCGCTGCCATCGGATTTTGATAGCAACTTCGATCTCTTGTCGATCTTCGCTAGATCAAAATCGGGACATCAGACATACAGGACTTTCCATGACAATTATTGGTACGCCTAAGGAAACCGCATCCGGCGAGAACAGGGTCGCCATGACTCCGCAAAGCGCCGGTGACCTGCAAAAACTGGGCTTTGAGTGCATTGTCCAATCCGGGGCAGGAAAAGCAGCACGATTTTCAGACGCTGAATATAAGGCCGCAGGGGTAACCGTGGTCAAAACGGCGGCGGATTTGTGGAAGAAAGCAGATGTTGTCGCCAAGGTTCGGCCTCCATCAACCACCGAATCCAAAAAAATGCGCAAGGGCCAGACGGTGATCTCCTTCATTTATCCTGGAGAGAATAAATCCCTTCTGGATGCAGCAGTTGATACCGGCAGCACGGTAATTGCCATGGATATGGTACCGCGCATTTCACGGGCGCAGAAAATGGACGCCCTTTCATCAACCGCCAATATCGCCGGATATCGCGCCGTTATCGAAGCCGGCAATTCATTTGGTCGGTTTTTCACCGGGCAGATAACTGCCGCCGGCAAGGTGCCTCCCGCAAAAGTGCTGGTCATTGGCGCCGGTGTGGCCGGGTTGGCCGCGATCGGTGCGGCACAATCTCTTGGAGCCATCGTGCGGGCCTTTGATGTACGTCCCGAAGTGGCCGAACAAATTGAATCCATGGGGGCAGAGTTTTTGTTCCTCGATTTTGATGAATCCGGATCCGGAGATGGCGGTTATGCAGCCCCCTCCTCTCCCGAATTCCGCGAAAAGCAGTTGGAACTGTTCCGTGAGCAAGCTCCGGACATTGATATCGTCATCACCACCGCGCTGATTCCCGGGCGCGACGCGCCGAAATTGTGGCTCAAAGACATGGTCAAGGCGATGAAGCCGGGATCGGTGATCGTTGACCTTGCAGCCGAACGCGGCGGCAACTGCGATCTCACCAAAAAAGATGAGAAAATTGAAACCTCAAATGGTGTAACGATCATTGGCTATACCGACCTGGCCAGCCGAATGGCAACGCAGGCCTCGACGCTCTATGCCACCAATATCCGCCATATGATGACCGACCTGACGCCCGAAAAAGACGGTGTCATTGTTCACGATATGGAAGACGATGTAATCCGCGGCGCGACGGTAACTCATCAAAATGAAATTACCTTCCCGCCACCGCCTCCTAAAATTCAGGCGATTGCCAAGCAGGCTCCCAAAGCACCGGAACCAACGAAAGAAGAACTGGCGACTCAAGAAGCCGCTGATATGCGCCGTGCTGGCATTCGCGAGATTTCCATGCTGACCGCAGGCGGTTTGTTATTAATGCTGATCGGCATGTTTGCTCCAGCGAGTTTCATGCAGCACATGATCGTGTTTGCTCTGGCCTGTTTTGTTGGCTTCCAGGTCATCTGGAACGTCAGCCATGCCCTGCACACGCCGCTGATGGCGATAACCAATGCGATATCGGGCATTATTATTGTCGGGGCGCTGCTGCAGATCGGCTCTGGCAGCTGGCTGGTCATGATCCTGGCTGCAATTTCAGTATTTATTGCCACAATCAACATTGTTGGCGGATTTATGGTGACGCGCCGGATGCTCGCCATGTTCCAGAAGAGCTAGGGGCTTACTTATGGAAAACGGATTTATTACAGCAGTTTACGTTACTGCGAGCATCCTGTTCATTCTCGCCCTAGGCGGGATGAGCAATCAGGAAAGCGCCAAGCGCTCAATTTGGTACGGCATTGTCGGCATGGCACTGGCCTTTCTGGCGACACTGTTTGATTCGCGTATCGACAATTACTGGTTGATCGTTTTGATGGTTGGTGGTGGTGCCATTATCGGATCGATTGTGGCCCGGCGGGTTGAAATGACCGGCATGCCCCAACTTGTGGCTGCATTACACTCATTTGTTGGTCTTGCAGCGGTATTTATCGGCCTCAATTCCGCCTACGCCCCACCGGCTGGCATGGTGGGTGCTGAACTGGTGATCCATGAATGGGAAATAATCATTGGCGTCTTCATTGGCGCTATCACCTTTACCGGATCGATCATCGCTTACGGCAAGCTTGCCGGATCAATTGATGGCAAGCCGCTGACCCTGCCGGGACGTCATGCCATGAATGCTGCGGGTATTCTGCTTTGCCTGTTGCTCGGCTTCATGTTCAGCGCCCACTACGGTATCTGGACGCTGATCATTATCATGATCATTGCATTTGCCGTTGGTGCTCATCTGGTCATGGCCATTGGTGGCGCCGATATGCCGGTGGTAGTGTCGATGCTCAATTCCTATTCCGGTTGGGCAGCAGCCGCGACCGGCTTTTTGCTGGGCAATGATCTGCTGATCGTTACGGGCGCGTTGGTCGGATCATCAGGCGCAATCCTGTCCTACATCATGTGTCGAGCCATGAACCGTAATTTTGTGTCCGTCATTCTCGGCGGGTTTGGTGGAACTTCCGGGCCGGCCATGGAAATTGACGGCGAAATGATTGCAACCAATGCAGACGCAGTCTCTGCAGCCCTGGAAGAGGCCGATAGCGTGGTAATTGTTCCAGGTTACGGCATGGCAGTTGCCCAGGCCCAGGGGTCAATTTCGGAACTGACGCGTCGGTTGCGCGATCAGGGCAAGAATGTCCGCTTTGCTATCCACCCGGTTGCGGGCCGCCTGCCCGGCCATATGAATGTTTTGCTGGCTGAAGCAAAAGTACCCTACGACATCGTTCTGGAAATGGATGAAATCAATGATGACTTCCCCGACACCGACGTGGTGATGGTGGTGGGCTCCAACGATATCGTCAATCCGTCTGCCCAGGATGATCCGAACTCTCCCATAGCCGGGATGCCGGTTTTGGAGGTCTGGAAAGCCAAACAGGTATTCGTTTCAAAACGAGGCGCAGGAACCGGATATTCCGGTGTAGAAAACCCGTTATTCTTTAAAGAAAACACCCGCATGTTCTACGGTGATGCAAAAGCATCGGTGGATTCCCTTTTGCAAAAAATGGGATAAATATGTGATGCTGGAGCACCTGCTTTGGGAGAGGAGTCTCAGAACAGGTGCTTGGCCCAATGATGATGCCCCATCATCGTATTTGGACACTCCAGCAGCATATTCTTACCAATGGACAACGCAGTTTGGATTGATCAAGATCAAGCTTATCGCAATATTTGAGTGAATTCCGGGCCATGGCCAAACCATCAATCTGCTTCATTGCCAATTCCACGGACATCGCAAAGAAGTCGTGTGCCGCACTGATCAAACGTTACGGACAGAACGATCGCGACAAGGCGGATATTATTGTCGCACTGGGCGGTGATGGATTTATGCTTCAGACCCAGTTGGATTTCATGAATTCAGGAACTCCCGTATTCGGAATGAATAAAGGCACTGTCGGCTTTTTGATGAACGAATATCGTGAGGACGACCTCTATCAGCGGTTGGATCTTGCGTTGAAAGCAACCATTCATCCACTGCAGATGGTGGCGATCGACGAAGATGGCAAACGCCATGAATCAATGGCATTCAACGAAGTTTCGCTGTTTCGTCAGTCTCATCAAGCAGCAAAACTGCGCATCGAAATCGATGGCAACGAGCGCATGGCGATGTTGTCTTGTGACGGTATTATGGTTGCCACACCCCAGGGTTCGACCGCTTACAATTTGTCGGCCCACGGCCCGATCCTGCCGCTTAAATCCCCCCTGCTTGCTCTGACCCCGGTCAGTGCATTTCGCCCGAGAAACTGGCGTGGAGCCCTGTTGCCAAATACGGCACAGGTTCGCATCACCGTGCTGGAAGCAGACAAACGTCCGGTCAACGCAGTTGCGGATAACACAGAAATTAAGTCGGCGGTCGAAGTCTTTATCCACGAAGACCGGGACGTCAGCGGAATATTGCTGTTTGATCCAGAACACACGTGGGACGAGCGTATCCTGGATGAGCAGTTCCGGTACTAAGAAACCTAGGCAGCTGCCAACATCAGTTGACGGCTGTAATCCTGTGCGGCTTCGCGGTTGGCTTCACAGGCCATTTGGCTGAGCATTGCCAGCAGAGCCCCGTCAACCTGATGATCGACTTCAGCCCGCGCAATAATCTGGCCAATCAATTGCGGCATTTCCTGAGGTACGCGCCAGGCTTCAATTGCTGCAACGAATACCGGATAGGCCGAGCTTGGCAGACCAGTACGGCCATAGAGCGATTTGAAAGCCGCCACACGTCCATCATCAACAATCGACTGAACCCGTTTCAGTGATACGCCACTGAGCAGCGACAAGGCGTTTTCAAATAGCGCCGCATGGCCCGTGCAGCAGGCACGAATGAGCAAAGCTGCACTTAGCTGTCCAGATGTTTGAAGGTGTTCGACATATTCCACCATGTGCTCAGGCGGAGTTTGCATGGCGATTTCAACTGTTACCTTGTTGCGCGCATCATTGGCGGTCTTCTGAAGACGGTTTGGGTCTCCCCAACCTTTGGTATCGACCAAATTCAGCAGGCAGTTTGACAGCCGATCCGCAAGCAATTGCCGGGTCGCAGCATCAATGCAGTCGTCGCCCAAAAGCATGGTGCGAACTTGCGCATTGTCTCCGAGGCGGTCGGCAATGTCGTGTTTCAATCCTGGGCCAAGTACAACCAGACGATTTTGTATCAATTGGCAAATGGCATCTGCACCCGCATGTTTGACCAATCTTCGAATGGTGTCTCCGTCCAAATCTTCGCGGTTGGCGATGGCACATTGAATGATGTCGTCGCCTCTGCAAATTGCATCAATCAGATCTCGACTGCGCAATATGGTTGACCGCGCATAGATTTTTTCGGAAACCTCGGTGATATCCCGAGCCAATGCCCAGACCAGATGACGTGGTGCGTTGTCGTAACGGGCCACCACTCTGGCCAGCGCTTGTCGTACTTTTGCACTTGGATCTTCAAGATATAGCGTCAGGGCCTGTTCAACATCAGACCGATCAATTTCGGGAATGCTGCCATTAAAAAGCTTTGCCGCCAGTCGGCTGATTGCCTTGGCTCTTTGATCTGCACCTGACTGAACAGACCACGTCATAAAACGCTCTACAAACATATTACTACCCAACACCACAATTACCACTAAACTCACCCGCCTACCCGGGATTGCAATTGAAGCTACACAAAAGTTCTTAACCGAACGTTCACCATAAATATTTGCAATTTGATAAGCTTGATTTCGGGCGGAGGACATGCTGCACGATATGTAACAGAACGCTGCCCTTGTGGATGATTGGAGGCAATATTGGCCGGATTGTATTTTGAGGAATTTCATGAAGGTCAGGTTTTTGAGCATGAATTGCGCAAAACTCTGACGGAAAGCGACAACATGTTGTTCTCAACCATGACGCTTAATCCGCAACCGCTGCATATTGACCGGCACTTTTCACAACAGACCGACTGGGGCCAGCCGCTGATGAATTCGGTATTGACCCTGGGGCTGGTAATCGGCGTGTCGGTTGGTGATACGACGCTCGGGACTACAATCGGCAATCTTGGTATGAAAGACACACAGTTCCCCCATCCAGTGTTTCAAGGAGATACTATTAGAGCCACCACAGAAGTTGTTGGTGTGCGGGCGTCGAGATCAAAACCCGACAGGGGCATCATCGACTTTTTGCACAAGGGTTATAATCAGGATGATGTTCTGGTTTGCCAGTGTCATCGGCAGGCCATGATGCGGCGTAGGCCTCAGGGAGCAGATTGATGCGTTCTGGTCTGTTTATCCCCGGAGACAGCGAAAAGAAACTCACCAAAGGTATATCCTGCGGGGCGGACAGTCTTTTTGTTGATCTGGAAGATTCTGTTTCATTGGATCACAAACAAGCCGCACGGCAAGTCGCCAGCGGGTTTCTCAGCGAGCTAAATCAACAAGCCGATCGTCCCGGCCTGTTTGTGCGGGTCAATGCTTTTGATACCGAACTCACCGATGACGATCTTGCTGCCGTCATGAAGGCGCGTCCTGATGGTATCGTACTGCCGAAATGCGAGCATGGTCAGGATGTCACCCGACTGGATGCAATTTTGCGGGTTCATGAAGTCGAAAACGAAATTGAAGACGGGGCCACAAAAATCATTGCCATCATCACCGAAACCGCGATTGGGGCACTGAATGCCGGCACTTACCGGCGCTCGAGCAAACGCCTGCAGGCGGTCGCATGGGGGGCTGAGGATCTGTCCGCAGATATCGGTTCGGCCCGCCGCAGGGAAGACGGCAGCTACCGTGATGTGTTTCGCTATGCGCGGGTTCAAACTCTGCTCGGCGCGATTGCCGCTGGCGTGGAGCCGGTCGATACGGTCTATACCGATTTTCGCGACGATGAGGGTTTGGCGCGCGAATGTCGGGAGGGGAAACTTGACGGATTTACCGCCAAAATGGCCATCCATCCTGCACAGGTACCCGTCATCAATGAGATATACACGCCCGACGCAGATGAAATTGCCCGAGCGCAGAAGATCGTGGATGCGTTTGAGGCTGCAGGAAATCCCGGCGTTTTGGGTGTCGAAGGCGAAATGCTGGATCGCCCGCACTTGCGCAAAGCTCAGAAACTTCTGACGCGATTTATGCAACTGAACCTGAAATGAGCAACTCGCCGATAATTCGCAAGATGCAGATTGAAGACTTTCAACAGGTTGTTGCCCTGTATCGAGAACTCGTTGGAGATTCAAAAGTAGCGTCCGACCTGTCCGGCCGCAAACAATGGCAGCAAGTGCTGTCTCATCCCGGCACAGTCGTATTCGGGTTGGAAAAGGATCATCAATTGTGTGCGATGACAACGTTGCATGTCTTGCCAAACATGACTTATGGCGGCCGCCCTTATGGACTGATTGAAAATGTTGTGACGCTGGGAGCCGAACAGGGAAAAGGGCTTGGTCGTCGGTTGATGGAACACGTCATCGCACAGGCGTGGGACCAAAACTGTTACAAGATTATGTTGCTGACCGGCAAAATGGCTGGTGCCAGAGGTTTCTACGAGCGATTGGGTTTCTCTGATGATGAAAAATTCGGAATGACCCTTCGGCGAATTCCAACCCGCAATTGAGTCCGACCAATCCAGCACACAAAAAAGCCGCCGTTTCTGGAGGAAAAGGCGGCTTTGACATTCGGTTTGAGCCGTTTGGCTCAGCTTGTGATTTTAAGAAGCTTCGATTTTGCTTACGGCTGGCTTGCCGGAGCGCGGATCGACATCTGTCTCAAAACTCACTTTTTGGCCTTCAGAAAGGCCGGTCATACCGTTACGTTCAAGGGCAGTAGCGTGAACAAAGACGTCTTTGCCGCCATCGTCTGGCTGGATAAAGCCAAATCCCTTGGTTTCGTTGTAGAATTTTACGGTACCTGTGGTCATGGTAGTTCTTTCACTTCAAGTTTGCATTGAGACACGAAATTGTGTCCCTGTATTTCGAGATTGGAGAATTGTCTGAATGCAATACCATCGGCGATGGGGGGCAGAGCAGGTGTTCGTCAAACATCGATACCATCAACTAGGCATGAATTACGACTTTAACAAGACAAATTGCGCGGTTGGTAAAATAAAGTTGAACACGGAAACCCCAGAAATACTTAAAATCTTGGCACCTATTGTGGTCTCACCAGCTCGAACAATTCATCAAGACACACATAGTCGTGATAGCCAGACCGCAGAATCGGGTCGGCTTTCATCGTGTCAAATCGACCCTCAGGAGTGATCATCGCATCGTCGATATGAACCCCGGTTACCTGTCCCAGTATCAAGAAATATGGAGCCTTTGTTCCATCAAGTACCGTGGGATTGACGATCTCCAGCAATTTGCACTCCAAAGCCGCAGCCGCGCCGCCAACGCGTGGGCAGGCGACGGTTTCGCCGGGGGCCATTTCAAGACCGGCCTCGTCAAATTCATTGACACCGGGCGGCAGCGTGGCGGAGGAGATGTTCATTTCATTCTTCATTGAACGACTGACATAGTTGAATGTGAATTCACCAGTCTGCGAGATGTTCTGAGCGCTGTCTTTCATACCGCCGGAAGAAAACATCAGTATAGGGGGAGTGTCACAAACCCCGTTGAAGAATGAATAAGGGGCAAGATTGGGCACTCCCTCGCTGTCGAGGCTGGAAATCCAGCCAATCGGTCGTGGCGCGACAATGGCTTTGAAGGGGTTGTAGGGAAGCCCGTGCGGTTCGTCTGCTTTGTAGAACATGAATGCTAGCTTTCGCGAATAGTGAAAAGGCTGTCGATCTCGGGCCTGGGTCGTTCCGACTTGGCGATGGCCGACGTGCCAATATGAATAATTCCGGCGATCTGTTCACCGTTTTTCAATCCCAGAATTTTTCGGGCTTTGTCTTCATAGACATACCAGGCGGTCAGCCACTGAGCTTCAAAGCCCAATGAATTGGCCGCAATCAACGTGTTCATACACGCCGCTCCAGCTGACAGGTGTTGTTCCCAGATTGGTATTTTTGGATGTTCCTGCGCCGTGCTTATCGCCACCAGAACACAAGGCGCGTGAAGCAGTTTACGGGTGGCCTGAACCTGCTTTTCGCGATCCGTCACATCATTCAAACCGGCAAGCAATTGCTGCAGGTCGTCATGGATATCCTGGCGCACATGCTCGGGCCACAATTCAAATCGCCATGGAGCCAGCTTGCCGTGATCTGGAACCCGGGTTGCAACTTCCAGGATCGTGCGCAATTGCGCGTCATCTGGGCCTGGAGCTTCAAGAGTAAGCGACAGCGAGGATCGTCGCGTTTTCATATAATGTGTGAGATCTGTCATCGTTGAACTTATTTTGCTTCGATGGTCACTACCTACTTCACCAATTGCCACTTGAAAATGCCATAAGAGTAAGAGAAAGGTTCAAAATGAATATTCGAGTCCTCATTTCTGGCCTATTCCTGCTGATTGCGATGCCGTCATGGGCGCAGAACGCAAGCGTGGAATATGCTGAGGGACTCTCGCCAACCGAAAACCAGCGCTCCGCCCATCAACTATTGCTTGATGCGCGACTGGTCGCCGATGGTCCGGCAATTGAAAGAGGAATGGTATGGCGGGTTTTTCGTGACAAAGCGGACATCGATGGAAAATTGCCGGTAATCGCAACGGCGCGTGGGGGATCGGCGTCAATTAGCCTGAACACAGGTACCTATCTGGTTCACGCAGCATTTGGCCGGGCCGGAGCCAGCAAGCGGATCAATATCAGCACTGAAAACCTGGCCGAAAGTTTTATTCTTCAGGCTGGCGGCCTGGTCCTGAATGCGGAAACCGCAAATCATGTGATACAGGCAAAGCATTTGCGCTTTTCGATCTTTGAAAGACAGCAGAATGAAGAGGGCGAGCGCAAAATGATCGCTCTCAATGTTGAACCGAACAAAATTGTCCAGCTCAATGAGGGCACTTATCACGTGCTTTCACGCTACGGCACGATCAACGCCACGGTGCGGGCCGACCTGGAAGTCAAAGCCGGACAGGTCACCAAAGCCGTCTTGCAGCATCGTGGAGCGGGCGTTTCGCTGCGCCTCGTTTCAAGGCCAGGGGGCGACCCGATTGCCAACACTTCATGGACTGTCTTCACCGAAGATGGAGACAATGTGTTCAGCAGCAACCTGGTTTCGCCATTCCTGATTCTAGCAGAAGGGGCCTATGAGGCGGTGGTGCGCAACGGTGACGACAATTACCGCAGAACATTTGCGGTTAGGTCCGGGGAAAGTGCTGCCGTTGAAGTTCTGCTGGAATAATTGACATCCGGCGAATTCACCTTACCGCGAGCACTACCTTTTAGTTGCGGTCGGCCCGCGCCTGTTTTTTGCGTCGGATATCTGGTGCCACGGCTTCGTCCGACAGACTGGAGGCCGCTTCTTCTAACGTCATTGACGTTTGATTCTTGGAACCCAGACGCCGAATGCTAACTGTGCCCTGATCGGCTTCGCGCGCACCAATCGCGATGATTGCCGGGACCTTGGCCAGCGAATGTTCACGTACCTTGTAATTGATCTTTTCGTTGCGGAAATCAGTTTCCACATGAAGACCAGCATCCCGCAATGCTTCGGCGACCTTCTCGCCATAGCCATCGGCTTCTGACGTAATCGTTGCCACCACCGCCTGCACCGGAGCCATCCACAATGGGAAATGACCGGCATAGTGCTCAATCAGAATACCGATAAAACGCTCCATCGAACCACAAATGGCTCGATGAACCATAACCGGTTCCTGCTTTTCCGAATTCTGATCGATGTAAAAAGCCCCAAACCGTTCCGGCAAGGCAAAATCGATCTGTGTGGTTCCACATTGCCAGTCACGACCGATGGCATCTCGCAATACATATTCAAACTTTGGACCATAAAAGGCCCCCTCGCCCGGATTCGGTTCCGTTTTGATGCGGCCTTCGGAATCGGCTTCGATCTCGTCGAGAACCTTTTGCATGATCGCTTCAGCTCGATCCCAGACTTCATCACTGCCAACGCGCTTTTCAGGGCGAGTCGACAATTTGACAACGATATTGTCGAAACCAAAATCGGCATAGGTGGTTAGAATCAGGTCATTAATGCGAAGGCACTCGTCTTCCAGTTGTTCGGGTGTGCAGAACACGTGGGCATCGTCCATTGTGAACCCGCGTACCCGCATCAGGCCATGCAACGCACCAGAAGGCTCATAACGATGCACATTGCCGAATTCAGCCATCTTGACCGGCAGTTCACGGTAAGAACGCAATCCGTTCTTGAAAATCTGAACGTGGCCCGGGCAATTCATTGGCTTGATGGCGAATTGGCGGTCGTCTTCAGTTACCGTGGTGAACATGTTTTCGCGGTACCAGTCCCAGTGGCCCGAAGTCTGCCACAGAGCCTTGTCGAGGATTTGCGGCGCGTTGACCTCGTCATAGCCGTGTTCCTCAATGCGCCGACGCATATAGTTCACCAGATTCTGGAATACCCGCCAGCCCTTGGCATGCCAGAAGACCACACCGGGGCCCTCTTCTTGAAAATGGAACAGATCCATTTCGCGGCCAAGCTTGCGATGGTCGCGCTTTTGCGCCTCTTCCAGCATGAAGAGATAGTTTTTCAACTGCTTCTCATCGGCCCAGGCAGTGCCGTAGATACGGCTCAGCATTTGATTGTCGCTATCGCCACGCCAATAAGCACCGGCCACGTTCATCAACTTGAATGCGTTACCGACATTGGCAGTTGAGGGCCCGTGCGGGCCCAAACACAGGTCGAGCCATTCACCCTGCTTGTAGATGTTGAGATTTTGGTCGGCATCAATCGCGTCAACCAGTTCAACTTTGTAGGTCTCGCCGGTTTTTTCAAAATACGCCTTGGCGTCGTCGCGACTCCACACTTCCTTGGTGAAAGAATCATTTCGGGCGATAATCTGACGCATCTTTTTCTCGATGACTTCCAGATCTTCCGGAGTGAACGGCTCATCGCGATCGAAATCGTAATAAAAGCCGTTTTCGATGACCGGACCGATGCTCACTTTTGTCTTCGGCCACAATTCCTGCACGGCTTCGGCCAGTACATGTGCACAATCATGACGAATGAGTTCCAGTGCCCGCTCATCAGCGCGAGTTACAATTTCTATTTTTCCTGAATGTTCAACTGGTTCTGCCAAATCTTTCAAGTCACCGTTTAACGCATATGCAACGGATTTCTTGGCCAGAGATTTGGATATCCCCTCGGCGATCTGGAGCCCGGAAGTACCGGCTTCAAAGTCGCGAACCGAGCCATCGGGAAATTCCAGAGATAGAACGGCGGATTGGGCTGGATTTGTCATGACATGCTCCTGTATCCAGTCCCGCAAACAACGCGGGTGGTTTATTTATGGCCCTGCTCTTATGCGAAGGTTCTGTTCAGGTCAACGGCCACTAAGACTGAAACTCAGTCCGGCACGGGGTCATGGCCGTGAGACCCACCCAGAGATTTCCATGGATTGCATCTTGCAATGCGCGCCGCGCTCAGCCTGACACCACGCCACAATCCGTGGCGTGCAATGGCTTCATAAGCATATTCGGAACATGTCGGCAGGTATCGACAATTGCTGCCAATAAAGCTCGACAAAGTGAGCTGATATAACCGAACCAGACCGACACCTAGCACACGACCGGGGGTCTTTCGCCAGGGGCCGGCATAATTGCGGTTATGAGGTCTGGGTTCAGGCAAGTTCATCCCGCTTGTCGAGAGCCTGTTCCATGGCGCTGACCACCGCATCAAATGGCAACATCGTGGATGCGTGACGGGCGCGATAGTCACGCACTGGTTCGAGGAATTTCAATTCTTCAAACTTTCCATCAGGCGGCGGCCCCTCTTCCCTCAACATGGCCAACATTTGCTGGCGCACCAGTTTCAGTTCATCCAGCGTGCACCCGATGACATTTTTGGCGAGAATTGCAGCCGATGCCTGTCCCAGCGCACAGGCCTTTACGTCCTGAGCATAATCGCTGACGCGGCCATTTTGCTGAATGACATCCACGACAACGGTCGACCCACATAGCTTCGAGTGGGCTTTAGCTGTTCCGTTTGGTGCTTCAAGACGGCCGATGCGACCAATATTGCCGGCATAGTCCAGAATTTTGGCATTATAGACAGAATCGATGCTCATAAAATGATTGGCTCCAGCGGCGCTCGGTCTATATGCGACATGTGATCCCGCATTAGTACTTGGCAGTGGGTTTGTTTCTCCTATATTATGTCTTAGAGACGAGAATTCAAACTTTGGTTTGCGGTTCGCGTCCCAAATGTGGTCACCGTGCCGAAAAGGCCCCGGAACCAGCTTGATGCCCACGTCGTGATCGCCTTTAAAACGCGCTGCACGGCAACCCCAGAGAGAGGTTGGCATGAGCGGAACACCGGTTTTTGCGAAAACTAACTGCTCGAATTGGAATACTTCTCATGGACCAGATTGTCGACAAGACGTCGCTGGACATCCTCTTGAACCAACACAAGCGCGACATAAAGCGCCCGACTCAGGAAGAGGCGGAAGCTGCTGTGCGCACATTGCTGCTGTGGAGCGGTGATGATCCGGACCGTGAAGGTCTGCTCGATACGCCCGCCCGCGTCGCCAAATCATATGGTGAGTTATACGGTGGCTATGAGCAGGATCCAGCCAAAATCCTTGGCCGCACCTTTGAAGAGGTCGCTGGCTATGATGATATGGTTGTGGTCAAGGACATTGCCTTTCATTCTCACTGCGAACATCACATGCTGCCAATCATCGGCAAGGCGCAGGTGGCTTATCTACCGGATGGGCGGGTATTGGGATTGTCGAAAATTGCCCGTGTGGTGGATATATTCGCCCATCGGCTGCAAACCCAGGAGAGCATGACGGCGCAGGTTGCCCACGCCATTCAGGATGCCCTTGAACCGCGCGGTGTTGCGGTGCTGATTGAGGCTGAACATATGTGCATGGCAATGCGTGGCATCCGCAAACAGGGGTCGACCACCCTGACAACGACATTTACCGGTTCCTACAAAGACGATCCCCAGGAGCAGATGCGGTTCATGTCCCTCGTGCGATAAGAACCACAGTTCGTCTCCATGGCCAATCACAAATCAACTGATCGCGAATCTGGCACTCAATTGATGCCCAAATTCGATGCAAAGGGACTGGTCACGGCTATTGTATCTGAAACCGGCAGCGGCAAGCCACTGATGGTTGCCCATATGAATGAGGCGGCGTTGGAACTCAGTATTTCAAGTGGCGAAGCGCATTTTTTCAGTCGTTCGCGCAATGAGATCTGGCACAAGGGCGGGACGTCGGGCAACGTGCTGAGGATCGACGATATGTTGGTCGATTGCGATCAGGATACCGTCTGGCTTTCCGTGACACCTCAGGGACATGGTGCAGCCTGCCACACCGGACAAAAATCCTGCTTTTTCCGCCGCATTGTAACGAATGATGGCGTTGTCACTCTGCAACCAACCGGCGAGGCGCCGCTATTTGATCCCAAAAATGTGTATGGTTCTTGATCCCGGTCAACGTTGCCGGAGCTTGGTTTTCATAACTTAGTTATTATTTCGAGACATAATGCTCGCAGACAAAGGAACTGCCGCTATGTTTCGTGCAAGTGTGGAAGATATAGCTGAAGACATGCATCCGGGTCATTCAACTGAAACGAGCGAACCTGGAATCGCGCTGGCCCTGGGTGGAGGCGTGGCTCCCGGCTGGGCTCATATTGGCGTCATCAAAGCACTCGATGAGGCAGAAATACCTATAAAAATGATTGCCGGCACGTCAATTGGCGCGCTGGTCGGCGGCTGTTATCTGGCCGGGAAGCTCGACGAGCTTGAAACATTTGCCCGTTCATTGACACCACGGAGGATTGTAGGATTTCTGGATCTCAGTCTGCGTGGGGCCGGACTTATCTCAGGATACAAGTTAGCTGAACGCATGGAAGAGCACATGGGCAATGTGCGCATTGAAAATCTCAGCCGACCGATGGTTTGCGTTTCAACAGAAATTAGCACCGGTCACGAAATCTGGCTCAGCGAAGGTTCGCTGATCGATGCCATGCGGGCTTCCTACGCCCTGCCGGGAATTTTTGAACCGGTGCGCATTGGCAACCGAATCCTCGTCGATGGTGCATTGGTCAATCCGGTTCCCGTTTCGGTTTGCCGGGCGTTTGAGGCTGACGCAGTGGTGGCCGTCAATTTGTCATACGACATGTTTGGCCGAGGCACGGTGGTGCGCAATTCGAGCCACGAATTTGGGGATGTTGTCTCATTTCCTGGTAAAGCTCAGCCCGATACAAAAAACACCATGAGCCGGCTGGGCAAAGCACTTGGCATTACCGGTGCAATGGTCGAGGCATTTAATATCATTCAGGACCGGATTGCGCGATCACGTCTGGCGGGTGATCCTCCAGACATCTCGCTGCGCCCGCCTGTTGGCAGCATCGGTCTGGCCGAATTTCATCGCGCCGATGAAGCCATCGACATAGGCTATGAAGCTACCATGCTGGAGATCCCGCGCTTGCAGTCTCTGTCCTCGGCAAGATCAACCCCAATGAGATCATGACGGCCGGGCCCGCCGATGGGCCCACAGACTTCATCTCACCGACGGCCCACCGGATCAAACAGGGCAAACCCCAGCCAGCCTAGCAAAAAGCCGCCCATATGAGCTTCCCAGGCGATCTGACCTTCAATACCCAAAGGGATTATTCCCGAGCCCACCAAAAAATTGAATCCAAACCAGATCAAAACAAAGGCCATGATGCTGCGATTGCTCAAAGATTGCAGTAACGAGACTGCTGGCCGGGTCATGGCGACACTTATCGGTTGACCAGGAGCAAAGGCAAAGCGTACTGCAGCCCCCATGCAGGCAGACACGGCACCAGATGCTCCGATTACCGGCGAATAGCTCATTTCGTGGAACAGATAGTGTGCCCCTGCTCCAGCCAATGTGCCAAACACCATGAAGATGACAAAACGTCCTGCCCCCAACCGTCGGGCAACGGCGCTGCCGAAAGCTGCTAACCAGACGAGATTGACCAGAAGATGGGTCCAGTCGCCATGCAGAAACCCGTGAGTGAGCGGGCTCCAATATATCGCCAAGGGTTCGACAAGCTGATCGGGCGAGGCTTGATAGAAGACCGGCACGAACGCAAATACATTCAGCACCCAATAGTCCCATTCATCGCTCAACAGGTAGCTGCGAATGGTGTGTACGACAATCAATGCTACACCAAGTATCAATATCGGTCCGGGCAGGTTGAATGCCGGAGGATTTTCATCGACTAACGGTTCTGGTTGGGGTGTTACAGGCAATATTCCGGAGTTGGGATTTTTAATATCTAACTTGAATAGACCCAGATTGATACGTGGCAATGTGTTTGCGAAAACACGCCCGCTCAATCGGTTCTGAAAGGCAAAAAAATAGCCCGGTGCCAAGCACCGGGCTTTTGGTCAGTCCCGAATTCCCCATCCCCCGATGTATTCGTGAACCTTACACCAGTCTTTCGAAACGATGCGCTGTCATTCGCTTCGAGGTATTTGAGCCTCGCGGTTCGCGCCAGACCCCTGGAGTATGCATAGTTAATGACAGATTAACCGCTGCTGATCAATCAGAACTCCCGGTCATGGTTAACAGGCGTTAACACATGCGGGGTTCAGGCGACCACAAAGAGCCCGGGTCTTATCGGCCAGACCGAATGCCCGGTACCGATCAATATCAAACCCACCATTTTTTCGTTTGAGGGCACGCACTGCTGTCCGGTGAGCCGTTCCAGCCGGGAAAAGCTGTGAAGTATCGAAATTTGTAACTACTCAGCTACCCTATTTCTGCTGCCATTAGGTGCGACAATTTGATTCATGGCGCATATTTGAGGTTCCACTTTTTTCATTTTGGTGTTTGACTGCGAGGATGAAACTCGAAAATCTGA
>WLWH01001204.1_pt1 | contig 17926 bp, 15 predicted proteins | sample 6712741 | NCBI WGS metagenome assembly WLWH01 (sample SAMN12718694, study PRJNA515312) | sponge metagenome | isolation source: marine sponge | host: Mycale hentscheli | place: New Zealand: South Island, Marlborough, Capsize Point | collected 2003-05-01 | reverse complement strand
TGGGCTCAACCTTCATCTTTTGTGTCGGTTGAAACCCTTGACCCTTCGCAAGTTCAGCATATGTTGCTGCCTTGTTATCCTCGTTACGACCAAATGATACCAAGATCTCGTTCTTAATAATATCACCCAATCCATTGTCCCGAAGCCAGTTAAACGCCGTCTCTTTATTTGCTTCTGTAATAGTAGCACGATACGTCGTTGAAACTTTAAGATGCGATCCATCTTGTAGTTTTAATTCTGCTAAACCCATCTCGGACATCATAGTCGGTATAACCTCCCCTGATATACGTTGGTATTCTTTTTTTAAATCTTTAATGTTGTTCTCACCTGTCTCTATTCTTTTGTGTAAGCCCTCCAACATCGATACTTGATCTGCAAGAGACTGAATGTTTTCAGTTTTACTCATTGCATCTTGTTGATCCTTTTCAAAATCAATTGTCATCTATTTCTCCTTTCTCGTATAGATTAATTTCAATAGGATAATATTTTCTTTCTTGTTTATCCCACTTTAATACTTTGTATTTACCGTTTGTAATATCAGATACAATAGAGCATGCAACACCTATGATTGCAGGATCACCTGTTAATAATAAATAATCTTCTGGTGTATAATCTTTTAAACCTTTTCTTAATTTAAAAATTAATGGACCAGGAGAAAAAATCATTTGAGAAAATTCCGGTAATAAAAAATTAAAATCATTGGTTGTAGAATAAGCAGCTGCACCCATAATATTTATTTTAGGAGTACCTGCTTTGCTACCCGGTATTTCTTGTACTACATAAACTTTTCTTTCTGACATTGACAATCAATATAAACATGTTTATATAGATGTCAACTAGAAAGAAGAAAAAAAATTATGGATTATAAATTTAAAACGAAACCTTATGCACATCAATTAACTGCATTGGAAAAATCTTGGAACAAAGAAAACTACGCCTACTTTATGGAAATGGGTACAGGTAAAACAAAAGTATTAATAGACAACCTTGCTATGTTGTACGACAAAGGTAAAATAGATGGTGCTTTAATTATTGCACCTAAAGGTGTTGTTAAAACTTGGTATGAACAAGAACTTCCTATACATTTACCAAACCACATAGAAAATGTGTCTGTATTGTGGCAACCAAATATTACAAAAACACAACAAGAAAAATTAGATACACTATTTGAAATAGATAGTGCACTACATATTTTAGTTATGAATGTTGAAGCATTAAGTACAGAGAAAGGTGTAAAGTTTGCAACTAAATTTATTAACTCACATAAAGCTATGATGGCTATTGATGAGTCCACTACAATTAAAACACCTACGGCTAGACGTACTAAAAATATTATTAAAATAGGTATCAATGCTAAGTACAAAAGAATTATGACCGGTTCTCCTATTACAAAAAACCCTCTTGATTTGTATACACAATGTGAGTTCCTTGATCCGTGGTTATTGGACTTTAGTTCTTACTACGCGTTTCGTAACCGTTATGCTGAAATGAAAACAATGCATGTAAGTGGAAGATCTATACAAGTTGTAGATAAATTTAGAAATTTAAGTGAGTTATCAGACACGGTAAAAGAATTTTCTTATAGGGTATTAAAAGAAGATTGTTTGGACCTACCTCCAAAAAACTTTATTAAACGTCATATAACCTTGACACCTGATCAAAAGAAAGTTTATGAACAAATGAAAAAACATGCAATCGCCATGTTAAATAAAAAAGTAACTACTACTGTTAGTGTTCTAACTCAGTTAATGCGACTTCATCAAATTACATGTGGTTATGTAACTGCAGATGATGGGTCTATACAAGAAGTAGAAAGTAATAGAATGAATGAATTGATGTCTATACTTGAAGAAACAGAAGGCAAAGTAATTATATGGGCAAATTATCAATTTAGTGTTGGTGATATTATACAAAAAATAACTAAAAAATTTGGTAAAGAATCTTATGTTCATTATTATGGTTTAACTCCACAAGAAATTAGACAAGAAAATATTAAACGTTTTCAAAATGATCCGGAGTGTAGGTTTATTATAGGTACGCCTCAAACTGGTGGCTATGGTATTACATTGACTCAAGCTAACACTGTTATCTATTATTCCAATGGTTATGATCTAGAGAAAAGATTGCAATCAGAGGACAGGGCACACAGAATAGGCCAAAAGAAAACTGTAACTTACATAGATATTATTGCTGAAGATACTATTGATGAAAAAATTGTAGAAGCTTTAAGAAAAAAAATAGATATAGCGTCTGAAGTATTAGGTGAAGAACTAAAAGAGTGGATCTAAATTAGATCTACTGCTTTACCAATAATAGGTTTGTATTTAGTTTTTTTATCTTCTCTGTACGCTCTCATGTATTGATGTCTAGGATTAAATGGTACATAACTTGCATGTATCCATCCAGAGTTAGGCTCACCAGGAGTATAATACTCTAAAATTAATTGATCTGTTTCAAGGTTTTGTTTAATCCAATCAGCTACTTCAGCGTTGTCCACTCCCATACATTCAAAATCAACCGCTTCAGCTTTGCAGTGCTGTGAACTAATCGAGCTGCCGATTGCAATACAAAGTTCTGGTGACCGGTATCCTGACGTGACCTTGACTCTACCAAATTGATCTCGTACTGGCTGTAAAATATTTTCACACAATGCTTTTAATTTATCTATTTGATCAGCGTTAGGTTCGTTATCGATACCCTTACGTATAGCCGTGTCTGATTTAGTAAGCTCTTGTAAGCTAAAATTACGAGATAACTGCATTTTTATCTAAGCATATTTAATAAGAGAGCAACTACAATCCCAAACGCTCCACCTATTATCATCTTCTCCATCCGTTCTAATCTTTGTTTAACTTCCTTAATTTGTTCAAAAGTTTGTTTCTGCATAATACGACAAAGCTTTTCATGCTCGTCTATTTTCTGTAATGCAGATTTTCTAGCCATTATTTTGTAACCCCCGCTACAAAAGAAACCCGATAGGATAAACCTATCACACCGCCCAAACTTTTAATTTTGTTCATCATTATATTCTTCGAGACCTTTGTCTTATAATTTGTTCTTCAGGAGATAGTAATGCAGTCTCTGTGTCTGTCAACCTTGTTGTTGGGTTAATATTTTGCGCAAACATATTAGCTATTTGTGGGTCCGGTAAGTATGGTGCCGCAGGTGTTGGTGGTTTAAAGCTTTGTTGATCTTCTATTAATTTCATTCTTTGTTCCATTACAGGTTCTTTTATTTCAAATTTTCTATCGATAGTAGATCTTAAAAACTCTTCTCTGTCTGTTTCTGATAAACCTAATGGTATGTTCATATATTTATTTCTTATTTTAAACAACTCTTGTCTATTAATAAAATCATTTACAGAATAATTTGTTTCAAGTTCTCTGTTTATATTTTTAACTGCGTTTGCAACAGCAGAATCTTTTTTAAAATTAGGTACATTTTCAGGAGTAAAAAAACCGTTTAATAGATTACTAACATCTCTTTTAGAAAAAGCTCTTCTGCCTGATATAAGATCTCTTATTTCTTTTTCTGTAAAATTTAAAGTACGTAAAGCTTGTATGTCTTTGTACGCTTCTGATAATATTCTGTAATTATTAGATTGTAATTTTTCATATTCTTTCGGAAAAGTTTCTCCTGGTAGACCTCTTGATAATAATCTCATATCACTTTGTAAATTTTTAGCGCTAATAATATCATTAGTAAATGCTTGTCTAGCATTTTGCATATCACCAGAATAACCACCTACTCTATATCTCATTGATTGATATGGATCTTGTTTTGTTACACTAAACCCTGTCATAATTTTAACTACAGTATCCCATAAATCTCTTTGGACTCCTGATTTAGACAAATCTTTTCCGATTGCTTGACCTATTTCCTCTGCACTTCTAATAGTAGTTGGAGTTACTTTTTTATAAATATGATACATGACTTTGTTAATCCAATCATCATCATTTTTTATGTCTGCAATTAATCCACCTTGTTTAGTTCTAAATTGACCGTCGTTGTTTGGTATTAACTCTTGTGATGTTTCATAGGCAATAGAAGGTTGAATAAAAGGTTCAACTGCTTTTTGAAAAAAAGAATTAAGTGCACTTGTATATAATTTTATTACACCTTCATCAGTATCTTTACCTTCTGCTAAAGTTTGCATAGCAGCTTTAAATGGTGCTGTAACAGCATCATATGGTAATAAATAAGATAGATTACTTGCCTTCCATGATCTGTCTGCTTGTTGTTCTGTAACTGGCATTACTTCAGATGCTTTTTCATATTCAGGTGCAAACCTATCTTTATATGCTTGATACATTTCTTTTGTTATACCTGTCATTTTGTGTGCAGATTCCATTGCAACTGGTGTTGCAATACCAACCGTTGTTGTAAAACCAATTAATTGTCTTGCACCAATTTGTCTTACATAAGGATTTTTTGACTGCATTTTCCTTAACCCACCTCTTACAATTTGAAAAGAGTTTCTATACATTTCAGACATAAAAGCTACGAAGTTACCAAGTAAAGGAAACTTTCTAACGTTTTGAACTATACTTGGAATCATAGAATAGTTTGGATAAGTATCTCTTATTTCAATACCTGCTATTTCTTTTAATGCATCATCTAAAGTTTTCTTTGTACCATCTGCTCTTACAGGCTTAAATTCATATTTATACACGTCTCTAAAATAATCTTTAACTTCATCTAAATTTTTTAATGCAGGTTTTAATTGTGATTTTACATAATTGTAGCCAAACAATTTCCATAAGTTATCTCCTAATTGATATGACTCAATTGCTTTGTTAACAACTTTTCCTAATACACCTTTTCTTGTAAACAATTGTTCTATGATTTGATCTGATGTTTTACCTTGAGTAATTGTAGTTCCTGCAATTTTAGAAGGACCCATAAGTTCAGGTATTAATTGCTCTAGTTCTTGTGCAATTGTAGATGAATCAAGTGCACCGTTTTCCAATGCTTCTTCTAATAATTCTTTTAATTTTTTTGGGTCCTTGTTTTTACCTGTAAAGTCATCAAACAATATTCTAAAATTATCTGCAACACTTGCACCTTTACCTATATGTCCATTAGCTGTTGCAAACATAGCAGCAGTTGTAATGTTACGCATTTGCGTCATTACTGATAATACTGTTTTGTTCATCTGTACTCCTGCTTTAATTGCAAGTGCAGATTTCATAAAAGGTACTTTTAATAATTGATCCATAATTAATGTATTATCTTTCATGGCTTTTGCTATTTCTGGTAAAGTCAACATTTCTTCTTTACCTACTGTAAATATTTTTTGTAAATCTAAATTATAGGGTTTAGCAACTTTTATTGGAACTAAATCTCTTGGCGATTGAATACCCATTTTTCTTGCAAAATCTAAATACTCTTTTCTATTTCTAAATATAAATTTACCCATTCCAAACTCAGCTATTTCTTTATAAGCTTTAGCACTACTGACCGTGTGTGCCATTTCAACAATTGTATCCATTATAATTTGTTTAGGGTCGTCGACTCTTCCCATTAATTTTGCAACAGCATCTGGTAAAAGTTTTTCATCAGTAAAAAATTTATTAAAAGTTGTTTTAGGTATTTTTAATTCCATTGCGGCATTAGCAATTGCTTTTAATCTAGCTGCAGGTGTTGATCCTTCTGTTCTACCAATTGCTAACAGTCTGTTTACTAAAGCTGTTGCCTGTAATCTTGCATCTGAAGGTAAGATTTTACTATCAAAAGATTTTAACAATTTAACAAAATAATCTATAGCTCCTTGATATGTTTCTTTACCTGCTCTAAATTTATTGTTTTTAAATATTTCATAAGATGTATGTAAATACCTTCCCATATTTTTAACAAGATCATCCTTAACATTCATAGTTTTTAAAAGAGGAGAAAGCTCTGTTGAGTAATCATCTATTAATTTTCTGATTGCAAATGAAGAGGATTGTAAAGAATCTGGTAATTCTTTTAATTTTATATTACCTTTCATGTATTCTAAAACTTTACCCCATTGTCGTAAGGCGTTTGTAGCTGTTGTAGAATTAAATAGTATATCACCAAAGCCAGCTTCTGCTAACTTATACATCTGTCTATCTAAATCTTTCATGAATATATCTGTAGATTTTTTTGCAGCTTTATTTAAACCATCTAACTTTTTTAATTCATTTCTAGTTTGAACATTAAAAGGTCCTCCTGATTTAAAGTTTTGACTTAATTGATCTAACCCTCTTAGTATAGATGTTTTTACATTTAATCCATACTCTGAAAATTTCCAAAGTTCTTGTTTAGGTATACCTAATTTAGTTAGACCCTTATCCATGTTTTGAGATATAAATCTAAATGTTTGTGGTAAACCAGATTTTTCACTAGCAAGTAATTTAGATGTACCTGTTAATACAGGTCCAACTACTTCTGTTGATGCAAGTCCAACTACTTTAGATGCACCTTTAAACGTAGGTCCTACTAAAGTTAATGTTCCTAAAAATGCTGTACCTTCTGCACCAAATTTTAATTTGTTTCTAAGCACTGCAGCTGCATATTCTTTTGGATCTTTTATGCCTTCTAAACTTTCTAATTTAGAAGTAGCTAAAGCTTTTTCTAAAAAATTTCCTTCTTCATCACCAAACACATCTCCAACACTTCTTTGTCCTGTGGCTGACACTGCTGTGTCTGCTGCAAATCCTGGCAATACCCAATAGCCTCCAAACTTTGCAAGATTAACTCCTGCTTCTCCTGCTTTTGTTTTAGCTAAATTTTTTGCTGTCTTTTGTGCAAGTTTAGTTTTTGTAGCTTTACCAATTACTTTCTTAGCAATTTTTTGTGCTAATGCAAAACCGGTACCGTACTGTGTAAGAATAGATGTAAACTTAGCAACTCCACCAGCTTCGTTACCGTAAACTTCATCCAGATCTAATTCAGGTAATGCTTTTTGTACGTTGTCTAATGTTTCTGTATCTAAATATAAATCTGATAATGCAGATACTAATTCTGCTGTACCTCTAGCCGCTGTGTATAAACCGTGTCCAGGTCCAATAGATGCTTGTACAAATTTAGACTCCATAACTTTTTTTCTAGCCTTGTCACCTGCATCATCTTTCCTGTACATTGCATCATAAGCGCCACCACCCATCATGTTGTAGTCAGCAAACCTACCCATGTCTTTCTTATCAGCTATGTCTGAAAAATTTTTACTCTTCTTAAAATATTCTGAGTACCCTTCTTTTTTGTATTCATCTAAAAATTCTACTACAGGTGTTGGGTCGTTTTTAAATATATGTAAAAATCTATCTACATCTATTTGAACATCTGCAGGTAGTTCTTCTACAAAATCTCTATAGTCATCATCAAGTATTGCCGCTGGTTTGTCAGCGTCTTCTCTTGCATCAATACCAGGACCATAAATACTTACACCAAGTTTTTCAAAAAAACTTCTATCTTCAGGTGCTTTTTCTAAAGCATTTTTTAAAAAAGGTCTGATTGTTGTTTTGTCTCTGGCCATTGGACTCCTTAAACGGTAGCCACATCTATGACTAGTTGCACACCGTATTTTTCGTTAAATGAATTTACGTCTTCTTGATTCTTAATACTTGCAAAATCTCCAAATGCTTCTTTATTATAAGATATAAGTTGAACAACTTCATCCGGTACTTCTTGTGGTAATCTAGATCTTAACATTGCATAAACTTGATTACCTGAATTTTGTTGAGTTTCCATAGCAACATCTTGTTGTGGTGCCATCATTTGTGGTGCTTGTGCCATAGGTTGTTCACCCATCATCGGTGATCCCATTTGTCTCTCAACTCTATTTGGTATGCCACCCATTGCATTGCCGGTAAGAGCTGTTAAAAATTCAGCTGTCATTAAATCAATAGCAGCTTCACGTTTTGCACCTTTAAGTTCAGGTTCACCTAACTCTTTAGCTGCCCTGTTGTTTTTGTTAACTTCAATAATTGCTAATTGTCTTGCTTTACTAGGACTTATGTCTCCACCAATACTTCTTAAATCATAAAACTCTATTTTAATTTCTTCAGGCATTTGACTTATATCGTTACCATAATCTTCTAATAATTTTCTAGAATCGTTTAAAGCTTTTTGTTTTATAGCTGTAGCTGTTTGCACTAATGATCTTTTTTCATCAATTTCTAATTTTTTGTCAGCTCTTTTTCCTGCTAAAATTGCTTGATCTTTTGTAAATTGAAATTTCTCACTGGCTAGTTCTTTTGACTCAAGACCCATTCTACCAGCTATGTATTTATCTAAACCAGATCCGGCTAATTTTTTTTCTTGAAGATCTACTTTTTTTAATCCTGTTAATCCTTGTAAAGCAGCTTGTGTTGTTCCTGGATCTCTAAAAAAATCTGTAACACCTTTAAAACCACCTCTTTCAATATTAGGTAAAACATTTCCAACAAGTTGACTAAGAGCGTTTAATTTTACAATATCTCTCATATCACTCATTCCAGACATTTGTTTATTTTGATTCTGTTGTTGTAAATCTAAAAGTTGTCTAAGATCCATACCAGAATAATCAACACTGTCTGCTAAATTAAGTCTCGTATCTACTTTCTCATCTAAACCAGATGTAATACCTGTGCCTTGAGAAGCAGCCTTGCCTCCAAGTTTAAACATCGGTCTTTGCATTACTTTATAATTCATTAACTAAACAATTTACCTAATGTAAATGCTCCTATTCCTGCTTGTAGCGCTCCTGCCATTGGACTTTGTTGAGGAGGAGGTGTTCCATAAGTTGTTTGAACAGAACCTAATCCACCACCAACACCAGTTAAACCTTGACCAAATCTTGCAAGTCTTTCAATAGGCTCATACGCAGCCATTCTGTTTGCTTGTTGACCTGTGTCCATTACAGCTTGTCTGTATCCAAAATCTTGTTGTCCTAAACCTTGAGCTAAACCAATACCTTGTTGAGCTAATTGAGGTTGTAGTTGTGCTAAATTACTTTGTTGATTAAATCCTTGTGCAGCTAATTGATTAGCTTGACTAAATCCTGCTTGGTTTAACTGTGATGCAAGTAAAGCTCTATTCATATCTGATTGATTTTGATATTGAGCTTGTTGTACTCCTTCACGTCCACCACCAAATGCACCTGCAGCTACAGCTTGATCACTTATTTGTTGTTGTCTAGCTCCTGCTTGTTGATCAAATTGTTCTAAAGTAGCGTCTCTTACTGCTTTTTGATAAGGAGACTCAAATTGTTTGTAAGCATCTGGACCAGTCATTCCAGCTGCTGCTTGTAAATATGGTTGATATCCTGCAACACCTTGACCTTGAACACCTGATACTGTTCCTGTTTTAGGATCAAATTGTAATGTACCAAGACCAGCCTGACTTGCCGCTAGTTGTTGTGCTTGTTGTTGTAATGAACCTATACCTGCAACACCTGGTGCAAATTTGGAAGTATCCATTCTTTGACCAGCTTGTATAGTTGCACCTTCTAGATATTTTTTTATACCAGGTTGTAAATAATCTGGTGCTGTGGTTATCGTTTTATTAATTACTTCTTCAGCCATTATGCCATTGCTCCTTTTGCTTCAGGTTGTTTTTCTAATTGTTTCATAGCGTCATACATTTTTTTAGCACCTTGTTGTACACTACCACCACCTGCTGCTCTTACAGCATCTGCAGTAAATACGAATTCATTTTTGCTTAATCTAGCAGGCACGTCATCGGCTTTTTCAACTTCACCATATGGCATGAAGCCTCCAGTATACCTCATATCTGCTTCAATTGGAAGCCCTCCTAAACCACTTTCTTGAGACGTGGGCATTGATCCAAGAGCATAGTTACTTCTCATTAGACCACCTCCGGCTGCTTGTTGTTTAACATTAAAAAATTCTAACAACTCTTGCATATCAATAGGTTCTCTTCCATTAAACTCTATAAACATTTCTTTAGCTTTTTCTAAATCTAAACCTTTAGGTATTCCAGCCATTTTAGGTGTAGGTTTTGGTGTATACGGTTTATCTTCTTCAGGTAATGCAGGACCAGTTGGTTTAGGTTGGAAAGGATTAACAACACCCATATCTTCACTACCCATCGCATAATTAGTTCTCATTAAACCACCACCTGCTGCATTTTGTTTTAAAACAAATTTATCTTGTATTTTAAAAACATCAGGATTTAACTGACTAAAAAGGTTTTCTCCATCTATAGCATCATCTGGATTTCCTGTTGACTCTGCATAAATTTGTCCTGCTTCTTTTGGTGTTTTAGCAGCAGATATTAAATCAAAAAGACCTATGCCTATTCCTGCAAGTTTACTTAAACTTGCGCCATATTCACCTGTTTCTTTATTATATGTACCAAATAATTTTTGCCCTGCTTTGGTATCAAAGATACCTACATCATCACTACCAATTTGAAACATCTTTCCACCTGATCCAAATACACCTTCATAGTCTTTAAAACCTGTTCCAGTTTTACCAATTTGATAAGGGGTTTTTCCACCAACTAAAAACTCTCCCAAAGTTTTATTTTGAGTGCCTTCCATCTTGGGAAATTTGTCAGTAAACGGAACATTTAATCCACCAATAGTATTTTTAATATTTTGACCCATTTGCGTTTTATTAAAAAATGTAGGCGCTGCTGTTAAAGCTAAATCCATTGGACTTATTCTACCAGTTTGTTTTGCTGTACCTAACAAGTATGCAGCTTCTCTGTATCCTGGTGGTAAGAAAGGTGCAGCAGTTCTCATGATACCTGCAATTTCTTTAGGTACTATTTTACTAGCAACTTTTGTAAAAGGTTTAGTTACTTTTCTAGTAATCTTTTTTACAAAACTTCCTAATCCATAATTTTGTCTCATATCCATCATATTATTTTTCGTCTGAACCTGCTCCAAGTGTTGGCATTGCAGCCACTTTTATTTTTAAAGATCGCATAACGTCTTCTTTTTGAGTAGCAGTAGATGGGTTTTGAATATCATCCTCTGCTTCTTTATCTGAATTATATTCTACATTAGTTTTAGTATTTCTCAATACTACTTCTGTTTCACATTTAACAACCGGTACTTTCTTACCATTTATTTCTGTGTATGTTACTTCACCTTCTTCTGTAAACGCCATATTTTTCTCCTTAATCTCTGTTAATTTCTAGTATTGATGCCACCACATGTAATTCATTAGCATCAGATGCTGTGACTTTTAATATTTCACTTTCTAATAATACCAAAGGTTCTGTTAATAATTGTTCAGTAGTATTAGAAGCTATTGATTTAACTTTAAATAAACTAAATATAGCTGCTGCTGCATTAGTTAATGTTGCTGTTAATGTTGCTGCACTTCCAGCATCATTTGATACCAATAAAGATTTTACAATTGCTCTAGAGTTACTAGGTGCTGTGTATAATGTAGTAGCATTTGTTGTAGTTAAATCTACTTTTGCATTCGTGTATATGTTAGCCATTAAACCAAGCAAACCTTTCTTGTTCTTGTTTTTGTTCGTTTAAAAACGTAGAATTTAATTGTTCTACAATCAAAGCAATTGCTCTGTTAATTTGTTTTTGGTTAGAAAAGTCATACTCTTCTTTTGGTTCTGGTAATCTTACCACTACTTTAGCCATTATCTATATCTTCCTCCTCCGCCTCTTCTACCACCTGTTCCTCCAGAATTACCTGCTCTATCTCCTGCTCCACTATCACTTCTACCACCGCCTCCATCGCCATCACCTCTTCCTATTGGACCTCTTGATCTCTGTAAAGCTTTTTGTCTTTGAGCTGCTGCTTTTCTACCAGCTTCTCTAGCTGCGTCTCTGTCTGCAGCTTCTTGAGCTATAGCTGATTTTCTAGCTGCTGCTTTTCTACCAGCTTCTCTAGCGGCATCTCTGTTTGCAGCTTCTTGAGCTATAGCTGATTTTCTAGCCGCTGCTTTTATACCAGCTTCTCTAGCTGCATTTCTGTTTGCAATTTCTATTTTAATAGCGTCCGCTTTAGCTTTTTGTTTAGCAATTTCTTCATTTTTTATTCTTTCTTGTCTCATTTGTTCTATGATTTTTTCAGCTTCAATTTCTTCTTCTTTTTCTTTTCTATAGTCGTTAAAAAAATCTATTCCTTTTCTAGCTATATTTAAAGGTGTTGGTAACATTCCAAGTATTTCCATGATACCTTTTTTTTTATCAAGTGTGTCATCAAATCTACCTTCATCTTCATACATGTTTTCTAATTCTAAATCAGGAGAACCTAGACCCATATTAATATTATTAAGATTATCTCTGTCATTATCATTACCATTATTAAAATTTAAAGGCAGTAAATTTGGATTATATATACCACTAACCGGAGGCAATGAAGGATCTTCAACAGAATCTTCAATAGGAGCGTCCATAAAATATTTATTAGCATCTGATAATTTAACAAAATCTGGTATACCAAAATAATAATTAGCATCAGCTAAAGGTTTATTTAAAACTTTACCTTCAGGTGCTTTTCCAAAAATATTATAATAATCTAAAGGTATTGCCATTATCTACGTCCATCTGGTTGTATGTCTATTCGTAAAGTGCCAAAACGCCAAGACTCACTAACATCAGTATTTTCTATCTTAATGTTAACAAATCTTCCTCTGGCTCTAGTATCTTTTTTATCAGTACTAGAGTTAATTGTAAAGGGACTTAAAGCAGTAATTGTATCTGATTGTTGAGGGTATCTTTTAACAGCTAATGTTACTTTAGCGTTTCCTTGTAAATCTTTAAAATCAGGTACAAACCTTCTCATAGCTAAAAATATATCTCCAGAAACACCTTCTGTGCCTTGTTGTCTTGACTGTATGTCAAAATCATATGACTTTACAAATGATGTAACTGTTGTTGTACTACCGTCTGCATTAACTTGATCAGTTCCTATTTCATGTTCAAACATTGTAGTTTGACCTAAACCATCTTCACCTACAATTTCAGGAAAAGTTCCTGATGCTGAAGAATCAAATTTAGTTGCAAAAGGTTTTGGATATACAGTTGAATCTATCCAAGACGTTCTAGCTTCTGTTCCAATATACCAAACACCACCTTGCATAGGTTGACCATAATTAAACACGACGTATTGATCGTTGTATGCAGAACCAGTTGATGGATAATACCAAACTACTTCTGTAAATTGATTATTTAAACCTGCACATATTTGTTGACCTTTAGTTGTATCTGCTTGATCATAAACATAATCTTCAACAGAACAAGGTAATGATTTAACTGTACCATCAAACATAAAGAAACCGTTAGAACTCATCCAGAAAGCTATACCATCTATTTCAACAGCTGCATTCTTTCCAATCAATCCACAGTTAGTACCGACCTGTTCAAAACCAAAAGTAAAAGGTGCACCAATAAATTTCATTGTATACAATGCATTATCGGTCCAAACTAAAATAGATTCTTTTGCTTTTAATGAACCTATGATCCGTGTTCCGTCTTGCAGTCTTTGTGATCCAGCTGAATTGATTGCTGTTGGTGTATAATCATTTATATCTTCTTGATCCGAAAATCTTATAAACATGTCATCTTGTGTATCAGTATTTCCTATAGTTGTTTCAGTGCCTAAATGAATTAAGTGACGTGTTGTAGGTGAAACTAGTGTGACCCTTGTAGCTGTTGGGTTAGCTGACGTAGAAAAACCAGATGTAGTAGTAGATGCTCTAGTTGTCAGTCTTGCAGCATCTCCAGCGTTCCATGTAAAAGTTTTACCGTTTGCAATAGTTGCAACTAACACTTGGCCAAAATTACTTAATGACCATAGACCAGGTTCAAGAGAAACTACAGATGCAGAAGAGGCTTCACCCCAATCCACAAAGTCAGCAGCATTAGTTACTGTTGCACCACTTGAATGTGCGGCTCTTGTAGAACCATTTACTGCTCTTGTAATACCTGTTAAATTATTTGTTGATACACCTGTGTAAGAAATTAATTCTGTACCAATTTGTATTCTACCGGTTGATGGAAAACCTGTAGCAGATGTTAATGCTATATTAGAACCTGATGTACCACTAGTATTATCTCCTAAAGTTCCGTTCAATGTATTTGTTAAAGCACTTGAAACTACACCATCCCATTCTGATATACCCCAACCATAACCGTAAGATTGTGCAGCAGGGCCAACAGGTTCATAAGGAATAACAGAACATGAACCCCCTCCAGCAGCACCTGTTGTAGTTTGTGTTCCAGTTACAATTGCAATTAATGAGTTTGTAATTCTTGTTACTTGAAATAGTTTATCTTCAAATGCAGCATCAGTTAAACCAATACCACTTGGTACAGTTACACCGTCTAATAAAATTATATCACCTGATTGTAAATTATGCGCCGAAGAAAATGTTAATGAAACTTCTTTAGTTGCATCTTGAGCAGACATTACAACACTTGAAATTGTAGATTTTACAGGAGTAACATCATATAGTTGTCCTTCAAAATATATAAGTAAAAACTTATCTGTTCCAATAGCTACATATTTGTTTCCATCTAAGTCAACAAATGCAAATTGTTTTCTTGCAACACTAACAATAGTATTTGTAACTAACGATGACCAACCTCCAACTTTTTCAGGTAAACCATATCTAAATCTTACATTATCACAATCGACCCATCTGTTTTCTGCACCAGATTCAGTGTCTTGTTTATCAATTCCAGGTAATACTTTAAAATCAAGAAGAGCCATGATCCGTGCTCCTATATTTTGTCTTTATAGATCCAGCCTCTTGTAGAGTTTACATATACCAAAGTAAATGCAGCTCCATTTGTGGACACTGTTAAATTAGAGGCAGCGCCTAAAATAGGTTGACTATTTCTACCGATAGTTAAATTGTTAGATCCAAAACCATTTCCACTATCTATAAAAGTTACTTCGTTTCCTATTGCAGGAGAAGCTGGTAATGTTATTGTAACCGGAGCATTCAAGCCTCCACCAGTTCCTGTTGTGTTAATTAATAATTGATCACCATTAACTGCTGTGTAAGCAGCTGGTATTGTATAATAGCCTTTGGTTATTGGACCAGAACTTATGTTAGTTCCGTCTGAATATAAAACTATCTTAGCACCTATTGGAATTGCTACACCTGTTCCTGATACTGTTTTAACTGTTAATGTATAATTAGATGAAGATCTAGCTGTTGCATCTTCTACTATAAAAACTCTTTCTGCAGAGTCTGGCATAGTAACAACTCTGTTTCCAGCTAGTGTTCCTGTAAATTTGTAGTATAAATTTTTACCATTCGATACTGCAAATGTTGAAAGAGATAATGCAAGATCCGATGATGCTATACTTTGAGTAAGATAACCCGATGTTGCTTGTTCTAAAATCTGTAAGTTTGTATTAGTAATTGTACCCCAGGTACCTGCTTTTTCACCTGTTGTTATTAGTTCTAGTTTTAAATCACTTGATGTACTTGATGCCATAATTCTCCTTATGCGTCAGGGTCAACCGGGACCCAAACTTGATTAACCCCTGGGGGTATTGGATTCCATGTTATAACACTTACAGGGTTAGTTGCAACATTAAATTGTACTCCTGTTGGTACTATTAATTGATTAGGAATCGTTGCTATATTACCTATAGATATGTTTAACCTGTTACCAGATACTATAACTGTAGGACTAACAGTGCTACTTCCAATGTCTGAAAAAGTTGTTTGTGCAAATGTTGTAGTTCCAAAAAACATAATTTATCCTTACGGTGTTGTTACTGTTGCCCAAGTTTGATTTACATTAGGATCAATAGGATTCCATACTCTAATATTTGGTTCATTAGTACCTATTTCAAATAAAGTTCCAGTTGGTATTACTCCTGCTTTTGCAACAACTGTAACTGTTCCTGTTGCTAAGTTATATCTATTACCTGTTATAACTGCTGTTGCATTTGCTTTAGCAGTTGCAGTTCCAATTGCAAGGTTAACTCTACTGCCTGTAACTGCAAAATTTGCATCAGCTACAACTGTAACTGAACCTGTTCCAATATTATATTGATTACCATTAGGTAAAACAACTGCTTTACCTACAACTGTTATATTACCTATTGCTGTATTTAATTGATTTCCTGTAACAGATACAATTGATCCTGCTGTTACAACAACAGATCCTGTTGCTAAGTTATATCTGTTTCCTGATACAGGTACGTTTGCACCTTCTTTAACAGTAACTGTTCCTGTTGCTAGATTATATCTATTGCCATTTGGTAAGACTAATGAATTACCAACTACAACTACATTACCAATTGCTGTATTGACCCTGGACCCTGATACATTGACTAATGCATCGGCTATTCCAATATCTGCAAATGTTGATTGGGAAAAGGTAGTTGCACCGAAGAACATGGCAGCTTACCCCTTTTTCAATTCGTCTATTTCTGCTTTTAATTCTTTAATTGCATTAACTAATACTGGTACTAAATGTTCGCCTTTGTATTTTAAAGCATCTTCAAATTCGTTATCAATGATTACAGGATTATCTCCTTCAAGTGCCATAATGTCTTGCGCTTTGAAACCATATCTTAAATCGCCATGTGGAGTATCATCTTCCCTTGATTTTTTAAATTGAAATGAAACAGGTTCTAGTTGATTAACAAAATCTAATCCATGTGGAACTGTACCAAAGTTTGTTTTATCTCTAGCATCTGATGTTACTGTCAAAGAAACTTTTACATAAGCATTAGTAATATCTTGGTTTCCTAATACTAATCTATTAGATTGACTTGTAACATTAATCATACCATTTTGAACTCCAGCATTATGACCAATTGCTGTATTATTTCCTCCAGTAGCATTAGCTAATGTACCAGCACCAACAGCAGTGTTTGTGTTTTCATTTACCAGTTGAGCTAAAGCATTAAAACCTATTCCTGTATTACAAATACCTACTGTTACATCTTTTAGAGCTTGTACTCCATGTGCTGTATTACAAGCACCTGTAGTATTTTTGTTTAAAGAAAAATAACCAACTGCTGTGTTACTAATAGCTGTTGTGTTTGCACCTAAAACATCTTTACCAATTGCCGTATTATAACAACCTGTTGTATTAGCTGTTAAAGATGAACTACCTACAGCTACGTTATCATCTCCGTCAGTATTAGCATCTAAAGAATTTCTACCTATAGCAACATTTTCATTACCTGTTGTGTTAACTAATAAAGCACCTCTACCAACTGCTGTATTTCTACAACCTGTTGTGTTAGCATTTAATGCACAAAGACCTACTGCTGTATTGATATCACCTGTGGTGTTATTTTTCATTGCTAATTTACCAATAGCTGTATTGCCAGATGCAGTTGTATTATCTCCTAAAGCATTAGCACCAAGTGCAGTATTGTTATCTCCTGTAGTATTTTGGTTCATTGCTTGCATACCAAAAGCAGTATTTTCTTCGCCTTCAGTATTTTGTTGCATAGTATTTGTACCAAAAGCAGCATTGTAAGAACCTGTTGTATTACAAGCCATTGATAATTTACCAACGGCAGTGTTTTCTTTACCTGTTGTAGTTTTAACCATAGCTTCAGTACCCACTGCAACATTCATACATCCTGTTGTGTTTGCTGTTAAAGCAGATGTACCAACTGCTGTATTACAAGAGGCTGTTGTATTTGCGTCTAAAGATTTAAATCCAAATGCAGAATTATTTGTTCCTGTTGTATTGGCATTTAATGCACACATACCAACTGCTGTATTTGGTTTTCCTGTTGTATTACTTTTTAATGATCTATGACCAACTGCTACATTACATGCACCAGAAGTGTTTTCTTTTAATGCTTCATAACCCAATGCTACGTTACTATCTCCTGTAGTATTTGTGTAAAAAGCACAAGATCCAACAACTGTATTTTGTGAACCTGTAGTAGTAGCTTGAGCTGCACTTAAACCAATAGCTATATTTTTACCTGCTGTCGTATTAGCATTTAAAGCCTGATAACCAACTGCTACATTACTAGCACCTGTAGTA
>WLWH01001203.1_pt1 | contig 17952 bp, 32 predicted proteins | sample 6712741 | NCBI WGS metagenome assembly WLWH01 (sample SAMN12718694, study PRJNA515312) | sponge metagenome | isolation source: marine sponge | host: Mycale hentscheli | place: New Zealand: South Island, Marlborough, Capsize Point | collected 2003-05-01 | reverse complement strand
ACTAACAAAGCGCCAGACATGACATGGTGGAAAGAGCATCGCGAATCATCATTCAATCGCCTATGTGAAAATTCATCCGATGCAAAGCATCCTGATCACAAGCAATTCTGGAAAAAACCGAGCAGGTTGTTTCGGGTATCGTAAAGAGTATATCGGTGTCTGCCCTGGGAAGGGCAGCATCCGATGCACTCCTGCATCATGTTCATATAAGGAAAGAACAAATGGCTTTAACTAGAATACACGTCAACCAACATGTGATCCGCGCCAACGCTAAAAGCGGAGAATGTAACCCGGTGTTCACTGTCAAGTGTCGCAGCGAAAACACTTACGCCAACGAGGTGTTTATCAACAGCCCATGCCGCCTGGTATACAAACCCGACAACCCTCTGTCCTGTGGCGCTCGTGTGTGGATCGAGGTGTTCGAAGAATCAGGAGTGGTTATCCACAGTGTTCTTGATAAAGAACCCGCTGAATAAAGAGTCTATCGGTGTCTGCCCTGTCCCAGGGCAGCATCCGATGCACTCCTGCATCATTCAAACAAAGGAAAGATCAATGTCTAGTTACATTATAACGCACAACGTAATTGAAAATGGGATAGCTCGAGATAGGACTTCGGGCGAAAAAAAAGCTTATCCACACTATTTTGAATTATATGATGACGATCATGTTTTATACGCTCGCGGTTATTCTAACGACAATCAAAGTGAAGCGCTATTCGAACCACTTGATAATTGGGGCGCGGACTATGGATGTACCGACATTATGATGGTGTTCGAGCCCACTGGTGAAATGGTATCCATATAAAACTTGTACCCCGGTTGAATCTGGGGTACACTCTACTTGTTCAATAAGAAAGGAAAGAACATGACTAGATCAATCAGCACAATCGCTAAAGAGGTAAAATCAGACTGGAAAAAAGTTTACTTTGGCGCGGTGCCTTATCTCGACGCAATGCACTCTCTCAACAGCATCGAAGACAATTACCTTTACGATAGTGGAAAATCGGTAGTGCGTTACTTCCTGGCGAACGCTGGGACATGGCGCGGAGATACCGCTCGACGTGTCAAGACTGAATTGAAAGCAATGCTCTAACTAAAACCCCGGCCCTGGCGCTGCGATAGATGATGTCTACGCGCCAGGGCCTTTTCATATAAGGAAAGAACAATGAATATTAACATACAGATCCAGATAGAAGACCAGGGCCAAGGCAAAAACGTACTTGATCGAGAAATTGGCCCTGGTTTTTGCTTGCAAGACGTACTAGCCGAAGTGGCTACTCATTTTTTTGACGAGGCTATAAACAAAAACAAAGGCAACATGAGCAAGGTAGCTGATGACTTGGGCTTTAAAAACTATCAGACAGCGCAAAACTGGGCGCGTAAATACGCAACTAACCGTCGCAAATATCGATTACAATTCTAATAAGATCCCCTGGCCCTTGGGACAATGGGCCTCTTTCCTTGGACCCGGGCGCCTCGCTGCGCTCGGGTTTTTTTGTCAAGGCGCAGGGCTATTTTAAGTTAGTTGTTGACCACTTGTTCGTGGTCTGGTAGGTTCGTGGTAGGCAAACAAGCCTATCATATAAAGGAAAGACACGATGAAAAAATCTTATGTAGAACAGTCAAGCCTCGAGATTAACCTGGCAATTGACCTTGGCGAAATTAACGATCTAATTAAAAGCTTGACTGATGCAGCGCCCGAGGGCAGCAACAACTACCGCCTTAACCGAATGATAACCAAGCTTAAAACAGTCAAGCGCGAGGCTGTGAAAGACGCCGTGGCCCTATTCGAAAACATGATGGACGATTAACCAGGGAGGGGAGGGCTAACACCCTCCCTATTTTTTATGATGAGTATCAGTGATTTTATACAGTATGTGGAGGGGTTTTACGGCACCAGTGACAACGCTGTTTACCCACTCGGTGCAACCACTTCACAGGTTATAGCCGCCACCGAAAAACACATCATCCAGGTTGGTATTGATCCCGAAGTGAGTTGCTCATTTTGTGGCGATAGTGTTGATCGTGAAAAGGTGCGAGATATAATGATAGAAGATTATGGTTTAGTGTGGCCTTGCTCCGCCCTGGTGCCAGGGCGGACATGATTGGTCCAAACACTACTTGGATAATAGAGGGGCCCTTGCGGGCCTCTTCTCTTTTCAGCTGCGCCCTGGTGTCAGGGCGGGGGAGAATAAAAATAAAAGAAAGGGCGCAGGGCGCAGGGCCTGCGCATCGCCTGCCAAGGCGCAGGGAAACATTTAACTTGTAAGCACTTTGAAATTTGATATAATCAAAGCATTCAAAACAAAGGATCAACTACCATGAAAAACGCAATCATCTACAACGGGCCTAGCCTATTGGATGGCAAGCCAATCGTCGTCATAGCGACATACTCAAACCGCAATAAGAAAACCGGCCACGTCGTCCAGACTTATATTCTGCGCTCAGATCTTAACCCGTTAGAAGCTAGCAAAACAGGTGAAGATTTTTCGATATGTGGCAATTGCACCATGCGCGGGGAAGTAACAACGGACCCGCAACGCAAGCAAGCCAAGGGCCGCCGTTGCTACGTTAACCTAGGACAAGGCGTCTTGATCGTCTACAAGTCATACTTGCGCGGCGTCTATAAAGAGGGCGCGGCGCGTGATATGGGCCGCGGGCGCTTCGTGCGCGTCGGAACATACGGGGATCCCGCCGCCGTCCCGTCCCACGTTTGGGACGAATTGCTAGCAGAAGCGGACACTTGGACGGCGTACAGCCACCAAAGCGGTTGGCGTCCAGATATCGCAATGCAAAGCGCGGATAGCCACGCGGACGCAATCGCCCATTGGAAGGCAGGGCGGCGCACCTTTCGCGTGATCGCGGATCTTGACCACTTGGACAAAGCAAAAGAGGCTTTGTGCCCCGCATCAAAAGAGGCAGGGCGGCGCGTCCAATGCACAGCTTGCAAGCTTTGCAAGGGATCCAGTCTCGCAAAATCAATCGCGATTGTAGAACACTAAGACAAGGGCCTTCGGGCCCTTTTTCTTTTTGCGCCGCGCCTTGAACCGTGGACCACGGCTCTATAAGCTATAAGCTAAAGCATAAAGTCAGGGCGCAGGGCGCAGGATACCCTCTAAAATAGGGCGCAGAGCACTAAATAAGGACGCAGGACTGTCAAGGCGCAGGACGCAAGGCGCAAGGCACCCACGCTCAAGGACCTCGGGCCCCTGATCTCCCCTAAATAAAAGTATATCACGCTCCTTGGACCTCTTTGCCAAGTAAAAATTCGCGCCTCCGCGTGACCAATATGCCATATTCCAAGCGACTTGATGAGGCGAGAGTTTTAATGCATTGGATTTCGCTACCTTTAATTCCATCCAAAATGGTAGACCATCCCAGACCATATGGACGTCAGGCACACCGCCGCCATGCTTGTTCTCAATCCTTGTCGCGAAGCAATTCTTCGGTAGGTTTGTCCTGATCGACTGCCAAAAGTTCGCCTCTGGTCCCTTGCTCATTGGGTGTAACATCCTTCATTGTGCCGTCGATAACAAATGCTTGTGGGTATTGCTTCTGCAATGCGGCTAACCGTGCAGTGATTTCATCTCGGGACATCTGATCAATGGTACTGATCTGCTCCCGCCTATCGACAGTCAAACCACCCAAAGCGGAGCGGATTTTCTCGGCATTGATAGCGGCAGAAAACTGCCCCGCCTCCTCCGCCCCAGAGGATAATTGATACAGACGTTGGAGTTGCCCTATCGTGGTCACACCATACCGCCTCTGCCTCTCCTCTCTGAGTTCCTGCACATACTCTAGGACATGCGGATAGTCCCGACCGTTCAATAGTTTTGATGCGCTAGTGTTCGCAACCTCGGCAGAGAAACCTGCTTTGCGTGCGGCTTCAGCGTTGGAGTATATCCCTTCGACGATGTGTCTAGCAAACGTCCTCTGCCTGTTAGTCAGCGTTCGACCGTGCTCTTTCTCAATCTTTTTCTCTAGTTTTCCCATGAGTTCCCCGTTGTGATTAACAAACAACCTATACCAATCAGCGGTTTATTTCAACTTTCCTATATAGCGATTTTTCCCCAGTGAAGTGTACCCAAACGTATCCAGTTGTATCCAGATCTGGGCTGACTAAGCGTTACAAATAAGGCTGGGATACGTTTGGGTACGGTGGATACACCATATTTGAATGAAAAAAAAAAATAAAATAAAAATCTCTGGGGAAGTCCCTATACTGTATTTTCTCCACGAAAAAACTTCTTGACCCAAGAACCGAGGACCGATAACTTGTTCCCTGTTACCAACTATTCAAAACCAAGGATCAAGAATCATGAAACTAGAACTAAAAGCTATCAAGCACACTGAGTGGGCATCGCAAGAAACCCACTGCTACCAAGCCTCTTTATATGTGGACGGAAAACCTGTTGCTGTTGTTAGCAATGATGGGCACGGCGGTTGTGACCGTGAGTATCCCCACCCTAAGTTCAAGGGCGACTACCGCACTACGATGAATGCGGTACACGACTATTTCAAATCATTACCGAAGACTGATGCCTGTGAGTGGCTGCCTGATGGCATGGAACAAACGTTAGAATTTTGGTGCTCGGATCAGGTCAATGATTGGCTGAGTGTTCGTGAGTTGAAGCGCAAGATGAAGTCTTATGTCTTATTCCAACTCAAGTACAAGTCTGGCATCTATCAAACCAAGTACAACCCGACTGTTACGAAGGGTGAATGGATCATCAACAAGCAGTCTGGTGAAACGCGACGCATTTTAAATGATATGCCTTTTGACGATGCTCTAGCAATTTGGAAGGCAAGCTAATGATACGTTTACCGAACACAACCTATGTTGAATTATACTCAGAGATGGCGGAGGCTATTTTGTTGGAGCACCATGGCATTAATATTTATGTCACTGAGGAAAACGGCGACCAACGGTTTACGGATGAGGCTCAAGATTTGTTCATGGGGTATTGCGACCTTGTCGAAGGTGTTCTTGAATCTGTTGGCATTGGTAAAGGGTACGACCTTGCTGCCTCTGAGGATGATGTTCATCCAATGACCGCGGAGTATGAAGCATGGTGCTTGAAGCAAGGGTTCAAGTGCATGGATGCTTTAGAGTTGGTTCATGAGTACGACCTCACGCCCGAGCAATCTGTATGGATATATGATTTCATTGATCGTTGGATGGAAGAGGAGAAGGGGGCGAGTGATGAGCACCTACTATAACGAGATAGATCCTTATGCTGCGGCATGGTTACGAAATTTAATTAGAGATGGTCACATTGCCGATGGTGTGGTCGATGAAAGGAGTATATCGGATGTCAAACCAGAAGAGCTTTATGAATTTACTCAATGCCACTTCTTCGCAGGAATTGGAATCTGGAGCCATGCTCTCCGATCCGCAGGATGGGACGACGACCGTGCGGTCTGGACGGGATCATGTCCCTGTCAACCTTTCAGCCAGAGCGGCACAGGAAAGGGGATGTCTGACGAGCGGCACCTCTGGCCTCACTGGCACCACCTCATCGCGGAGTGCCGCCCTTCAACGGTCTTTGGCGAACAGGTTGCAAGCAAGGACGGCCTCGGTTGGATCGACCTTGTACAAGCTGACATGGAAGGAGAGGACTACGCCTTCGGGGCTTTCGATATGTGCTCTGCGGGCTTCGGTGCTCCGCACATCAGGCAACGTCTCTGGTTCGTGGCCGACACCGACAACGCGGGATCACAAGGGCGGTTATCAGGGCGGTCGGATACGCAAAAGATCGGGCAGAAAAACAACCATCTCTACAGACACTCTGGATCTGACAGCACAACTGTCGGGGTGGCCGACACCGATCAGTTCGACAGGAGGTCCAACGAAAAATCCCAACAACCCGAGGGGAGGACAAGGGGGAAATCCTTTGGCCTCAACAGCGGCTCTATCGGGATGGACGACACCATCAGCAACGGACGGCAAGAGGGGAGGTTCGGGGATCACGGACGGAATGACGGGGAGCAGCCTGACCCAGTTGTCGAAAATGGCAGGGCCCATGAGGCTAACGGCTTCTGGTCAGACGTTGACTGGCTCGGATGCCGAGATGGAAAGTGGAGGCCAGTTGAACCCTGCACATTCCCGTTGGCTCATGGGGCTACCGCCAGAGTGGGACGACTCCGCGCCTACGGCAACGCCATCACAGCGCAGGTCGCGCAAGGATTAATCGAAACATACATAGAAGAAGGAAGAAACTAATGCCAAATCATTGCTATCAAGATGTAAATGTCCAAGGTCCGCGGGCCATGGCGCACGAATTATTTTTCAACCTGGAGCTCAAGTACCCTCGGTTCTGTGACGCTGTTGTGCCGCAACCGTTGGCCTCGTTCTCTAATATCGACCAATATCCAGACGGACCTATGGATTGGAGGCGTACACACTGGGGCACCAAATGGGATGTGTGCGAGGTTGAGATCACTGAGCCGTTTAAGATGTCGGACGATGAGACGAAGGGCACGTTTGCTTTCAACTGTTGGACTGCGTGGTCTCCGCCCGTTCCTGTATGGGATCGTTTGACTGAGTTGGGGTTTGATATTTCTGCCTCTTACGTGGACGAAAATGGAATGTTTGAGGGTGAATACAAGGACGGCGAGGACAGTTGTTGGGATCCAGAAGAGGAGGTAGCGTGATGGGGGAATTGAAACCAATTGCCGAGGCTCATGCCGAGGCGGAAGCGTTCTTTGAACGCGAAGACGTGCAAGCCATTTTTCAAGAGGCGTTTGCTCTGTCTATGGTGAAGCTGCCCAACTACCAGTTGGGCGCGACATGGTGGAAGCGTATGTATCAAGAGCCCCACCCCTCCAAAAAGAAGCGCGACGCGCTGTATGAATTGGAACGGGATTTGTCGTTCGTCGCGTTTGCGCTGAACCGCCGCGTCCAAAGCGTCGAGATAAAGAAAGATGAGATGTTATGGCCGTGGGACAAGGAGACAGAGTGATGGAGGGTACTGTAGAAATATCTGTTGTTCTAAAGATGTTGGAGCAAGCTTATGACTCGGGATATGAAAGGGCTTCCCCACAGGCAAAACTATTAAGTGACCCCATCGAGGTGCCAGAAGGTGTACGATCTTGTGACCTGTTCAGAGTTATTAGCAAGTTCACCTCAACCCAAGGAGGCTCGTGATGAGTGAGCATGAGATGAACGACTTGTTGGACGAGGTGTTCCGCAAGGCATTCGGGGAGCGATGGTGATGGAGTATTTCACCGCGATGCTCATAGTCTACACACTGCGAGACGTGCAGTTTGCGGCTGAAATATATTACGAAACAGAGCGCAAGTGCGGCGATGCAATGATGGACGGGATTGAGTTTTACAAAACAATCTACAAACATGAGCGCGACACGTTAATTCGTTGCATTCCAACGGACATTCCGTCCACTTCACCACGACCAAAACTAAGGAAAGTAAACCAATGAGAGATTACGATAGGAGCCCAGACACTTTAAAGATCTGGGAAATGAGCTTGGCTGGTGCGTCCAGTAGGGAGATCGAAGCGGAGTTAGACTTTAAATTTGGCAAGGTTAACTCTGCATTAAGGCGGGGAAGAGATGCGGGAGTAATACCGCGTCCCCAAGCGAAATCAATTTCGAGCGGTAGCCACCACAGAAACTACATGAAGCTCGGATCGGTATCCGCAATCTTGGATGAACTTAGCAACGACCAAGTTGAATGGCTTGCTACAGAGGCACGTAAAATTAAGTGCGAAACATTAGGCGAGTACATCGTGGAAATCATCAGAGATGCCCATGCAGTGGAGGTGACATCATGAATAAGTTTGAACAACTTCGTGAGATGATCGAGGAGCTAGATGAAAGCCTCGGGATCTGGGGCGATATCATCGGTGGCCTTTGCTTACTGCTACTGTGCTACGCGATATTGATGTTTGCTTTGGTGTTGTGATGGGTAGGATGCGAGATGAATTTATTCGGTTGCAAGAGACACCCATCCAGGATGAATGCCCTGACTGCTTTGGCGATATGATTGTTGAAACAATTGTGCCAATTGTAAGGGGCGTGAACGTTGATGTGGGGTTCCACGATTACGTGACGGAGAACTGCTATGAGTGCGAGGACGGGAAGATTGATCGTCTCTGCACCGAGTGCGGTGAACCAGTGACCATGATCATGGGACCAGACGCAACCATTTGTGAAATGTGTAAACAATAAGGAGGAGTAAATGAAAATAAAAAACGATCTATCCCCTGCCGATCAAGCGATACTGAGATATCTGCGCAGTCAGGTTGATAGACTACAGGACGAGCGGTACAGGCAACAGGCTCGTCCATCGATAAAAAATGAACTGCACATTGCAGTAAGAGATCTGCGAGAATTTACCGCGGAAAAACGAAAAGAAGGAAAACGAATATGACTACAAGTGAATATGAAACTCAGAAGAAATTTAATCTCCAAGAGATGCCTGTCTTGATCGAGGCGCGGTCAGATACCGACAGCGCGTTCGGTGTCAACGAGCAGGGCGAGGAGGTTTTCTTCAGTAGCCGTCTTGTTAAACGGATGGACGTGCGTGAGGGGGACGAGGTCGTTGCCCACTGTGTGCCTAATTATCAAGAGATGAAGTCACAAACGCCCTGGCGCTGCATAAAAATATCTTAACTTGAAACTTGTCCTCCAGTAGTTTAGAAGTAACAAACAAATGGAGGACAAGCCATGTCACGTAAGAAGATGAAAGATAAAGATAAGCAACAGTTTCAGAATGTTGGGCTATTGAAAGAGGACCACGAACTCCTGCGCAAGTTGTCAGAGTCAGAACAGAGGTCCATGGCGCGACAGCTTTCGGTATTAATTCGCAAAGCTATTGCTGAGTTACAACAAGCCTGATAGAATACTATCATTGCTCGATTGAACAAGCCTGTTTCAATCTGACTACCTCAACTGCCCCGGCGGGCTAGGTTTCGCACTGCAACGTCGGGGCTATTTTTTTGCCTCGTTGGATTTGCCTTTTTTACCTGCGATCTGGTAGTCTTTTTCTTTCGAATACCCTCTGATCTGCGTGACATTGGTGTAGGATTTCTTCATTCCACGGAGCAAGGCCCTAGCCACATCATCCTCTAGCCCAGTTTGTTCGGCGAGAACCTTGGATCCGGTGTCCAAGGTTCTCAATCCTTTCTTAAAGTCTACCATGGTTTCGATTATTTCATCGTGGGTTTTAGACTTAGCCATTCTCTTGCCTCTTCACCTAGTACCTTGGCTCCGATGTTGATCTTGGTCCGGAGGGCCTTGACTATACGTTCATCGATGCTGCCTTCGCAGATCAGATCGATGTATGTTACGTTGTTCTTCTGCCCGATTCGATGCGCTCGATCCTCTGATTGAATGCGCGTCTCCAGGTTGAAGTCATTGGCGTAGTATACCACGAGGTTTGCCTCGGTTAAAGTCAGACCATAGCCAGCGGTGGCTGGGTTGCCTACGAAGAATCGAAGCGGGTGGTCAGGGTTCTGGAAATTCTTGACGATGTCGTTGCGGTCATCGTCGCTTGTGTCCCCGAAGTATGCCGCAGCGGAACCTGCCCCGAACTTATCGTTCAGCATTTGCGTGATCTGTTGGATGTCATAGCGGAACCGTGACCAGATGATTGCTTTACCGTCGTGCTCGTTCATGATCTCGGTCAGAGCATCCATGCGCTTGGATGGGAAGTACAGCATCTCATCGTCGTCGGTCTTCAAATGACCGGACATGATCTGTTGTAGCCGGAGCATCTGAGTGATCACGGCAGGGGCGGTGACCATTTCGCCATCATCAAGCAGTACCATAGCGTGGCGGCGCACATCCTCGTACATCTTGAACTGCTCCGCGGTCATGCCGACATACCTAGCGGTGTAGATTTTGTCGGGGAGATCGAGGCAGTCCTTCTTTAGTACGCGGAATGAGAACCTGTCGATCTTGCCAGTCAGTTCGTCGATGTTCTTGAACCCAATGATCTGTTGGAACGCTGCCTGTCCCATGGTTTTGCGCTGCACTACAGCGTATCGTCCCTGGAATGCGTAGTATGACTCGTAACCTAGCAGCCCAGGGCGGAGGAACTCGCATTGAGAATAGATATCCATAGGACTTTTTGTTATAGGTGACCCTGTCAAGAGCCTTCTGTACTTGAACCCCGCTGCTATCTTCATTAGAGCTTTAGTGCGTTTGGCTTTATGGTTCTTGATAGTTGTTGATTCGTCGATTGCAATCAGACCGTTCTTGCCAAACGCACGAGACATCCACTCCCCAGCGCTCTTCCCCTTGATCGAGGAGAACGACTCCACGTTCATCACAAATATAGTCAGACCGTTGAACTTATCTTTGACTGAGCGCATCTCCTCGGTTTGTTTTTTGTTAGGACCAGACACCCAACGGATGACGCGATGGGGGATGTCGTCGGACATATGCTCGGGGATTTCTTTGGCTACCCAGTTGCGGTAAACACCCTTGGGTGCGATGACCAAAGCGAAATTAATCCTACCAGTTTGATACAACATACCCATGTTATCGATCAAAACTTTTGACTTCCCAGTGCCCATCTCCATGAACAGACCGAACTCATTCCTGTCCCAGCCGTACTCCAAAGCGTCTGCTTGGTGATTAAACGGCGGGAGTTTATATTTGTAGTTGACAACCATCACATACCTCCACTATTGTCTTCGTTACGGATAGCATACGGCGTTCGTACAAATCAACCCTGAAGAGGAAAAACTTTATGAGTGATATATTCGAAGACTTATACGACGAATCGGAGGCCCTAGCGTCTATCGATTCTGGTACTGGGAAACAGCTTAGTCAACTGGTTCGATCCTTGCGCAAAGTTGAGCAAGAGATCGGAGATGCAGAGGACCACATCAAATCTTTAAAGCAGGAGAAGCACAAGCTCTCGGTCGAGAACATACCTGCATTGATGGATGAAATGGGTGTCGAGCGAGTTGATGTTGACGGGTGTACCGTTGAGCGCAAGATGATTGTCGCTGCGTCCATACCATTGGCGCGGAAAGAGGAGGCTTTTAACTGGCTTCGCGACAACCGCCTTGACGACATTATTAAGAACGACATAACTGTGTCCTTTGGTAAGGGCGAGGATAACGTGGCGGGAGACGTTGTCGGACTGCTACAAGATCGTGGCTTTGATCCGAAGACCAAGACCCACGTTCACCCTTCCACACTTAAAGCGTTCATCAAAGAGCGTGTCGTTGAAGGCAAACCAGTTGACCTCGATATGTTCGGGGCATTCATTTCAAACACAGCACAAATCCGGAGGAAGTAATATGGGTAACGCAGTTGCTAAGAAAAAAAGTGCAGAGTTAAGCACAGATGTCATGGACGACATCCTAGAGTTTGCTGGTGAAGGCGCGTCCTTTGACAGTTCCGAGATGCAGATACCGTTCGTTCGTATCCTGCAAGCAATGTCCCCTCAACTCAAGAAGCGTGAATCTGATTACATTCAAGGGTCAGAGCAGGGTGATATGTTCAACAACGTCACCATGGAACTGTTCACTGGGGAGAAGGGCATCGTGGTTGTGCCTTGCTTCCAGACCGTTAAGTATTTGGAGTTTATTCCGCGTGATCAAGGCGGCGGATTCCAAGGAGAGATATCTGCAACTGACTCTGTCTTGCGTAAAACTACACGATCAGGGTCCAAGGAAATTCTTCCTAACGGCAACGAGTTGGTCAAGTCGGATCAGCACTTCTGCTTGGTGGTTGGTGAAGATGGGATGACACAACCTGTTGTGATCGACATGAAGTCTAGCCAGTTGAAGGTCAGCCGTCGTTGGAAGACCTCGATTGGGCTGCAAAAGGTCAAGCATCCAAAGACAGGGCAGATGGTCAAGCCTCCGTGTTTTGCCACTCAGTGGAAGTTTACCACTGTTGAGGAGAGCAATGACCAAGGTACGTGGTTCAACTACCATATTGAAAAGGTTGGGTTGGTTCAGAACCGGGATCTTATGCTTGAGGCAAAAGCCTTCCGCGATAGTATCGCTGCGGGCGAAGTAAAGGCTGCGCCAGAAGAGGGAGACTCCTCCTCCCGTGACAGTACTTCTGGCAAAAACGAGGACGAAATCCCGTTTTAAGTAGCCTAGAGGACGGCGGCTGGGTCTGTTCGCCGTCCTCGACTTCAACGTGAGGAGCAGTAAATGTCACAGGCAAAGAAGTTGCTTGCCGTTTTTGCAGGCGCAAAGAACGCGCATGGCACCACCTCTGTTGGGAGAGTGGGTCGCAATGGGAAAGCAGATTCAAAAAGTAAGATTATCCGAGAGCCTCTGACCGAGAAGCTTGTACAAGAGCACATCGACGGGAAGCAGGGTGTTGGCGCGATCCCTATCAACGAGGACAACGCGTGTCGGTTCGGGGCTATCGACATTGATGTGTACGATTTAAATCAAAAAGAATTACAAGACAGGATCCAAAAGCTAAAGCTTCCGCTGCTTCAGTGTAGGTCCAAGTCCGGCGGCGCCCACCTGTATCTATTCCTTAAAGAGTGGGAGCAAGCGTCTGTAGCTAGAGAGTATCTGACAGAGATGGCGATTATGCTGGGTCACAGCGGAGCAGAGATATTCCCCAAGCAGGACTCAATCATCGTAGAGCGAGGAGACGTGGGCAACTTCATAAACATGCCATACTTTGATGCAGAAACCCCGCAACGGTTTTGCTACGACCGGAAGACAGAGTCCATGGAACTCGATGAGTTCTTAGTTGCGGCGAATAAAGCCAGGGTAAACCTGTCCGATCTGGAAGCCATAAGATCTACAACGCAAACGCGTAAGCATTTCTCTGATGGTCCCCCATGCATCCGCAACATTTTCTCCGATGGACCACAGAGCGAACCCAGGAACAAGCTGCTGTTCTTTATGGGTGTGTACTGCAAGAAGAAGTTTCCGGATAGTTGGCAAGCTTCCCTGGAAGAATACAACCGCACGTTATTCTCTCCGCCCCTTCCATCCTCAGAGGTCATGACTGTGATCAAGCAGCACGACAAGAAGGACTGGGGGTATACCTGTAAAGACGAGCCGTTCAAGTCCTACTGTGACCCATCTCTTTGTGTGGTTGCAAAGCATGGTATCACCGACGACTCTCCCGATGCACCACAGGTTGGTGGGTTGACGATCATGTTGTCGGAGCCGCGGTTGTACTTCATGGATGTAAACGGACTACGGATTCAGTTGAGTTCGGAGCAGCTACAGAACCAGACGCTCTGGCAGAGAGCATGTATGGAGCAATGCAACTTCATGCCGCCGACCACCAAACCACAGAATTGGCAGAAGATGGTCAACGGTTTGATGAGCCAAGCAACGTACATCGATGTTCCGTATGAGGAAACGATTGCGGGTCAGTTCAAAGAGCACCTGTTCGCCTACTGCACCAGTCACATTCGTGCCATGGCCCCCGAAGAGATTGAGATGAATAAGCCTTGGACCGATGACGGAGTAACGAAATTCAAGTTGGAAGGCCTGTTGGAGTTTCTGCACCACCGCAGGTTTGTTGGTCAGACCCGAGCTCAAATCATCCAGATGATACGGGACATGGGCGGCGACAGTGGAAAGCAGAACGTTACTAAAAAGAAAGGCCCTCGGACAACCATACGGTGTTGGTATGTCCCAGCCTTCCAAGAAGATGAAACCGAATTGCCTGTTAAGGAGATTTCAAATGACATCCCATTCTAATCGACTACTTAGGATAGGAGAGGTTGCGGACCTACTGGGTGTGTCTCGATCCTACGTCTATAAGCTGGCCCAAACACATGAGGATTTTCCGAAACCAATCGTTTTAGGGGACGAGACAAACAGGAGGTCATCGAGCCGATGGGTTTTGTCCGAGGTTGAGGACTGGGTGAACACCAGACCTAGGGGAAAAGCATTATGATACCGAAAGCGCAGCTGGTTCTGGGTCCCCCAGGGACGGGCAAGACCTACTATTTAATCCAGAGGATCAAGGAGGCGTTGGATAACGGCACTCATCCATCACGGATTGGGGTGATCTCATTTACCCGCAAGGCCATTGAAGAAATGGTGGAGAGAGCTTGTGCAGAGTTTAACTTGGAGCCGAAGAACTTTCCTTACATGAAGACCAGTCACTCGTTCGGGTTCCACGGTCTGGGGTTGCAGCCCCAAGATATCATGAACAAAGAGGACTACGACAACATCGGGCGTGAGATTGGACTGACGTTTGAGGGCAAGATGCGGATGTCCCTAGAGGACGGCTTGTCCCTACCTACGATTGGAGGATCAGGGTCCAAATATCTGCAACTGGAAAACCGAGCGCGGCTGCGCATGGTTGATCTGGACCGTGAGTTCAATGATGCGGGTGACCGCGATTTGTTTTTCCCGAAGCTTGTGCAGTTATCCAAGCAGATCGAAGAGTACAAGTCGGCGACTAACAAGTACGACTTCGTGGATATGATTGAGAAGTACATACCGTTGGGAGAGGTGCCGAACTTGGACTTCATGTTTATCGACGAGGCTCAAGACTTTACTCCGCTGCAATGGCAGATGGCTGAGAAGATAGCGGACAATGCCGATCAGGTGTTTATTGCAGGAGATGATGACCAAGCTATCCACAGGTGGACAGGTGTAGAGGTCGAACTGTTTAACAAGAGTACGGATAAGGTAAAAGTTCTGGAGAAATCCTACCGTATTCCCAAGGCCGTGCATCGTTTGGCGAACGACATATCCGAACGTATATCCGAACGGCACGAGAAAGAGTTTGAGCCCAGGGACGAGGAGGGGGTGGTGGAGTTTGTCTATCACTTGGATGATATCCCCTTGTACGAGGGATCGTGGACCATCATGGCTCGGACCAACAGCTATGTCATTGACTTGGCGGAGCACATAAAGAAACTAGGGTTTAAGTATTCAATCAAGGGACGGCCCAGTGTGTCGGCTACCTTGGTTTCAAACATATTTACTTGGCAGGATCTTTGCGCTGACAAGACGGTGTCGTTACAAAGGATCAAGGACTTCTACTCATCTGTTCCAAAGCAGGGGCAGAACGCTGTTGTTAAGCGGGGATCCACACAGATGTTAGATATGTTAGCTCCTGATTCGGAGCTCACCATGGAGCAACTGCAAAAAGAACACGGCTTGTTGGTTGGGGCAGATCAGTCTGCGTCGGAGGTGTTGCGGATTGGCAAGGCCGAGAAAGAGTATATCGCGGCTATGATGCGAAGAGGAGACGATCTACTATCAGAGCCGCGTATCAAACTGTCTACCTTCCATGCTATGAAGGGCGGGGAAGATGATAACTGCGTCGTGTATACGGCGTCCACCGCAGCGTGTGTGAACAGTGACCATCCAGACGATGAGCATCGAGCGTTCTATGTCGGGGTGACCAGAGCAAGGCACACGTTGTACATTCTACAGAGCAACAACAAATACAGGTACACGCTATGAAACGTGACGAAGTCTTAGACACAGCCAAAGAGTTGATCAATGGTCAGAGGGCCCAGGACTACGGAGATGCATACGATAACCACAGTCGCATCGCTTCAGGCTGGAACATCATCATGAACGGCGCATTAAAGAGCCACGGTCACCTGACCCCATCGCATGTTGCATTGATGATGGACTGGGTAAAGAGCGCGAGGCTCGTTGAAAACATCGATCATCAGGATTCGTGGGTGGATAAGTGTGGGTATAGTGCCTTGGGAGCAGAGCATAACGACAAGCAGGATAACCCTCCGTCTCTATTAATTCCACGGCACAGTGAAATCTTGAATAGAATGAGAGCGAAGAATGCAAAGTAATTTATTCGGCAGCGCCCTGCATCACCAGATCAAGAACGAACTGGATCTAATAGATCAAGACTGGAACATCCCAACAGAATACCCAGACCTAACCGGATACAAAGAAGTCGCCGTTGATCTGGAGACCTACGACCCTAACATCAAGACCCTCGGTCCTGGGTGGGCCCGTAAGGACGGTCACATAATAGGGATTGCTGTGGCAGCGGGGGAATACCAAGGGTACTTTCCTATCCGACACGAGAACTCACACAACCTAGATCCAAAGTTCACCATGCGCTGGCTCAAGAAGCAGTTGTCTGTACCTGAGATGAACGTAATTATGCACAACGCAACCTACGATGCGGGCTGGCTGAGAGCCGAGGGCATAGAGGTCAAGGGCCGGATCATTGACACGATGATCTCAGGCGCACTGGTGGACGAGAACCGCTGGTCCTTTGGCCTTGATGCGATGGCTCGTGACTTTGTTTCCATGCGTAAGAACGAGAGGCTCCTGCAAGCCGCTGCGAAGGACTGGGGTGTTGACCCTAAGTCTGGAATGTACAAGCTTCCACCCAAGTACGTCGGGGCATACGCCGAACAGGACGCGGTTGCTACACTCAAGCTGTGGGATGCGCTGAAGGTAAGGCTCGATGAGGAAGAACTCTGGCACATATGGGACATTGAGAACGGTTTAATACCCTGCATGTTGGACATGCGGACCAACGGTGTACGTGTTGACCTGGACAAAGCAGAGAAGAACAAGAAGCTGATCCGCAAGCAGTCCAAGTTACTGCGCGGTAAGATAGAGAAAGAAGCAGGGATGGAGGTGGACATCTGGGCCTCTGCATCCATAGCTAAAATGTTTGACAAGCTGGGCATGGAGTACCCAAGAACACCGCTTAAAATACAGACTGAAGACGTAGAACTAGAGAACGGCAAGATTGAGGAAAAAGAAGTCAGCCGCTCTGGAGACGCTCCGTCCTTTACAAAGGCTTGGCTCAATGATCACCCCGCTGAGATATGCCAGACACTGGTTAAGCTGCGGGAGTTTGATAAAGCAGACGCTACGTTTATCGACAGCATCTTACGGCACGAGCACAACGGACGTATCCACACAGAGCTCCACTCTACACGTAGGGACGAGGGCGGAACGGTAACAGGGCGGTTCTCTTCATCCAACCCCAACCTACAGCAGATCCCCGCTCGGGATCCAGACATCAAGAAGATGATCCGAGGTTTGTTTATCCCAGAGGAAGGCATGAAGTGGGGATCGTTTGACTATTCGAGCCAAGAACCGCGGCTCTTGGTACACTTTGCAGCAAGCGTTCCTTCCGCAATGCGGAGCCATGTGGTCGATGATGTAGTAGAGGAGTTCAACAGCGGCGACGTTGATCTACACCAGATGGTTGCAGACCTTGCAGGGATCACGCGTAAGCAAGCTAAGACCGTGAACCTGGGGATCATGTACGGCATGGGCGTAGCAAAGCTTGCCGACCAGCTAGGCATCCCTCCGGATGACGCCAAGGATTTGATCTATAGGCACCGCAATAAGGTTCCGTTTGTTAAGCAACTTGCCGATATGGCGACCAAGAGAGCCGACGGGAACGGGCACATACGCACCCTTCTGGGACGTAAGTGTAGGTTCCCTATGTGGGAGCCCAAGAAGTTTGGAGTAGGCAAGCCTATGGCCCACGACGCCGCTCACAAGGAGTATGGGTCAGCCATTAAACGAGCGTTTACATACAAGGCACTCAACCGTTTGATCCAAGGATCAGCAGCCGACCAAACCAAACAGGCGATGCTTGATTGCTACAAGGAGGGTCTTACTCCTATGCTCACGGTTCATGACGAGTTATGCTTCAATATAGATAGTCCAGAGCAGACTGCTAAAATAAAGGAGATTATGGAAACAGGGATTCCGCTCAAGGTCCCATCAAAAATCGATGTAGATATTAAGGATGATTGGGGAGAAATAGAATGATTGAGAAGAACATGAAGTCACTTGGCTTACGCCAAATGCACCCGATGCAGGTTTTGGCGCTGATGGATTTTATAGGAGACGCGCTATCTATCGCTGCACTGGCGGATGATCAAGAAATCTTTGACGACATGGAGACGAGCGCAGATGAGCTAGTCCGTTTGTTCGGAGGTGTGGGGGTAACAACAACCCCTGCCGATCACTGACCCTGTTGACTGCGGCGTAGTATCTCTGCGTTAGCAGACTGCG
>WLWH01001202.1_pt1 | contig 17967 bp, 10 predicted proteins | sample 6712741 | NCBI WGS metagenome assembly WLWH01 (sample SAMN12718694, study PRJNA515312) | sponge metagenome | isolation source: marine sponge | host: Mycale hentscheli | place: New Zealand: South Island, Marlborough, Capsize Point | collected 2003-05-01 | reverse complement strand
TCTTATCGTAAGCCCACGAATTTCTGAACGAGCGCCCCAGCTTGAAGCTGTCTTTAGACGTACACTTACAGACGGTAGTCACAAGATTGAACTGCCACTAGTCATTGCAGATCGAGGAATTCGTGAAGTAAGTGACGGAGCTGAACTCCTTATTGCATTACTCAAACTCATTGGATCACGGTGTTCGGTGGATGATATGTTAGCTGTCGCTACGCATCGTCTAGTCCAGAGTCACTATGGTCTTGATGATAATGCAATGGAAGTTTGGCAACGCTGTATTGAACGCACAAGAATTCGCTGGGGTATTGATGGTCCTCGCCGTAGGCGGGATGGACTTGATCAACCAGGTTTAGCAGCACACACATGGTGGCAGGGTCTCGAGAGAATGCTGCTGGGTATATTGCTTCCAGATGGGACACCAGAAGCATCACTTGGTGGAGTTGTCCCATTAACGGGCGTAGATACTGCAGATATCGAATCGATTGCACCACTTTTGTCTATCGTCCGCGTGATCGACACGTTGGATCGGCTTGTGACCAATGATCAAACCGTTGGTGATTGGTGTGATCATCTTGAGCAATCACTGATACAGCTCATTGGGGATGAAACAGAAGAATTGGAAACAGTAATTTATGAATTCGATCAGTTACGACGAGTTGCAACAGAGACCAAAGTACCATACCACGATATTAAAACGATTCTGATAACAACATTAACAGCTGCAGTTGGTCATCAGCCATTGCGTACAGGAGCAATTACAGCAACTTCTATGATTCCGCTCCGTGCAGTTCCATTTCGTGTGATTTGTGTCGCTGGATTTGATGAAGATGTAGCTGAAATGGCTGCCAGTGATCATGACAATCTTGTTGAGCGGCAGCAGTTGCTCGGTGATAGTGACCCTCGAGTCAATCTTCGTCGTGGTTTTCTCGATTGTGTTGTATCAGCTCAAGACCAATTGATTATTACTTGTACGGGAATGAGCGTTTCAACAAATGCAACCTTACCTTTGGTAACACCGTTGGCTGAATTTATTGATTTTATAGGCCGTCATGGCGTGCCTCTCTGGGAGTGGAATGGTGAACAATTTAGCAATGTTGAGGTGTTTCATCCTCGACATGCGTGTAGCCAGAAGAATTTTCGGGTGAATGAAATTCGGCCAGACATCATATGGAGTCACGATCAGAAAGCTTTACATGTTGCAACAGCATTAGGGGAACCGCCTCAGCCAATCGTGGCTGAACCCATGTCTGCTGTACCACGAACACTCATCGAACTCTCATCACTCTCCGCATTTATGTGTGACCCGCTATGGCCATTTATACGTGAAACATTAGCGATTAATCCTTGGAGGAATGACGACGTTGAGATTCCAGCCACACTTCCACTCATGCTCTCAACATATGAGCAGCGCGAATTACGGGACAACTACATTCAGGGATATATTACTAGTGATCAGAGTAGGGAGTTTGAAGAGTCGTGGACGCAGGCTGTTCGAGCAGATGGCGATGTCCCAATCTGGGGATTTGGTGAGGCAGTCATAGAAGAAATCACAGGCTTTGCTCAGGCAGTTGTAAACCAGACAGATGAAGACGGGTTGCCACTCATCAAACGACAGGCAGAAAGAGTGCGTGTCGAAGCGAATGACGTGCAGATCTCAGGCACACTGGAGTTCTGTCAGGATGATCCTATGTCACTCATACTGCTTCACCCGGCTGCAAAGAATGCAACACAATTTCGAAGGTCAAAGTATCTTGCATTAGCACAATTACTCGTCGCCATGGTTGCAGGACTTCCAGCAAAACGTGCCTATGTGTATAGCCAGCATGAGAAGTGGTCACCTGGTGCAGTAGATGATAAGGGAAAGCCTCGAAAAGCTGTTATGGTTCGTGAAGTAACTCTGGACGAACGTATAAAAAGACAGGATTCCCAGCGTCTCGTTGAAAAGTTATGCAGCCTGTATCAGGAGGCAGCTGTGAGCGCATACAGTAGTTTTGGCAAGACAGCTGCGGACTTCCTTACTGATCAAAAAAAATCGAGAAAGTCATTTTCTTCGTTTGTTACATACGCTTCATATGAAAACAGCCTTGAAGTAGTCGTCCATGGCCGAACCCCTGTCTTCGACGATGTTTTTTCAGACGTTGAGAAGCAAAAAGCGTTTTTTAAACCATATATTGCGCTCACACGTTTTAAACCTAGAACGAATATCTACAGCCCAGAATGAAACTTGACCTAACTAGTGATCAAATTCGCGCGAGCATGATCGTTGAGGCGAGTGCTGGTACTGGAAAGACGTATGCCGTTGCTGCACTCGTGGCTCGGGAGTTAGCCATCCGTGATGATCTACGGATTGGACATATCCTCATAACGACATTCACGCGAAATGCAGCGATGGAATTACGGCATCGAATTCGAAAGCGTCTGCTTTCGACAGCCTCGTCTCTACGAAGTTCATCTGTCGATGGAGCCGATGCTGTTACAAGTTTTTTATTCGATACCGATGAAATTAACCGATCGAAACGAGCTTTCCGTCTCGAGAGAGCTCTTGTTGAGTTTGACACAGCAACAATTTCAACAATTCACGGTGTTTGCAGTCGTGTACTCCGTACGGCTGGTGTTGATATTGAAACGGTAGTCGATGCTGAAGAGACCGACCGTGTTGTGAATGAAGTTGTAAACGATGCAATCGTTGCTGCAGCTGCGTCCGGTCAACGCTGGGATGAGTCAACCTTGCAATCCCTTCTGACAATTTTGTTAGGAGACCCCTTTATCGAAGCCTGGTTTGATGAGCAGGAAATAGTAGACCCGGTAGTCATTGATCATCTTCATAATTTGAAAGAAATTCTGGCTCAGTGTGTTCATCGTGTGCACAATGCGATGGCAGCTACACCGGATTCGAATGATCTTCTAAGGCGTGCGTATGAACTCGTAGGAGATCCGCAATCTGCGGTGGTAAAACGTTTACAAAAGCGGTTTCTGTTGGCGATTGTTGATGAGGCACAGGACACCGATAGGCTTCAGTGGGAGTTTTTTACAAGACTTTTCCCTGGAAATGATGATCGGTCATTAGTGAGTGTCGGTGATCCCAAGCAGGCTATCTATAGTTTTCGTGGTGCGGACGTACAGGCGTATGTGAATTTTACGAGAAAAGCCAAGAACCATCGGACGCTTTCTACGAACTGGCGTTCAGATCAACCTCTTCTGGAAAATCTAAACAGGGCATTTTCGCGAGTAAGCTTTGGGGACGGAATTTCCTACAGTGATGTCACGGCGTCAGATAATCACTGGGAGTCGTGTCTTGTGGGTGAGGTACAACCACTTGAGATGATTCATCTAGGGAATACGGATAGTCAGCAATCACTTGTTGGGCCGACCGTTGGAAAAGTCATTCATCTTTTAGAGAAGGTGCAATTGATTCCGCGTGGTGAGATGCCCGCCCGCCGTTTAGAGCCGAATGATATCTGCATTTTGACGCGCACAGGAAGTGTGAGTCGAATGATTGAACGACGGCTGGCTCAGGTTGGTATTCCAGCGGTGAGTGGTGGCACAAGTAGTGTCATGACAGGTCGCATGGCATTTGACCTTCGTCTCATTTTTGAAGCTATTGAAAAGCCAGCCAGCACTGGTCACGTTCGCCGAGCAGCAGCTACATGTTTTTTTGGCTATGACCTATCAGAAAGTGGTCTTTTGGCTGATGCTGTCATGTATCAGGTGCAGGAAGAGTTGATGAAGCTTTCGGCTGTGCTGACGCGTCAGGGCCTTGCTGCTTTTGGTGTGGCAATCGAACAAGAAGTGCCCATGATGCAGCGTATTGCTGCAGGCCCTGATGGTGAACGAAATCTCACAGACTTTCTTCATATCTTTGAAGCAATGGATGCTCTTGGTCCTTCTGGGGGTTGCTCTCCTCATCAGGCTGTTGAAACATTTATCCATTTAGCGAATAAGGATCCAAGACACGATCTTGTGAGTCGACGGATTGAGAGCGATGCTGATGCAGTGCGAGTCCTTACAATGCATGCTGCAAAAGGACTTCAGTTTCCATGTGTTATTGTGGCTGATCTTTGGAAGCCAGCCGCAAAAAACATGCATGCCAAATCTCGGCCTACTGTTTTCTATGCTGAAGACGGGGAACGCAAAGTAGATATTGGTTTCGCTGTTGAGAAGGCTTCAACAACAGCACGCCGGCGAAATGAGGAAGCAGAGGATCAAGAGTCAAGACGCCTGCTCTATGTTGCCGCAACTCGAGCAGAGCACTATCTCGGAGTTCTCGTAGCTGATGGAAAAGTACCGAGCATCATCGAGCAGTCATTTTCATTTCCGGATACGGCACTGTACGCGGGTGAACGTCTGGATCAACTGAAACGGACTCTGCGAATAGATACATCTAGAGATGGCATGGAGACTGCCGAGTTACCCCAAGCGATACGCTCCTCACGGCGAATGTCTTTCAGTAGTATCGTTGCTACACGTGGCCGGGAAGACTTTTATAGACCGGAACGTGGTGGATATGACGAGCATGGATCGACCGGTATAAGGCAGTCATCATTATCTACATCCGGTACGACTGCAGGACAACAGGTGATTGATTTGCCAGCAGGCTTGGCAGTTGGCAGAACGGTTCATGAAGTTTTTGAGGACGTAGATGCAACCGTCGCGCCTCTTCAGGAAGAAATACAGCATGTCATAAAAGAGAAAACATCTAATGGAATGCTTCGGCACTACCGTGAGAGCCTCAATACGATGGTGTACGAAACTCTTACAACACCGCTTGGCGGTCCATTTGGTGACTGCCGCTTAACAGATATCCAACCGTCTCAAAGTATGCCTGAGCTAGGTTTTGAAATGGGACTTGGTGGACAGTTGAAAAATATAAGGGTCACTTCGATCGGGAAAATTCTTCAGCAATTTCTAAGTCCTGAGGATCCTCTGGCGAGGTATGCCGGACTACTTTGTAGTCCCGCTTTTGATATACCGGTCGGAGGTCTTCTTACGGGTTCTGTTGATGCAGTTTTGGGTTTACCGGGTAGTCAACCTGACAATCCTAGACTCGCAATATGCGACTACAAAAGTAATCGATTGCATTCGCTAGGAGTATTGGACCCTCTACAAGCGTATGCACCTGAACGACTTATTGATGCGATGGTAGGACATCATTATCCATTACAGGCACTTCTCTATGGAACAGCTCTTTTTCGCATGTTGAGATGGCGTGTGCCTCAGGCAGATCCAGATCAATGTATTGTCGGCATTATTTATGCATTCACTCGTGGTATGAAAGGAGCGCAGACACCGATTGATGACCAAGGAAGAAGATACGGTGTCTTTACGTGGTGTGCACCAGATGGCCTTTGGCAAGCGCTCAGCGACTTGCTTGCTGGGAAAAATGAGGCCGACACATGATGCCACCGGCTTTATTACAGGACTATCGAAAGTTGGGCGTGATCGGTCGCGAAGATATCGCAGCTGCTACGGTACTTGTGGCAATGGCTCAACGAGAGCAGGAAGAACAACCAGATCTTCTTGCCTGGGTTGGTTTTTGTTTGGCGCTTCGAAGTGTACGTGATGGCCACACCTGCGTAGATTTTGACAACATTCAGGAGTGGGCAGGTGGAATTGAAATTGGTGCGGCCGGTGCCCCGGACTGGCCACTACATCCTCATATGTGGCTCGATTCATTACGGGCTGTCAAATCACTTGTTGGGTCTTCGAGCAGTCGATGTCCCTTCATAATTGATGGACACCTGTTTTATCTCGCCAGAGCACTCTCGGAGGAGCGAGATATTGCAGAAGTTTTAATGCGAGATTCATGTCACCACGTACGTGTTCTTCTTGGTGGGCCAGGCACAGGGAAAACAACAAAAATTGCTCATGATTTGGTTGAGCGATTTTCTGTTCTTCCTGTCGACGGCCCTTGGCCAAGACTGGGCCTTGCTGCACCAACTGGTAAAGCAGCATCTCGTATGACGGATGTACTACGTCAAAGATGCGTAGACGTAGGCGCTTCACCGAGTATCGTTGCTGCCGTGACAGCAGAACCGGCTCGTACGGTACACAAGTTATTAGAATTTAACCCATCGCGTCCCCAGCCTTTTCGATATGATGCGAGTAATCGATTACCATACGACATTGTGATCGTCGATGAAGCATCAATGCTCTCTAGTTCCTTGATGTACCATCTGCTTATTGCGCTTGCCGAAGATGCTGAGATAATTCTTGTCGGTGATCCTGACCAGCTTGCCAGTGTCGATGCGGGGACAGTGCTAGGAGACATTGCCACTTTTCGATCCAGTCACTTCAGTCAGCATCCACTTCATGAAAGAATTGAAGAATTAAAGATCATTCACCGTGCAAAGGATGCACCCGGTGTTTTGGCGTTAGCAGAGTCAATTCGTGCGGGCGATGTGTCTCAAACGCTCACGGTTCTTCAGTCAGGTCATTCTGATGTTCAGTGGATCAAACCAACCAATGGGCGTGCAATAGAGAAACTCGTAGCTGAAATTGGTAGCCATGCAAAGCGTTTACAAGAGGTGGCACAACAAGCTGACCTGGATGCCGTTCTCGGCGTGCAACAGGAACTCCAAGTTCTTTGTGCGCATCGTGGAGGATTTTCGGGAGTGAGCCAATGGAATGCGAGTATTGAATCAAAGCTCGGTATTTCCCCGGCGACAACGTGGTATGTAGGCCAGCCAGTAATGATTACAAAAAATTGTCGTTCACTGGCACTCTTTAATGGTGATGTTGGAGTCATTGTGAGCTCTGATACTAGTGAGAATCGTTTAGAGGCAGTTTTTGGTCAACCTGGACAACATGTTCGAGTTCCGGTCTCAAGGCTCGAGGACGTCGCAACCGTCCATGCGATTACTATTCATAAAAGTCAAGGGTCAGAGTATCAGCATGCGGTTGTTGTGCTGCCAGACCACCGTAGTCGCATTGTTACTCGCGAACTTTTTTATACGGCTGTAACCAGAGCGATCAAAAAAGTGACAATTGTAAGCTCACAAGAAGTCCTTGAAGCGGCAGTCAAAAAACCAATTCGACGTGCGACGGGTCTTCGAGAACGAATGAGTTAAGAATCTTTTTTGTGGCCTGCTAATGACCGTTTATTGGAGCAGCATTTTTGCCTGATTTTCATGGCATGTGAAAAAGATCACAGGGTGTCTTTCTGAAAAAGATTTCAAAACGGAAATAGCTTGAGTGAGACGATTCGTGTCCATGTGTACAAATGGATCGTCCAGCATGATAAAGGCACCGGAGGATTGAAGATATGATTCAGCGAGTGCTATGCGAATAGCTATTGCGAGAGCACCGCGTGCACCCTGCGAAAGTCTATCTGGTGACAGTGTGATATTTCCACGAGTAATATGTGATGGAAGGGTGTCATCAAATTCAAGTTGAGAATCACTGCATGAAATACCAGAGAATATTTCAGCGGTACGTTGGCTCAATTGGTCAAGAGAATCATTTTCATTCGGAGAAACTTGTGTAAGTGTATTTTCGATTCGTTTGTAGGAGTGGCCCTCTTCAAGAACGCGATCAAATTGAAATCGTGCATGCTCTGCCTCCTCGATGAAGTCTTCACTGCGGCGATCTCCCAGTTGGCCTTCCATGGCACCTCTTTGGGATCCTAGTAGGGAACGCGGTTCGCTACTGGCATTCATTCGTTCCTGCGCAGAATCGAGTGCGTGCAGAAACGCATCAATTGACGGAAATCCGGCGGGAACATGAGGTAATGACATGAGATTAGACTCAGTTGTACGAAGAGTTTGCTGTGACAGAAGAAGTTTTTCACCAAGCGTTTCGAGATCTGTATAGGATTGCTTCCACGCCAGAAGATTCTGTTGATGAATCTCCATTTCTTTTTCACCCGTAGTAACCAGATGGCGTAGAGACTCTATTTCTTGCTCGATTGATTTGCAGTCACGTGTTTGTGGGAGGCTTTGAAAGCTTTTGAACTCGTGATCCCATTCTGACTGCGTCTTTCCCTGAAGAAGAGCGTGATATGCCTCTTGCTTTCTTTTCTGGCGTAGTGTCAGGGCAGTGTGGCGAGCAGCTTGTTCTCTGGCATCAGCAACAGATGAAACCTTGCAACTCTCCAATAATTGGTGAAGTGATTCACGCTTGGTGTTGAGGTTCTCCAATACGGTTTGAATATTTTCCTTGCCACTGTCAACGGTAATGCTGAGGTTGGTAGTTTCAATACGGACGCGACCGGATGCTGTACCGATTATTGGATCAACGCCTGGATCAATCGGTTTTGGTGGTTCATTTGCATCTGTCACGAGAATCGATTGAGTCGATTGCGACTCGATAGAATATGTTAGAGAGTGGGCGGCAAGCTTGTGTGAAAGATGAACAATTTCAGTATCCAGGGCTTCAATCAAAGAGAGAGTATCTTGATCCAGGTGAGTTGAATCGTCGATAGCATCTAAAGCCTCAGCTGCTGTTTTTTTTGCTAACTGAATGGCAGTGTAGTTTGTCGTAAATCCCTCGGCTCGCTCACGAGTTCGTGCGATACCCAGCTCATCTTGAAGTTTAGTGATTTGGGTGATGAGCGGATTATGCTGTGTTTTCCAGGCATCGACCGAAGCCTTGGCAGTTGGCCAGGCAGCGAATACTTTCTTGAGTGTCTCAACTTCTCCTGTGAGCCGAGTCATCCGCTCTTCCATAATGCGTCGCTCGGCTAATTGATCCCGCATGCATCCAAACGAGTTGAGAAAGTCCTGATCGATCTTTATTTGGTCCTCGATCGCAAGAAGTTGTGAAGTGATATCATCAATTTCTTTTTCAAGTGAGAGAATTTGCTCTTGTTCTTCTACAAGCCGTTGCCAGGTGTACCAGGCAGTGAGAATTTTTCCAACACCCTGTTTCCATTCATTGCCAATACCTTTTTCCTGCCCATTCTGTCGATTTGGTCGTTGTCGCATATCATCCCAGCGACTGAAGTAACTATCGATGCGATCCTCGAGTAATTGTTTGAGTCTTCTTTGATCAACATCACCAGCACTTTCTTTTCCAGTTTCAGTGAGGCTCCGAATATCACGAAGGTCTAATGCGTGTGCATCAAGTTTGGCGATCGTACTCTCTAATTCATCATGCCCGGTGAAGAAGACGTGGCGAAAGGTTGCCTCGTTATGGCCACATAATTTTTCAAGGATTGCAGCAATAGTTTTTGTTTCACCGACCTCTGAACCATCGGGAGTTGTAAGACTAGAAGATGCCTGTGATCCCCATCTTTTATGAAGTTCATAGTGGCTTCCGTCGTTCTCGATACTGACTGTGATTGCTGCGTAGTCACCATCAGGAAGAGGAAACCATGGTGAAATTAAATCACGTAGTCTCGCGGGAGTCAGATCAGTTGGGGTGAAGAGACTATGAAAAATTGCCTGTCTCAGAGTCGACTTTCCAGTTTCATTTGGTCCGTTTATCACAACGAGTGGGCTTGAGAGATCCCATGACTTATCCCGAAACGTACCGAATGGATGGAGCCTAATCGACGTCAGTCTCATGAGCTTGAAATCTCCTGAATCAGATCATGAGCAAGCGTGACATCATGTGGGTGTTGATCGTCAGCCAAAAGTGTTGAGAGGAGACGCTCAGCAAGTGTTCCCTTGGGGTAAAGCGTCGCAATTGTATCGGAATCAATTTTATTTTTAATATCCAGATCAACAGTGCACGTTCGGAATTGTTTTTGCACTTTTTGTATGGACTGATGTAAGTCATTCTGCTCATCAGTCGATAATTGACCAGACAGTTTGAGATCAAGTATGACGGTATGTGGATCAAGCGAGTCACATGTTTTCTGAAGCTCAGAAATATCATTTATGCTATGCAGGCTTTGACTAATTCGTACAAAACGAATTTTTCCAGGGCTTAATCGTTTGTATTCTTTTAATTGAGATTCCTCGAACTCAAGAAGCCATGCCGATCCAGGATGCTTGCATCGAACTGAGTCTGGCGTATGCGTTCCGGCCATAAAAAGTTGTGACTTCGATCCTGAAGATGTGGTTGGAAACGGAACATGAATGTGCCCCAGTAGCCACGTCGTGAGGCCAATCGCTTCGAGGTCAGGCATCGTCATAGTGAAATAACGATCATTGGTGTCCAGTCCGAGACCAGTGACATTGCCGTGAGCGATTCCAATGCGGAGTGCTGATAGATTTTTTTCGGCATCGGCGATCCAGGCAATGATTGGATCCTTACCGGTTTTCGATGGGCAGGGGCACGGGAAAAACTGGATAGTCTCTCCACTCACTTCAAAAGTAACGATGGAGGTTGTTGTAAGTAGTTGAATATTTGAGAACTCTGATGACACCTTGTGAAAACGTTTCCATACTTCGGTGTCGTCACCGGCGTAGAAGTCATGGTTACCAGGAAGAACAAGCACCGAAGTGCCCGTGAATTTATTGAGTATGTCGACAGTCCGTTCGACATACGGCATCTTTACACGGGTGGAATCAAAGAGGTCGCCACTAATGATGAAGAAATCAGCATGACTGTCGTTCGCTGTCTCGATAAGACGTTCAAGGGCTTCAAAGCGCTCTTCGAGAAGCTGGTTACGAGTATCATCCTCATGCTGCCGAAACGGCATTCCAATATGATTATCTGCGGTATGGACGATGCGAATAGGCATATGTGCTCGTCCTTCTTAGGTATAGTTCAATGTGTTCTTAAAATGTCAATTGTGCTCGTGACAACCGATTATGAAGTTCAGCCATAAGTTCGTCTTCAGCAGTTTCATTGGGAGCTTCATAGGTGACTGAAAATCGTGTGTATGCTCCACAGTCATCCCATGGAACTGTTGAAATTGACAGTTCTTTTATCAGGAATTGACCGGCCTCAGAAGCATTCGCAAAACTTTGTTCGCCAGCACCTTTTGGGCTTTTTGTGTACAGGAAGTAAGTGCCCCCTGGCATTTCACACTCAAAACCAACGCCTCGAAGAACACCAACAAGCTTTTCGAGTCGACGACGATATTTTTCCCGGACTTGACTGGGGATAGCAGGATCTGCGAGCGCAGCGGCAGAAGCTTTTTGAATTGCAATAAATTGGCCGGAATCACAATTATCTTTTACATCGGCAAAAGCCTGCACGATCTTTTCATGACCACAAACCCAGCCGAGCCGCCAGCCGATCATGTGAAAGCCTTTCGACATTGAATGGACTTCAACACCGACATCTTTAGCACCCTCGATCGATAAAAAAGAGAGGGGTTCCGTTTCGTATGAAAGCATCATGTGAGCTGCGTCTTGAACAACAATGATCCGATTCTTTTTTGCAAACTCGACAACCTTTTTATAGAAATCTTCAGTTGCTGTTTGACCGGTCGGACTGTTTGGGTAGCAGAGTACGAGAATCTTACTCCGAGAGAGAACGTCTGCAGGAATACCATCAAGGTCTGGGAAAAAGTTATTTTCAGGTACAAGCGGAAGCTTATGAACATCACCACCAAACCACTTGGTTGCGGTACCAGCAACTGGGTAGCCAGGCACAGTCATGAGAGTAACATCACCCGGATTTATAAAAGCAGCTGGAAGCATCGCATAAGCAGTCTTTGACCCAATGCAATGATTAATTTCTTTTGCAGGATCAAGGACAACACGAAATTCACGTTCCATGAAAGCGGCAACCGCTTCTTTAAACTCCAGAATACCGTTGTCAGCGTATCCACGATTTTCTGGTCGATCAATTTCTCGCCTCATGACTTCCCGAACACTTTCGGGTGCCATTTCATCATTTTCACCGATACCAAAGTCGAGCATTTTCCGTTCAGGATGTTCTGCCAGCGCGAGGCGTTTGGCCCGCTTGATGAGCTCAAATTTGTAGACCTCAGTGCCTTTTCCATAACCGGCCCCACCAATCCGTTCCGCAAATCGATCCTGAAACCAAGGGTCAGTTGAAGGTGGGCTCGTGGGACTTGCAGTCGACATGTCTATCTTTCTGTCAGGAGGGAAATAATCCGTGCAGGAACTTAAGGGTTCGGCGTATATTTGAACTACTGAAGATAAAATTTTCCTGGAAGAAATCCAAGCAGTACGTTGAGATTACCCTCAATGATGGCCTTCAGTATCAAATACTGGTGAGGTATCATCATGTGGCAAGAGGTCAAAATAATGAATGACACATTCCAGATATCTACCAGTCGCGTCATTTCCGCATCTGATTACGGACCACTGGATGGTTGTTTTGATCCGTTTGAGGACGAGGATGCTATCGAAGAACTGATAACGTTTGAGTAGTTTTCGGAAGCGACTTCAGGCTATTCGTTATCAGTACGTCTGAGCACAAGAACCCTACACGGGGCGTGACGTAAGACGCGCTCAGCGACACTGCCTAAGAAGAGTCGCTTCATGCCATGGTATCCGTGCGATGGGATAAGAATGAGATCAGCCTCATGTCGTTTTGCATAGTCAGCAATTTCAAGCCCAGGTGTTCCAATCGTTACGGCAAGATGAGCACCGTCGGCATCTTGATCATGTGCAAGTTTTTTGAGGGCAGCTGTTACTTTTGCAGTTCGAGAGACATCAGTGACGTCGCCGAGCAGAACGCCAGGTGACATCGTCTCAAGTGGCAGCATGACGTGAATGAGATGAATTTGCGACGGACTATCAACAATCTCAAGAGCAGTTTCTATTGCACCAGTTGATGCAACGGAGAAGTCAATCGGTACAACAACAGTAGAAACATGAAGTGCCATAGTACACCTTATTCAATTGATTAGTCGTAGACAACAAATTCATTGTTTTTGTATCGTCGCCAATAGTCTTTTAAGAGAGCCTTCACACGGGGAGCAAGAATGACCCCCCCGATAATATTTGGAAAGGCCATAGACAGAATCATGAGGTCAGAGAACTCGATAACATTATCTAAGGAAGCAACAGCTCCAAGTATGATGAATCCGAGAAAAATAATTCGATAAACAATAACGGCTTGTTTTGTTGTTCCGAAAATATATTGCCAGGCTTTCTCTCCGTAGTATGACCAACTGATCATTGTCGAGTATGCAAAGAGAAATACAGATATATTGAGGACCGTTGGAAACCAACTGAGTGTCTCAGAGAATGCCCAGCGTGTCATTTCAACTCCCTGGCCGGCTTCCGGTGTGTTGTAGGCCCCACTCACAATGACAACTAGCGCTGTCATTGTGCAGATAACAACCGTATCAATGAACGGTCCAAGCATAGCCACGAGACCTTCACGGACGGGCTCATCTGTTTTTGCTGCTGCATGAGCAATAGCAGCGGATCCTACGCCAGCTTCATTAGAGAAAACTGCTCGACGAATACCCTGCACAAGTACACCAATAAAGCCACCGTATGCTGCCTCCGGTGACACGCACGATCGCACAATCAGCACAGCTGCATCAGGAACTTGCTTTATGTGAATGACGAGAATGACAAGCCCAGCTAATACATAGACACCACACATAAGAGGAATAATTTTTTCAGTAACCTGCCCAATGCGCTTAATTCCACCGATAATGACAAGGCCAACGAGGAAGGCGAGAACGCTACCAAAAACCCAGTTGATTCCTGCTATATCGCCCAGCATTCCGCGGACAGCTGATGTGGCTTGGTTTGCCTGAAACATATTGCCCCCACCAAAAGAACCACCGATACAGAAAAGGGCAAAGATAAGACCAAAAGCCTTGGCTACAGGAAAAGGAAAGCCATGTTCCTGAAGACCAATCTCAAGATAGTGCATTGGTCCGCCATCAACCGTGCCATCAGGCCTCACCTTTCGGTAGACCATCGCGAGGGTGCATTCATTAAATTTCGCAGTCATACCGAGGAGGCCAATCAGTATCATCCAGATAACAGCACCAGGACCACCTGTGTGAATGGCAACAGCAACACCAGCAATATTACCAAGCCCAACCGTTGCACTTAGAGCTGAAGTAAGAGCCTGGAAATGTGAGATTTCCCCAGGATCATTTGGGTTGTCGTATCGCCCACGTGTGATGTCGATAGCATGTTTGAAACCTCGAATGTTGAGCCATTTGTGATAGATCGTAAAGAAAAGAGAGCCACAGAAGAGAATCAGCACGATCAAAGGAATGGGGATTGCCGGTACGGGCTCCCAAAAGAGAACCTGCGCCATGTTGTCTACAATTTCTCCAAACTGTGCATCAATAGATTCAGAAAGCGACTGTGATACATTCTCCTCATTTGCTTTTCTGTCAATTTTTTCTGTGACGATATCACTCGTTTCATTACTTTGAGCACGAGCTGCCGGGCTCAAACCAGTGAGTATGGAGAGGCAGGTGAAAAAGAAAATAATTTTTAAGGAGCGGGATGACATAACAAGTATCCATATGAAGTGACGAATCCCAAATTTTAGAATACGAAGTTCCGACCATTACTGGCAACGACATAATTTTTATGAGTAAACAGGAGATGAAAGAAGGCCACAAAACTCGACCTGATTCGACAATCAAATCAAGGAGAACAAGACGAATATTCCTGAGACGACTACAGTTTTGGAACGTAGCTTGAACAAAAAGGTAGTCTCGTGTCTCCCACTACTCCACAACGTTGTGTTTCGTGCAAGCCTCCGTGCAAAGAGAAAATATGTGCTGTTTGCGGCCGACCATTTTCCTGGCGAAAGAAATGGAAAAACTGTTGGTCAAGTGTCCGCTACTGTTCCTCACGCTGTCGAAGTCAAAAGAAGTCAGGGTTGTGATTCAGGCCTGAGTGTCATGCATGTGTTTGTTTTTGAGCTGGACAGTAAGTGTGGGGCAACATGCTTTTTACAACTGTAGTCAATTCTCAAACTCGATAACCTCGAGGTCTTCACGTGATTCGAGAAGTATATCGATCGTATCGAATCCGATATCGGTATTCGCCACATTAAGTTTTTTAAGTAAGGGCAGTTTTCCAAAAGCAAGAAAACTTTTGTCAGTAAGCTGGGTACCGGCGACATTGAGGTCAGCAAGTTGGGTCATCTTCATGATCGTCGCCAACGACTCATCGCTTACTGACGTTGCTTTCAGATTGAGCACCTTGAGATTCGTTAACTTGTTGAAAGCGGAAAGGACGTCATCATTCGTTTTCGTTTCCCAAAGGTCAAGGTATGTCAGCGTCGATGCATCACCCAGCTGTGTAAGGCCTTCTGGTGAAGCAAGCCGGCATTCACTGATATCGAGCCAATCAATTGCTGGCAACGCAGCGATCACTGAGAGGCCCGCATCATCAAGAGATGTGTCGCGCAGGTTGAGTCGGTTTAAGTCTTTTAAGTGTGCAATATGAATGAGCCCAGCACCGGTGACATCAACACCACGAATGCGAAGCCGTTTTAATCGGCTTGTTGCCGCAAGAGTTTTCATGCCCTCATCATTTATTTTGGTGTAGTCGAGCTGGATTTGCTCAAGCGATGGCATGGCGGCAAGAATAGCCAATGAACGATTGCTGATACTGGTGCAATAGTTGGCATTAAAACTTTTGAGGTCAAGACCTGCGAGCTCCTGAATGCCGACGTCTGTGACCTTGCTTTTTTCAAGCTGTATGTCGACGAGGGATTGAATCTGAGCAAGGTGGATGAGTCCAGCGTCTGTGATGTTTGTATTTCTCAAGTCGATCATTCGCAACTTGAGTGAGGTCAGTTGCTCAAGCTGCTCATCACTAATCGACGTCCTTCGTAGCCGCAATACGGAAAGTTCCGGAAGTACAGCAAGTGTTTCTATCAGTTCATCGTTCAGGGGACGATCGCTGAGGTCAATGTCGACAATAGCTCCATCACTGTTTTCTTTTATGACACCACCTGTCTGAAGAATAATCTTTGGTGGAGTTGCTATGGCGATACTGGAGAAGCATGTGATGATCAGGAGAAGAGAAAAACGCATAGGAAGCAATTGATAAGGCATTGTAAGCACAGGTTTTTACCTTGGATAAATGGTATTGAACGTTGCGTCAATCATAATGTGTAAGAAATAAATTCATTACAAATTATGTGTTTGCAACTCAGCCTGAGGGCGAGCATAAGGCCGTTTTTCGGCAGGTGAGTAGTGTAAACAAGGGATATGAATTGTTGTGTGGGATGGAAACAATATAATTTATATGCTGTCTTGCTCGTATCAAAAGAGTCCTAGAGTAGATTATCAATAAGAAGAGATGCAAGAAAAAGTAAGTCTTCATAACAAAGGAAAAGCACACATGAGTTCATCCACATCCCGCCGACAGTTTCTAGGTCGTACAGCTGCGATAGGTGCTGGCTTTGGAGTCTGGTCGGGTAGAAGTCCAGTTTTACGAGCGAATGAATCGGCTCTGCAAGGACTTTCGGCTGCATGTATTGGCGTTGGTGGTAAGGGCAGTAGCGATACCAGCCATATTGCTGAACAAGGAGTTAATATTGTTGGCTTATGTGATGTTGATGGAGGAACTGTCGATAAAAAGTCACGGGAGTTTCCCGACGCAGGAAAGTTTGATGATTTCCGTGAAATGCTTGAGAAACTTGGAGATAAGGTAGATATCGTAACAGTCAGTACACCTGACCACACTCACGCTGTTGCGGCACTCAAGGCAATGCAGATGAAGAAACATGTGTATTGCCAAAAGCCTCTGACATGGTCCATTCATGAAGCTCGATTGATGCGAGAGACAGCCGAGCAGATGGGCGTTGTCACACAGATGGGTAATCAGGGCACGAGCGAGAATGGCCTGCGCGAGGCAGTTGAAGTTATTCGGAGTGGTGCGATTGGAGATGTTGCAGAGGTGCACGTTTGGACCAATCGACCTGTCTGGCCACAGGGTCGAGGTAGGCCTGCTGGCGAAGATCCAATTCCAGAAAACCTGAACTGGGATGCTTGGATAGGTCCAGCACCAATGCGTCCGTTTAAAAAGGGTGTTTATCACTCGTTCAACTGGCGAGGATGGGTTGACTTTGGAACTGGAGCTCTTGGTGACATGGCGTGTCACACGACTAATATGCCCATCATGGCGTTAAAGCTCTTTGATGCCGATGCAGTGACTGCGGTGAAAAATCCAGGTATTTTTGAGGGCGAGACATTCCCAGGAAGTTCCCATCTTCTCTTTGAGTTTGGCAAGCGAGACGGTCTGCCACCGTGTAAATTTCATTGGTACGACGGAGGCGAACTGCCGCCAGAAGCAATTATCAAACAGCTACCCGAATCATTCCAACAGAAAGTAAATAAACAGAAAGAAGGTGGCCGGAAAACGAGTGGTGCTGTTGTTGTTGGAAGCAAGGGTGTCTTGTTCTCACCAGATTCATATGGAGCACGTTATTTTCTTCTACCAGAAGAAGATTTTGTTGACTTTAAGCCACCGGCTGAAACGTTGCCACGAATTCCATTTAAGGGAAGCGGTGATCAGCGTCAGAAATGGGAGTTTGTGAGTTCGATCAAGGGAGAGTATGAACCGGGGACCATGTCCAATTTTGGCTACGCAGGTCGCCTCACCGAAACAATACTTATTGGGAACCTCGCGCTGCGGGCTGGTGAGGGAACACGAATTCAGTGGGATGCCGAAAAGCTGAAGAGTCCAAATGTTTCTGATGTAAACCAATTTGTAAGCCGGTCCTATCGTCAAGGTTGGGAGTTGCCATAAACCTCTAAGCGGCGTGTTTAAGGGGTTTTAAAAAAAAGTATGGAAAAACTCGATTTTGAGTTTTATCGTTGGTACTATTGTTGGCAGTTCTGATTCACTCGATATACCGAAGGAGTTTCAACGTGAAAACGTGGAAAAAATTCTCAATAACAGCAGCGATGCTCGTTGTCGTTTTGGGTTCCAGTCATGCTGATGCTGGTCTTTTTGGTTGTTGCGGAAAAGACCGCTGTCCACCGCCGCCAAAGGTAGAAGTTTGCCTGATGATCTGTAGCCCTTGTGACGGCTGCCCGGTGCCAGTCACACTTTGTGTGCCAGAGTGCTGTGTGTGCGAAGCACCAGATGTAACGACTCGATGTGCTTTGATTGGCAGTGGCGTGACCCATGTCGACTACTGTTGCTGTGGCTTCAGTGC
>WLWH01001201.1_pt1 | contig 17975 bp, 19 predicted proteins | sample 6712741 | NCBI WGS metagenome assembly WLWH01 (sample SAMN12718694, study PRJNA515312) | sponge metagenome | isolation source: marine sponge | host: Mycale hentscheli | place: New Zealand: South Island, Marlborough, Capsize Point | collected 2003-05-01 | reverse complement strand
CAGCATATGATTTTCTCATATAACCTTTAATATTATTTTCTAGAGATTCTTTTATTAAAGAATCACCAGGTAATAATTCTGCAAATGTTTTTTTAGTTTCTATTAATATTTTATTTAATGCTTTTGCTGCAGGTCTCAACTCTTTAGGTAAAGCAGATAAAGCTTTTTGATTTTTAAAATATTCTAATACATCATCAAGATGTTTATCTTGCAGTGATGGAGAAGCTAATTTACTATTGTATATTTTTTTAGAACCTTGCGCTAAATCATACGCTTTCTTTTCTAAACTATCTAATAATTTTTCTACTACTCTTGCTTTAGCTGTAATTTCTTTTTGTCCTCTTGTAGAAATAGCTGCAAGCTCTGGTGTAAATCTTGATATAGATCTTAAATAAGCTAAACCATTGTCTACTTTTTTTAATGAACTCTTTAATGGATTAGTGGAGTCAACACTAAACATTCTCCAGTTTTCAAATTTAGGTAACTCTACAGTTGTTTTAGTTAAACCTCCTACTTTACCTCTTGATACTAAAGGTAATAAAACTCTTGATGTAATTTGTGTTCCAATCGCTCCAGGCGCAGCTTGAATAGTTCTTCCTATCGCTGGTAAAACAATTTTATCTTTGGCTGCTAATTTAGATACAGGATTAATGACTACAGCATTGGCTGTTTTAGCTCCTATTTTTCCAACGAACATAGTTGGTTTAAATATTCCATATTTAAAACCTAAAGCTAATCCTTTACCTACAAGTGGTATACCACCACCGATAAGAGCACCTTCTTGTCCATATCTTAATTTATTAATAAATCTAGCCGTAGCTAAATCTCTTCCTTCTAGTCCTTTTTCACTTACTTTTTTTGTAAATAAAGTTGGCATATCTGCATCAGACAATGCCATATCAGCTAGACCTAAAGATAATGCTCCTCTACCAGAACGCAAAGCTACATCTGCTGTTGCTCTAAAATATTTATTTTTAATTTTACCTAAAGTTTTATCTGTAAATTTAGATATGTTTTTTAATTTAGAAACTTTACCAAGATTTCCTAATATTTTAAAAGCAATGGTGCTAGGCACACCATATTGAATTAATAACGCACTAGAATCTCCTAGAAAAGTATTGGGATTACCGTGTTTGTTTAAAAACCTTCTAGTTGTTTCATCAAGTTTTTTTGTTAAGTTTGAATCAAAAGCATAATCTATTCCTGCTGTACCAAATTCTAAAATTGATTTAACAGCACCTGTACCACCTTTTACAATAGCTCTTTCTATTTCTCTAGCTGCATCTCTTTGTTCTTCTGTTTCTTTTATCTTATCTTTGAAAGGGTCAGGTAAACCTAATTCTTTTGCTTTCATTTCTTGATAACGAAGTTGTGGACCAAAGCCAGATGTAAATCTTAACCAAGATAAAGGATTGTTAACTAATGTGCCGGCTTCTTCTTCTAATAAACCTTGCTCATCAGCATCTTGTAAAAGTGCCTTAAAATCCTTTTCTTTAGGGATTTCAAACATGTCAGACATAGATTATGCCTCCTGTGGTAGAACTAATTGTACTTGATATTTTTGATTAAACTGATCAACATCAGTTTGTGTTCTAATTTGTGCAAAGTCTCCGAGAGCTTGATAACTATTTGCTAGTAATGTAACAATGTCATCACCAATTTCTTTTGGTAATCTTGCTCTTAACTCATCGTAAGATAATCTTTCTGGGTTTACTGTTTCTTCAACATTAACGTCAGTCATACTTGTTGGAGTTTCAGTCATTACGTTTACATCTTCGGTCACCGCTCCGCCGTCAGCAAATTGTTTTCCAAATTGTTTTGTTAGTGTAGCTAGATACTCTGCTTGTAATCTACTTAATGTAGAATTATATTCAGGATGATCTGGAGTAATTTTTTTACCATCACTACCTATTGCTCCTTTGATTGCTTTTTTAGCTGCTCTAGAAGCTGATTTAAGTAGTTCTGCTTGCGAACCAAGTTTGAAGTAATCAGATACATCTCCTCCTTGGAAAACATAGAACTCTAAATCATCATTGTACTTTGTTTGAATTTCATTTAATTTTCTTGTTTTTTCTTCTTCACTTAAACTTTTATCGTTTCTAACAGATTCTCTTTTAGTTTCTGTTATTGATTCTAAAAGGATTTGTCTTCTACCTGTTTCACCTTTAGCTTTTTCCATACCTACTTTATATTCTACTTCAGCACCTGTTAAAGTTCTTGCTAATTCTTCTCTTCTATCTAGTTCAGCTTGTTGTCTAGCATCCATTGATGTTCCAAGATCAACTCCTAATTTAGATAAAGGTTTTGAAGCTGCGGATAAAGCACCACCTAAAATACCACCTGTTTCTCCTGGTGCTCCTAATATATCTAAACCAGCACTAGCTATTCTTAAGTAGTCACCTCTAGATAAACCTTGTGTATTTCTTTCAGGTATTCTCTCTTTTACTGATTCGTAAATATCTACGATATCACCATCTTTGTAACCAACTCTACCGCCATCAGCTAAACCTGAAGCGATCCCCGTTCCATAACTAGAAACTCGTCCACCTCTAAACATTGGTCTTCTTAAAATTCTACTCATTATCTTAATGCTCCTGCTAGTCCAGCTGCACCAATACCTAGTCCTAACAATTGTTGTGTAGCACTTGGTGGAGGTGTTGATTGAACTTGTGTTGCTGCCGGGAAGCCACCGATAACTGATGCTAATTGTGGACCGACTAATCCTAATTGTGTGTAATCTGAAAACGCTGTTTCTCTAGCTGCTTCTTGGTCCGCTGCTAATCTTGCTTGATCTATTTGTCTTTGTTGTGCACCTAACTGTCCTTGGTAAGTTCCAAGTCCTTGTCTTGCAACTAAATCTTGTGCTGCAGCTGCTTGTGCCTGTTGAAATCCTGATTGTCTTAATTGTGCTTCTTGAGCTGCTCTAGCTAAATCTGCTGTTGCTTGGTATTCTCCAATTGCTGCTGCTTCTCTACCACCACCAAAAGCACCAGCTGTTGCTGCTCTTTGTCTTAAACCAGCTAAACCTTTTTGTTGTTCTCTTTCCATAGCAGCAAGAGAAGTATCAATAACTTCTTGCTGATAAGGTGACATGTAATCTTTGTAAGCTTGTGGTCCTACTAAAGCATCTAAACCTGATGCAGCTGTAGCTGCTTGTTGTTCTAATGCTGATTGACCTTGTACAAATTGTCTACCTGTATATGTAGATGTAGGAATAGGTGTTTTAAGAAGTTCTAAACCTTTATTAGTTATACCTAAACCAGCTGCTTCTACAAATGGTTCACGGAGTTGTCTTGTTATTGTTTCAGCCATTATACTTTTGCCTCCAGTTTGTGCATTGTTTCGTACATACGTTTTGCTCCTTCGTTAACACTACCACCACCTGCAGCTCTAACTGCATCGGCTGTCATTACAAATTCGTTCTTTGATAATCTTGCAGGAACGTCATCTGCTTTTTCTTTTGTTCCTTCAGGTATAAATCCTCCAGCTCTCATATCTTTATCCATACCCGTATTTAATAAATTTCTATTCATTATACCACCTTCAGCTTTTTTAAAAGTTTCAATTACTTCATCATATCCAGCATAAGGCATATCATAAGGACCCATTCCAGCTCCTTCATCAAATCTTGTAAAAGTTTCTGCTCCTTCATCTAACATTCCTGAAGCTTTTAAACCTTTCATTCCACTTATAGAATCTCTATTTGCATCACTTATAAAGTAAGTGTTATCATCTAATTTTTCTACTACACCTTCTTCAACTAAACTATCTAAAGTTTTTTTACCTTTTTTTGTTTTAGCTGTAACTTGTAATTCAAAAGAAGCTCCTGTGTCTTCTGCATAATCTGTGCTTCCTCTTAATTCTACATCATCAGTCATTCTTGATAATTTAGTAACTACCATATTTTTTAATTTTGATAGTCCTTGCATACTACTTTTTATACCAGCTTTACCCAATTCCATTAATGCACCAACTTTACCACCACCAGCCATACCTTGACTATCATCAGCGTATGTCATTTCTAACATTTCAAGTTCATCTTCTTCAGATGGAGTAAGAGGTATACCTTTATTATATTTATTTATTAAAAAAGAATATCTTGCACTAGAATTATAACTTGCACCACCACCTGCATAATTTACTCTACCACCACTAGCCATACCTGATTGAGCTTGTCTTAAGAAAGATGCAAAATCCATTGGTTGTAATCCTTGTTCTTCCATTTCAAAAACATATTGCTCATACATTTCTTCTATATCATCTTTGTATCCTGATGCTACTTGTGTTCCTTTTATACCTTGTTCTTTACGTCCTTGAAGTAATTCTAAAAATTCATCAAATTCCATTTCCATGGGAATAGTTCCTTTTTTTTTATAATCTAAAAACATTTCAAAAGTTTCACCCATTGCATCATCAAAACCATAAGAGGCTTGTTCACCATATTCAATCCCTTGATCTCTCATTAAATCCATAATACCTAGATCATCTGTTTCTTCTTCTATCTCTACTTCACCACCTCTAGCAAATCTCATCATAGGTACAGGTTCCATTTCTCCAAAACTTCTACCATATGCTTTTTGAACACCATCCATTGCTGCCATTAAACCACCAGCTAAATCATCTTTTCTTGATATTTTTATTTTTCCATCTTCATCTATTTGAATTTCTTCATCTTCGTCTGCTTCAATTTTAGTAGCGGGTTTAGCAACTGGTTTATCTTTTAATAAATCTTTCATTGTCATTATACCTTTCATAGCTTCTGCTGCTCTAGCTCTGTATCCTCCACCATTAGCAAAATCTATTCTACCACCATCTGCGTAACCATATGTATCTAACATAGTATTAACATAATCTTCATCATAACCAGCATTTTTATAGATACCAAAAATTGCATTTCTTCTATCTACTTTACTGGCTACACCTTGTTCTAATAAATTTCTATTATAAGCATCTATTTCATCTTGTCTAATTTCTGCAAACTTTGCAGATTGATCTATCGCTGTTTGTCCACCTACTACTTTTGCTGTATCTATAAAACCAGATGGTTCTGCTAAAGCTCGTGCTTTTTCAACTAAAGATTTTGTTTGCATGATTTTATCACCATCTCTAATAGTTTTAGTTTTATTTACAAAGTCAGCTATACTTCCTGTGCCTTGTCCTAAAGCTCCTACACCTTGAGATAATAAAGCTGGAGCTGCAGCTAAACCTGCTGCTCTTAAAGGATTACCATCTTCATCTGTTGCGGCAGATGTTATACCGGCTGCTAATGCTTGTCTTAATGCTGCGTTTGAAACATATTGTGAACCTACACCACCAAACATACCTGCTGGACCAAAAGCTGCGGATGCAATAAAAGGTAACGTCGGCCTAATTTCTTTAGGTATAATCTTTTTTGCTATTTTACTAACTGGTCTGAATACTTTTTTAAAAAATCCCATAATTTTTATTGTGTTATATAAGTGAAATGCAAGAAGGCCACTCTTGATTTAAGCCAGTATCTTTCATTTTACTTGTTTTTTTACCTCTCGTCAATCACTGATATTTGTAGCGGTTCCTAAAGGTATTGATTCTACTGTAATATGAACATCTCTTTTGATATGTGCTGCTTCAGTAGAAGTACCTGGATTTTGTACATCTGACAACGCTTCTGCATCAGAGTTGTACTCTTGACCGGTTACTGTATTTGTAAGCGTAATTTCAGTTTTAGGTGTAATAATAGGTATTCTTTTACCATCTATTACTTCATATCTTACCGACGCTTCTGTTTCCACAAATGACATTATCTGTCCTCCCTGTTGATTTCTAATATTGATGCAACCACGTGCAATCTATTTGCATCTGCAGCGGTTACTTGTAATGTTTCACTCTCTTGCATAATTAAAGGCTCATTTAATAATTGTTCTGTAGCATTACCTGCTATAGCTTTATTTTTAAATATAGTAAATTTATCAGCTGATGCTGGATCTCCATTAAATAAGTCAACTGTTATGTCACTACCATTATTAGTATCATCACAAACTAAAATAGATTTTATAATAGCTCTAGAGTTTGAAGGTACAGCATACAAAGTTGTAACTGTATTGGTTGTTAAATCTTGTTTTTGATTTTTATATATATTTGCCATTTATCCTAATCCAAAAAAGGTATATCTTTGAGATTCTTCTTTTAATTGTGTTAAATATGTTGAGTTTAATTGTTCTATAATATTAGTCAACGCTCTGTTAATTTGTCTTTGATTATCTTCACTATATTCTTTTTTAGGTTCAGGTAATCTTACTACTACTTTTGTCATTATCTTCTTCCATCTGGTTGTAGGTCAGCTTGGAACGTACCAAATCTCCATGCTTCACCTGTGCTTGTATTTTCTATTTTTACGTTAGCGTATCTACCTCTTGCTCTTGTATCTACTTTAGTCGTAGATGAAGTAATTGTAAAGGGACTTAAAGTAGTAGCTACAGCATCTTCTGATGGGTAGTCAGAAACCGATATTGTTACTTGATTATTACCTGTTAAAACTTTGAAGTTAGGTAAAAATCTACGCATAGCTAAAAAGTATTCTCCAATACCTTGATCTGTTTGTAAAGCAAAATTGTATGATTGTATAAAAGAAAGTAAAGCTGTTGTGCTTCCATCAGGATTAATTTGATCTGTACCTATTTCATGTTCAAAAAACACACTTTGTCCTAATCCTGTTTCACCTATAATTGCAGGAAATGTTCCTGTGTTAGAAGTATTATATGATGTTGAATAAGGTTTTGGATATACTAATGAATCAATCCAAGTTGTTCTATTAAAATTAGTATTTGTATTACTATACCAGTTACCCATTTCACCTGGAGGTGCTTTAGCACCGTAGTTATAAATAACAGATCTATTATTAAAATCAGAACTAGAAGTTGGATACCACCAAGTTACTTCTGTAAACAAGTTATTAATTCCTGCAGCTATTTGTTGACCTTTTGTTGTATCAATATCATCATAAACATAATCTTCTACCGAACAAGGTAATGAGTTAACAGTACCATCAAAAGAAAAGAAACCATTATTACTCATCCAATATGCAACACCATCTATTTCAATAGCAGCATTCTGTCCAATTAAACCACAGTTCGTACCTACTTGTTCAAAGCCAAATGTAAAAGGTGCACCTACAAATTTCATTGTATATAAAGCATTGTCAGTCCATACTAAAATATTTTCTTTTGCAACTAACGCTCCAATAATTTTTGTACCATCTTGAAGTCTTTGTGAACCGGCTGTATTGGTTGCTTGAACTGTATATTCATTAATACTTTCATCAGCAGAAAATCTAATAAACATATCATCTTGAGTAGCAGGAGTACCAATAGTTATTTCAGTTCCAAAATGAATTAAGTGTCTTGTTGTTGGTGATATTAAAGTTGTTCGTGTAGCTGTTGGATTGTTTGTTGTTTCAAATCCAGAAGTTGTTGTAGATGCTCTAACACCTGTAGCATTAGCGCCACCAGCGTTCCATGTAAAAGTTTTACCATTTAATATTGTAGCTACTAAAACTTCACCAAAAGAGTTTAATGACCAAAGGCCTGGTTCTAATGTAACCGTTGATGCTGCAACAGCACTACCAAAACCTGCCCAATCTGTTGCGTTACTTACTGTTGTACCTGTTGCAGTAGAAGATGGAGCTGTTGTTCCATTTGTACTTCTAGTACACCCTGTTAAATCATTTCCAGCTTTACCTGCATAAGTAACTAATTCTGAAGTAGAAGCGTAATTACCAGAAGAAAAATTACCAATTAAAACTGTACCTGATGTTGGAAAAGAACTTGCATCAGTTAATGTAATCGTTGTGTCAGCTGCTACAATACCACCATTTAAAGTTGTGGTTGCAGAACCTTGAACAGTACCACCATAATTTCCAATACCAAAACCATAACCATAGTTTTGTGCAGCCGGACCAACAGGTTCATAAGGTTTTAAAGTTATGCTACCACCTGTTGCAACAGTTCCTGTTGCGTTTGAACTTTGTGTAATTGTAAAAGTTGTAGGTGTTGGAACTGAAATAACTTGAAAGTTTTTATCTTCAAAGTCTGCTGCGGTATAACCTGTACCACCTGGTAAAGTTACACTATCAAATAAAACTATATCACCTTCGTTCATTCCATGTGCTGATGAAGTTGTAATAGTGCAAGTTGCTGAAGTGTCTACTGTTGCAATAGTTGCACCAGTAATATCAGCTTTTAAAGGTGTAATGTCAAAAAGTTGTCCTTCAAAATAAAGTAGTAAAAATTTATCTGTTCCTAATGCAACGTATCTGTTTCCCTCTAAATCTACGAATGCAAATTGTTTTCTTACTACACCTACAATAGTATCAGCAAGAAGTGATTGCCAACCACCTATTTTTTCTGGTAGCCCATATCTAAATCTAGTTAAGTCAGAATCAACCCATCGACCGACAGCACCGACAGAAGTGTCTTGTCTGTCTATACCCGGCGCAAATTTAATTTGTTGAAGAGCCATCTGTTAGCTCCTATGCTGTGTTTGTTTTGTAAGCCCAGCCTCTTGTTGCATCTACATATACTAATGTCAAAGCTTGACCATTTGTGTTTAAAACTAAATTAGAAGCTGCTCCATTAATAGGTTGACCATTTCTATCAAATGTTAAATTGTTTGATCCAAAAGTTCCTCTTGCATCTACAACTGTAACTTCATCGCCTGTAGATGGTGAAGCGGGTAATGTGATTGTAATAGGGTTGGTTGTTGTATTTGCTAAAATTTGTGCACCTGCAACAGTTGTGTATGGTGAATTAGAATCAGTTATAGTTACATAACCTTTTTCAATAATTCTTGTAACTGTATTTGTACCATTAGAAACACAAAGTAAACTTGCTCCTGGTGGAACAGGTTGAGCTGTACCTGATGCTGTTAAAACACTTAATGTTCTATTAGCTGTACCTCTAACTGTCTCATCACTTATAATCCAAACTCTTTCAGATCCTGATGGCATTGTTAAAGTTCTGTCACCAGCTAAAGTTCCAGATAGTTTTAAATAAAAGTTTTTACCATTTGATGTTGCACCGTCTGATAAAAGTAAAGTTACACTTGCACCAGCCATATCAATCTCTTGATAACCACTAGCGCTTTGTTCTAAAATTTGTAAATTGGTATTTGTGACCGTACCCCAAAGACCAGCTTTTTCTCCTGTTGCTACTATCTCTAATTTTAAATCTGTTGAAAATGTTGATGCCATAATTTTAACTTGGATCTATTGGTGTCCAAACCATATTTGCTCCCGGAATGATATCATTCCATGTAATTATACCTACGTCATTTGTAGCCAACGTTAATGGTGAACCATTAGGTTGTACAAGTGCCGTTCCCGTTACTGTAACATTTCCAGTCGCTAACGTCAATGGATTTGCTGTAACTGTTGCATTTGCATCAGCTGTAACTGTAATTGTACCAATACCTAGTGTTAATGGGTTAGCCGTTAAAGCTATATTAGCTTTACCTGTAATAGTTAAAGTACCAATACCTAAAGTTAGTGGATTAGGAGTTCCATCTTCAGTAACCGCATCTGCTATAATACCTACACTTCCAATAGAAAGTGTTAATTGGTTTGCTGCTACAGAAACAGAAACCGCATTATCGGGTCCTGATGTAGCGAAAGGTAATGCTGATATTGCGTCAAATCCTAAACTCATAAATAATCCTTAAAAGGAGACAGTGAGGTATGTGGTGGAGTCACTGTCCCCATTTAAAGATTATATTACTTTTTGAACCAACTTGGAAGTCCTAAATGCGGTCTTCGATCATTTACATTTTGAGCGGCATTTTTGGATTTTTGATCATTATAGTGTAGAAATACTTGAGCACAGTTATCACCTTGAAACTCTTCTCTCCAATGCTCTAGTTCCATACCTCTATAAACTAACATATCTCCAGGTTTTAAATTAACTAAAATACCTTTGTTATCACTAGAAGCTGTTAATTTTTTACCATCAGGAATACCTACGTTCTTTTTAGGTTCTAAATGTATTGGCCAAGGATCACCACCAAGATTTAATGTTGTAGATATTTCACAACTAAATCTATCTTTATGTCTATGTAGTATATCACCTGGTTTATATATTCTTGCATATGAATAAGTTGGATTTAATTTAAGTCCTGTTTTCTTTTCCATAATAGGTAAAGTTCTCATCAATAAAGTTTCCATAGCTATATCTGCATAATGAGAATATGTATTTGGAACTTGTTGATCTGTCCACGTTCCCCATTCCTCTGTAAATTGAGAGATATACCTTTGATCAAATAAAGTTCTTGCAACAGTTCTTTTAAGTAAAAAGTAATTGTAAACAAATGTTGCTATCTCTTTGGGTACAGCTTCTTTAATAACTATATATTTATTTTTTTTAAAGCTCATTTGATACTCTTTTCTTTTGATATTGCTGTTTCAACAACTTTTATATTCCAATGTATAAATCTAAATGGATCTAATCCTGCATCAACTGCAAACTCGTGTGGAACATAACCTGGAAAAATAATCATTGTTCCTGGATTAGGTTTGTAATGTACTTGATTAGTTCCCATTGTAATTTGTGATTGATTTTTTAAAGGTAGCTTTGTCATTTCTGCACCGGGTCTTGGTTCGTGAAAGATAGGATAAGATGTTTTTTCACTACACTTTAAAAAGTAAAATCCTGATACGTGTTGATTCCAATGTTGATGTGTAGAATGATGACCACCACCTTTTTCACTAAACTCTTGTACCCAAAATTCTGTAAAGTGTAAGCTGTGATTTCTTAAATCAAAACCTTGCCAATCTAAAAATTCATAAGATCGTTGTCCTATAAATTGAACTAAATCTTTTGCTTTAGTATCATTAGAAAAACTTTCACTATGTTTAGATAAACCAAATGTTCCAATATTTTTTTTCCATTGCGGTTCTTTTTTTAAATTTTCTTTGAGAAGCTTGTCAGCCTTCTTAATATATTTATCTGTTAGTTTAATTGTATCTTTTAAAAACATTGGTGCTTCTGCAATCCATATAGGTGTTTGAAAATAAAACGCAGATTTAAAATCTACGTGTCCTTTTGGTTTTGGTAATGTACCACTACCACCTTGTTTTATATCATTCATATTATTTAAATGGATAACCTAGATTCCATATCACTAGACTATTCCTTTCTCCTTTAGTTACGGGTTTGACTCTATGCCATACAAATGAAGGGAATACAACCAAAGAGCCTTTTGGTAATATTTCTGTACACGTTCTTAAATTAGGTTTTTTATCAGGATCTAAATTCCTAAAGTCAAACTCTAACTCTCCACCTTTGTATTCTTTTGGATCTGTTAACGTTACAGTCACAGATAGTTTTCTTATCTTTCCGTTTGCTGGTCCTTTATGGGGATAAGCTTTATCCCAACTATCACAATGCCAATCATAATACTGACCTTTTTTATATATTGTAAACTGACAAGATTCTGACCAATCCCAATCAAAATTCCAACCTGCGTTTTCATTTGCTTCACGTACATAAGGTTGAATTTCTTTATATATCCATCTATCGTCCATCCAAACAATATTTGAATCTCTTTTCTTTTGTATATTTTTTATTTCGTCTTTTGTGAGAGGTTGTTTTTTTAAATCTCTATCTCTACCATAACCACCTGTAATAGCTGTTTCTTCTCTTTCTTTTTCTGCTTTACCATATTGAACAATCATATCACAAATTCTTGGTGGTATTGCAGATTCAAAGTACCAATAGTGATTAGATATATTCATAGTTAATTGTCAAAATTATATTTAAACCAGTAGAAGTATTCGGTGAAAAAGAATATTTATTAGTAGCTGGAAACATTATAAAGTGATTATCTTTTATAGGTAAATGCCAAGTTCTATTTTTTCTTCTGTTATCATCGTATTCAATAATACATTCTGAAGAACCTTCTTTAACATCTATACCATAAATAAGAGTGTAGTCTGGTGAATTAAGTAGATCAACTGGATCAACTTGATGTCTTGTCCAAGACTTTTCTTTAGGATGCATAACATTGCCGTGCATATTTTTTTGCACTAAAGTTTTATCATAATCTAATCTCCAATGATCTCTAACGTAATCTTGCATCCATTGTAAAGGTTGAGAATAAGGAACAACATAATCATCAAAAGCATAGGTTTGTGGATTAGTGTTGATTCTGTTTTGTTTTACGTAAGATTCTATAAGATCGTTTCTTATTTTATCACGGTCAATCTCAAAGCCTTTAGGCATTTGAATTTCGCCTGTATAAAGATCTACTTCTGTTAATACTTTCTTATGCATACCTATCTAGTATGTAATAAACTCTAATTAAAATGTCAAGTGGATTAGGCTAATGTATTTTCAACATCCCAAGATTGACCAGACTCATTCCAGTTATATGCCCATAAATGAGTACCAGCATCATTTTGAGATTGTTGTTCAGCTGTTAATGCTGGTGCATCACCTATTGGTGATTGCCATCTTGCTTCTGATACATTTAAAGTCCAACTAGCGTAAGGTTTAGCACTAATGAAAATATCGTTATCTTCATCGTAAGTCATACCTATGCCTGCGTAGTTACCTCTTAAAGGTGTTCCGCCTTCTTTATGTTGTCCACCAGATGTATTGTAAGATGTTTTTTTCCATAGAGGCCAGCTGTGGATTCTTTCCAAAAACTGTCTTCCTACTTCTTCATCTTCAACACCACTAGCGTTTTGACAATCAGCATCAGCTACAACTTCAACGCTGATAACTTTACTGTTTATTCCTAATTTTGCGTAATGTGCCATAATGTTTCTCCTTATATCTTATTTGTTAATCTATTTCAATTATTGAAATTTGTATCTTATTATTACTATACCTGATCCACCTGCCATACCAGAACCTCCTGCACCTCCACCTGCATTAGCTGTACCATTTGTTCCATTTCCAGGAGCAGGGGGTGCTGAATTTGCAGTTCCTCCACCACCATATCCACCTGTATTACCACTACCATTAGCGTATCCTCCACCGCCACCACCACCAGAATAATATCTTAATGAACCACTTGGTCCTGGTGCTCCTATTGGAGCTGCTGTATTAATTGCTGTTCCTGCGCCATCTCCTCCGGGTCCTCCTTGGGGGCTTGATCCACTACCTCCTGCAGCACTTGCTCCACCGCCGCCTCCGGCTCCAAGAGCTGGAAAACCTGTACCGGCACCGCCTCCAGGTTGACCTTGTGCTGGACTAACTGCAGGAATATTTCCTGCACCACCTCCACCAGGAACATTACCACCGGCCCCACCACCTGAACCTCCTGAAACAACGGCAACTGCTGGTGCACCACCAGATGCTCCTCCACCTGCACTTGTTATTGTACTAAAAATTGAAGTAGTTCCACTTGATCTTGAACAACCACCTGCTCCACCTGCTCCTACTGTAACTGGATATGTTGTTGCTGCTGCAATTGTTAAAGCTGAACAAGGTGTTGCAGCTAAAGGTGACGCTGTATATGGATCGGTAGAAAGTTTACCTTCTCTAAAACCTCCTCCACCTCCACCACCACCTAGATTTGGATATGATCCTCCACCGCCTGCAACTACTAAATAAGAAATTTTATTATTAGCTGGAGTAGGGGCTGTTGTAACTGCAAAACATGAAGTAGAAGTAAAAGTGTGAATTTTATAATCTCCACAAGTTGTTTCTGTTCCACCTGATGCTGTTATAAAACTAGGAACACCTGATACGTTTAAAGTAGCATCATTAACTTGTTTCCAACCTCTAGTACCATCTACATAAACTAATGTAATAGCTGCTCCTTGAGTAGATACTATACCATTAAAACAACCACCATTAATTTTAGAACTATTTCTACAAATAGTTAAAGCATTTGTTTGAAATGTAGAAGCGTAATCTGAAAATGCTACAATGTCGCCTGCACTTGGTGATGCTGGTAAAGTAACTGTAACTGCTCCTCCTGTTGTATTTATAAAATATCCGTTACCACTAACTGATGTTAATGGAGAAGTCTTGGCAGTCGTACACCAATCTACAGTTCCTGTTCTACCAAAACCTGTTTGCGTAGCACCACAAGCTAATTGTACTGTAGCACCACATCTACCTAATGTAACTGTAGTTGCATCTACTGCAACAGTTTTGCCCGCTCCACCACCGACTGTAGCTGTGCATCCTGATCTTTGTTCTAATTTATTTACTTTAATTGTACTCATAATTATTGAAACTTATATCTTATTATTACCACACCAGACCCACCTGTTCCACCCGTACAAGGTGCACTGCCAGAATATTGTGCGCCACCACCACCTGTGTTAGCTGTACCTTTACGCGGAAAATTTGGTGAAGGTATAGGATTACCTGTTCCCCAACTTGGGGCTCCACCACCTGCTCCTCCTGAAGCATAACTTGGATTAGGTTGACCTAAAGAATAAATACCACCGCCAGCTCCACCAGCAAAATATCTTAATGGACCACTTGGTCCTGGAGTACCAGCAGCTGGATTAATCTGTGTTCCTGCACCATCTCCACCATCTCCACCTCTAGGGCTAGTACCAGATGATCCGGATGCACCTGCTCCACCGCCGCCTCCGGCTCCAAGTTGAGGAAAAGTTGGACTGTTTGCTGGTCCACCATTTTGACCTTGAGGGGGACTTACTGAAGGTGTATTTCCTGATCCACCTGTTGCTGCACCGTGAACACCACCACCACCTGAACCTCCTGGTTGACCTGCAGAACATGGAAATCTACCACCTCTACCACCTCCGGCAGAAGTTATTGTTGTAAAAGTTGAATTAGAACCATTGGTCTGACTAGGAAAAGGACCTGTAGTAGTTCCGCCTGCACCTACTGTAATTGGGTAAGTTTGAACTGATAATGTTATAGCTGAACAAGGTGTTGCAGCTAAAGGAGATGCTGTGTAAGGATCAGTAGAAAGTTTACCTTCTCTAAATCCACCGCCACCACCACCACCAGCGATGTTGTCACCACCTGATCCACCACCTGCTACAACAAGATAAGATGCTTTATCATTTGCTGAACATTGTGCTAAATTTGTAACAGCAAAACATCCACTTGAAGTAAATGTATGAATTCTATAGTCACCTGATTCTGTTATTGTTCCACCTGTTGCAACTACAAACGGAATTACTCCTCTAACATTAGATGTTGAATCCATAGTATTAATCCAACCTTGTGTTGAATCTACATATACCAAAGTTACTGATTGACCTTTTGTACTTAAAGTTGCATTTTGATTTAATGAACCAATTTTGTCTGTTCCATTTGGTACAATTGTTAAATTATTTGTTGCAAAAGTTTCTGCATAATCAGCTACTGAAACAATAGCTCCAACAACACCTGCTGGTAAATTCATATTGAAAGCACCACCTGTTGTATTTGCAAAATAACCTTCTCCATTTGCTGCTGTAAATGTAGCTGTTTTAATACTTCCTGTCTGCCAATCTACAGTCCCTGTTCTACCAAAACCTGTTTGTGTTGCACCTGATGCAAGATTAACAGCACCACCACATCTACCTAATGTTACTGTTGCGCCATCAACTACAATTGTTTGACCAGAACCTGATCCAACTGTAGTTGTTGATCCACATTTTTTGATGATTGTTGAATCATCTGAAACTTTGTTTAAATTATCTACTTTAATTTTACTTGTCATATTATATTAAATTCCATTGTTGATTTTCTTCATTCCATACATAATTTTGACCATCGTCAGGTTTTACTACTGGTGATTCCCAATTACAAGTTGTTTCATTTAAAGTCCAACTATTAAATGGTTTTGGTTCTATGAAAGCATCTCTTGTTTGATCATAAGTATAGCCAATACCAGCAAAGTTTTTTCTAATATTATTATTGTAAGAAGTTTGAAACCATTGAGCATTTTGATCATTATATAAATTTCTTAAAAAATCTACACCAGCTTGTTCAGTTGTAGCAATATTATTAGATACCACTTCAACTTTTTCAACTATGTTTCCAATTCCTATTTTTGCAAAATGTGCCATTATGCTGTGTAACTCCCTGATGCTGTAAATTTTATAACTTTATCTGACCCATCTGTTGTTACTGTTGGTGAGCCTGTTGTATTTCCTGAATACTTTGCTGTCGCTACTCTTAAAATAACAACTCCACTTCCTCCATCACCTGCCGAAGAATGACCAGCTCCACCGCCACCACCAAGATTTGCAGTTCCATCTCCTCCTGCTCCATTAGTACCAGCACCACCTCCACCAGAGCCTCCACTACCACCAGTTCCATTTTCACAAATTCCACCGCCACCTCCAGCGTATGTAACAGAAGAACCAGTTATAGAATTTGCAAGTCCATTACCTCCTGCGCCACCAGTAGATGAACTTGAATTTCCTCCAACAGCACCAGCACCTCCGCCTCCACCACCAGCGGCAACTCCACCAGGAGTACCATTTCCTCCAGCATTACCTTGACCAACAGTACCAGCTGCACCAGCTTCAGTATCTCCACCACCACCACCAGAGCCACCAGTAGTAGGAGTTTGACCTCCTCCTCCTCCGCCACCGATAGAAGTTATTGTTGTAATGTCAGAACCAGATAAAACACTATTTGCACCTTGTGCACCAGTATTAGTAGTACCACCAGCACCACCAGCTCCTACTGTTACTGTGTAAGTAACACCTCCAGTAAAGGAAATAGCAGTTCCTCCATAATTAGTTAATAAACCACCAGCACCTCCACCACCAGATCTATTATCTCCTGGTTTTCCAGCACCTCCACCTCCAGCAACAACTAAATATTCTGCATCATAAATTTGTGGTGTTTCATCAGTTACATCATCATCAGAATTAGGAATCCAACCTTTAGTTGCTCCTGAATAAACTATATCTACTGATTGACCTTTAGTATTGTATACTGGGTTAGGAGATGAGTTTCCTTGAAAATTTAAACTGTTTTGGTTTATTGTGACTGCATTCGTTGCCCAATTTCTAGCGTAATCGGTAAAAATTAATCTATCTCCAACAGAAGCTGAACCGGGTAATGTTATTGTGCAAGCATTAGAAGTTGTATCAATCCAATAGCCTCTACCTGCAACAGCTGCTAAAGTAGATGCTGTAACAATAGAAGATTGCCAAGCAATACTAGCAAAACCAGTTGATGTCCCTGCATTAGCTATAGTTACACCTGAAGGAATGTTAATTGTATCCCCAGACGTACCTAAAGTTAAGGTTGTGCCTGATTGTGGATCTACTTTATCTACTTCTATTTTAGACAATGACTAATACTCCCGTTACTGTTATTGTTCCAGGTATAGTAATAGGTCCTGCAAGAACTCCGTTCTCAACAGTTTGTGTACCATCAATTGTACCTGCTTGATTTTTTATAAACTCATCCGGTGATGTCTGTCCTCCAATATATTGGATTCCATTTACTATTGCAGTCATAATACTCCTTACGAACTAATTGTATCGATGTACGAAAGAACCACGTCTAAACTACTTGCCGTATCAGAGACTGCTTCTAACGTATCACCACTAGCTAAAACAATTTTTGCTCCGCCTTGAATTAATTCAATAGCAGAGTTTGGTGGAATACTGACGCCTTTTGCTAAAAAGTAATCAGCTCCGCCTTTAGCAATCTTAACATCAATTGCAATAGTTGATGTTAAAATATTACAACATCTAATACCAATTACTGCATCGTAGTTTCCACCTGCTAACAATGTAGTATCTGATGTTCCAATTGTTCTAACTAATACGTTTCTAAAATCTTGTGCCATATTTTTTCCTTATAATGCAACCGCCATTGCTAATGCAAAGCCATTGCTTGCTGCTCCTACTGGATTACCTGATGTATCTAGGTAAACCGATTTGCTAGCTGGTAATGTACAGAATACATCTTTAGTGCCTGCAGAAAAATTTACTGCTGCATCTGAATTAGAACTGGAGATAACTGTAGTTCTAGTTAGATTTGCACTTGATCCGTCTAGTGTAC